>Ga0315283_10002822_pt1 | contig 14671 bp, 10 predicted proteins | sample YL17G09_0_MG_FD_204541 | JGI IMG/M metagenome (GOLD analysis project Ga0315283, IMG submission 204541) | Sediment microbial communities from Yellowstone Lake, YNP, Wyoming, USA - YL17G09_0 | ecosystem: Environmental > Aquatic > Freshwater > Lake > Sediment | place: USA: Wyoming | collected... | reverse complement strand
GGGCGAGGTGCACTTCGAGTCGGTCGAGCTTCCGGACGCCGGGAAGCTGTCCGACGTCGTCCTGGGAACGCACGTCCTGCTCATCCGGAGGTGACCGACTCATGCCCGAGCCTCGCCCACCCGCCGTCCAGGACCCATCGCCATTGCGCGGCTTCGCCGGGACGATCACGCGCAGCCGGCCTTCGGTCCTCTATCAGCTCGGCCTGGCCGTGGTCGCGTTCGTGATGGTGTTGCTGCCGGCGATCTACGTCGGCCTGATCCTGCTGGCCGGCTGGGGCGTGTGGTACCACGCCACGAGCCATTTCTCCATCCTGCTGAGGGGCGGCGCGTGGTTCGGCCTGTTGCTCTATGGGGGCCCGATCGTCGTGGGGCTCACCCTGATCGCATTCATGGTAAAGCCGCTGTTCGCCGGCCGCCCGTCCGCCTCGCCGGCAATGGCCCTTGACGGGGAGCAGGAGCGCCTGCTGTTCCGGTTCATCGAGCGCATCTGCCGCCAGGTCGGGGCCCCCCTGCCGCGCCGCGTGGAGGTCGACTGCGCGGTCAACGCTGCGGCGAGCTTCCGCCGGGGCGCGGCCAGCCTCTTCTCCCGGGACATGACGCTGACCATCGGCCTGCCCCTCGTGGCGGGACTGAACATGAGGCAGTTCGCGGGTGTCCTCGCCCACGAGTTCGGGCACTTCTCCCAGGGCGCCGGCATGAGGCTCACCTACGTGATCCGCCGGGTCAACGGTTGGTTCTTCCGGGTGGTGTACGAGCGCGACCGCTGGGACATGGCGCTGGAGGCGCCCGCCCGAGCCGCCGGCTTCTGGGGCTTCCTCGTGCTGTACCCGACGCGCGGCTGCGTCTTCTTGAGCCGGCGCATCCTCTGGGCGCTCATGCAGGTGGGCCACGGGGTCAGCTGCTTCATGCTGCGCCAGATGGAGTACGACGCCGACCGCTACGAGTGCCAGGTGGCCGGCAGCGTCGCGTTTCGCGAGACCATGCTCCGGCTGGTGGAGCTCAACGTGGCCACGAGCGCCGCCTATGCCGCGTTGAGCGACAGCTGGCGAGCCCAACGCCTGCCGGACAGCCTTCCCCAGTTCATCGTGGGCACCTCGACGGACATGGCGCCGGAAGTCCGCGAGGAGACCGGCCGGCGATTGGCCGAGTCGAAGACCGGCCTGTTCGACACCCACCCCTGCGACACCGACCGCATTCGCGCCGCGGAGGCCCTCGACGCCCCGGGAGTCTTCCGCTCGACCGACGCGGCCTCGGCGCTGTTCCGGGACTTCGCGTCGCTGAGTCGCCAGGTCACCCGCCTCTCCTACGAGAAGGACCAGGCGCTGCCCATCCAGGATGCGAACCTGGTGGACACCGAGACTTACCTCCGCGAGACGAGCGCCCTGCGCGCCACTCGGGCCCTGTCCGAGCGCTATTTCGGCGGGGTGAGCACGCTATTGCACCCGATCTCGATAGGCCTGGCGGACCTGCAGCCCCTGTTGGGTCCCGACGCGGACCTCGCCGAGCTCCGATCGGCCCAGGAGCGGATGAAGGCTGTCGTGAACCGGGCGAGGTACGCCCAGAAACAGCAGAAGCAGATCGGCGAGCTTCGGTTCAACGCCGAGAACGCCCTCGTGCTGCTGACGGCGGGCTTCGCGATCGAGCCGGCCCGGTTCGGCTTGAAGGCCGCCACACCCGGAGCGGCGAACGAGGCGATCGCGACCCTGGAAGGCGAGAGGCAGCAGAGCGGTGCTCCCCTGGTCGAGTACAGCGCCCGAGCCGGGGCCCGCCTGCGGGCGGCGCTGCGACAGCTGAACAGCCCTTCCCGGGCGCGGCGCATCGCGGACGCGCAGGTCCTCCAGGAGGAGGTGACGCGGCTCGTCCCGGCGCTGGAAGTGCTGGCGCCGGCCCTCCTTCTGCTGCAAGCCCTCGGCGGGAAGCTCTCCCCGTGGCAGATGCTCCTCGTGAGCCGCGGCCACCAAGCCGAGCCGGCCAAGGTGGACGCCGTCATCGATGAGCTCGCCGGAGAGCTGCGGGGCCTGGTGGGACAGGTGACCTGCTGCATCACCGGAATCTCCTACCCGTTCCCCCATGCCCGGGGAGCCATCACGCTCGACCAGTTCGTCAAGCCGGATGCGCCCTCGCACGAAGAGCACGAAGCTCTCTTTGGCGAGTGCCTGGCATGCCTCGACCGGCTGTACCCCCTCTACGAGGAAGTGCTCGGCCGCCTGGCGCAGATCGCCGCGCGCGTCGAGGAGACGCTGGCTCTCGAGACGGCCCCCGGGAAGGACGTCGCCGGCGCCCCGGCCCGCGACCTCATGGACCGGCTGCGAGAGGTGGCCTCCCGCCTCGGCCCCGAGGCCCTCGCCGCCCGACGCCCCCCGGCCGGCACTCGAGCCTGAAGGCCGCGGGGGTGCCGCTGCGGCTCAGGCGAACGCGGCCGGATCGAGCGTCTCGCCGTTGGCCCGGCCCGTGACGGCGGCCACGTAGGCCCGGGCCACGGTAACCGCCGGCAGGCCGTGCGAGGGGTCCATCTTCAAAGCCACCAGGGTCTCGCTCACCCACGGCGGGCTGACGACATTCACGCGCACGCCCCGGGTGGCCTCCGCGGCCGCGCCGCGGACGAAGCCCTCGAGGCCGGCGTTGACCATGGAGATGGCGGCGCCGCCCGGCATGGGCTGCTGCGCCAGCACGCCGCTGGTGACCGTGACCGAGCCGCCTTCGCGGACGTACCCGAGGGCCTGTCGGATCAGCTCCACCTGGCCCAGGAGCTTGCTCTTGAGCGAGTAGGCGAGGTCGTCGTCCGAGAGCCGGGCCAGCGGAACGAACCGGGCGTTGCCGGCGCACGAGACGACCGCGTCGACCTCCGTCACCTGGCGGAAGAGGGCGGCGATCGAGTGCTTGTCCTCGATGTCGACCTTCACGTCGCCCTGCCGCGAGGCCCGCACGACTTCGTGACTCGTGGCCAGCGCGTCGGCAACGGCGCGGCCGATGGTCCCCGTGGCCCCGATGACGATGACCTTCATGAGTTCAACGTACGTGGGAACCCCCCGGGGAGTCAAACACGTTCGGCTATACTCGGCCGCCACGAGGAGAGGGCCCCTGATGATGATCTGCAAGCGCCTGTTGCCATTCCTGGTCGTTCCGGTCTGTCTCGTCTCGTCTCTGGTGTCCGCGGCGCCGCCGGCGGACTACAAGGGGCGGCCGTTCACGGACGAGTTCCACAAGTCCGGGCCCCCGGCGATCCCGGGCCTCGTGCAGTGCGCGCTCTACGACCTCGGCGGAGAGGGCGTGGCGTACCACGACACCACGAAGGAGAACGAGGGCAGCGACGTCCTGAACCGCGATCCCGACCACGAGCGGGCTCACGGCAGCCACTACGTCTGGCACTTCCGCGGGAAGGAGGGGGTGGACCTCTCCTACGTGAAAGACTGGGCCGACCTCAACCACCCGAACGCGGTGACCCCGCCCATCAACCTCTTCTACATCGGCTGGACGTCGGACGGGGAGTGGACGAACTACACCGTCGACGTGAAGGAGCCCGGCACCTACTCCATCAAGGCGCTGTACTCTCACAAGGTTACCGCGGTCGACTTCGATCTCAACGACAAGCCCGCTGCCACCGGCCAGGTGCCACGGGCCACCGAGAGCTGGCACCACTGGGACTACGGCCCGATCGGGACCATCACCTTCCCGGAGGCCGGGCTTCAGCTCCTGACCTTCCACTACGGCAGCGGCAACAACTGGGCCTTCTGGGTGTTCGAGAAGGTCGTTCCGGCGGCCCCCGCGGGGAAGTAGGAGGTCCGTGCCCGACTCGCACCAGCACGACCTGGCGGAGCTCGCCCGCATGAGCCCCCGCCCAGACATCCGGCTCATCGCCACGGACATGGACGGGACGCTGGTCGACGACGCCAAGCAGATCCACGACGAGCTCTGGCCGCTCGTCGACGAGCTGCACGCCCGGGGCATCACCTTCTGCCCGGCCAGCGGCCGCCAGTACTACAACCTGTTGGAGGAGTTCGAGGGCGTGGCCGACGAGCTGGTCTTCGTCGCCGAGAACGGCACGTACGTCGTCGCCCAGGGCCGGGAGATCTCGTCCGACTGCCTCGCGCTCGATGTCGCGCAGCAAGTGATCAGCCGCGTGCGGGGCATTCCCGAGGCCGGAGCCGTGCTCTGCGGAAAGCGCTCGGCCTACATCGAGCGACGCGACCAGCCGTTCCTCGACCAGGCCACGCTCTACTACGCCAGGCTGCGGGTCGTCGAGGATCTCCTGGAGGTCCGTGACGACGAAGTGCTGAAGGTCGCCATCTACGACTTCGCCTCGGGCGAGCGCAACACCGCGCCCCGGCTGGGCGACCTCGCGGGGCGTCACCAGGTGGTGGTGTCCGGGGCCCACTGGGTCGACGTCATGAGCCCCACGGCGAACAAGGGCCAGGCGATCCGCGAGGTGCAGAAGGCGCTCGGGGTGACGCGCGATCAGACGATGGCCTTCGGGGACTTCCTCAACGACCTGGAGATGATGGACGCGGCCACCTACTCGTTCGCCATGGCGAACGCCCACCCGCTGCTCAAGGAACGGGCGGGCTGGGTCGCTCCCACGAACAACGCGAACGGTGTGGTGAGGACGATCCGCACCGTGCTCGGCCTGGGCTGAGCGCGAGGAGTCGGCCGCGGGCCGCTCTTTACTCAAGTGACTCGGGCCAGTGACCGTGCTACGCTGCGTCACTTTCTCCCGGAACGGATTTGGAGCTGAAGCCCGACAGGCATAGGGGTGTCCCCATGCGGGCGGGCGAAACGGGCATTGGAACCACCGATCTCGTCGCTGATCGCGTCCGTCGAGTCCGGCGACCGATCCGCCGTGGACGCTCTCTTCGCCGCTTTGTATTCGGAACTGCACCGGCTGGCCAGGCGCCAGCTGGCGCGCAGGGGGGGTGGCGTGACCCTCGGCGCAACCACGCTGCTCCACGAGGCCTATCTCGACATCACGAGCCGTGACGGCCCGATCTTCCCCGACCGCGGACGCTTCATGGCGTACGCCTCGCGCGTGATGCGCGGCCTGATCATCGACCATGCACGCAGTCGCCAGGCCCAGAAGCGCGGCGGCGGGTTCGAGATCACCTCCCTCGTCACCGACGTCGCCGACCGCGGCGTCGACGCGAGCGAGCTGGCCCGGATCGGCGACGCGCTCGACGATCTCGCCGACGTCGATCCGGCGCTCGCGCAGGTCGTCGACCTCAAGTTCTTCTGCGGCTTCTCCTTTGCCGAGATCGCCGCCATGCGTGGCGTGTGCGAACGCACCGTGCAACGGCAGTGGGAGAAAGCCCGGATCTGTCTCCACCGCACGGTCCGGGACGCGGGACTCGAGTGAACGCCCTCGGCCCCTGAGCGCACTGGGCCGCCGGCTCGTGGGTCGGCCCATCGACAGCCGCTTGTCGGTCGAGCCCGCAGGAGAGGGTATGCTCGGCATCAGCAAAGACCGCTGGCAGGTGATCAGTCCCTATCTCGACCAGGCTCTCGAGCTGGCCAGCGGCGAGCGCGGCGCCTGGCTCGCTTCCCTGCGGGCGAAGGATCCCGCCCTCGCCAGCGATCTGCAGAGACTGCTCGAGGAGCGGGATGCCGTGAGCCGGGAAGGGTTCCTCGAGGGCAGGGCTTCGCCTCTGCCGCCGCCGGCGTCGCTGGCCGGGCAGAAGATCGGCGCCCATACGCTGGTCTCACTGATCGGACAGGGCGGCATGGGCAGCGTCTGGCTCGCTCGACGGAACGATGGCCGCTTCGAGGGGGTGGCTGCGGTCAAGCTGCTGAACCCGGCGTTGGTGGGCCGTGTCGGAGAGGAGCGCTTCAAGCGCGAGGGCAGCATCCTGGCCCGCCTCACGCATCCTCACGTCGCTCGCCTCGCGGATGCGGGCGTGTCGCCGAGCGGCCAACCCTACCTCGTGCTGGAGCACGTCGAGGGCGAGCAGATCGACCGCTATTGCGAGGGCAAGCGTCTGGGGATCGAGGCCCGCATCCGCCTGTTCCTCGACGTGCTGGCGGCCGTCGCTCATGTCCACGCGAACCTGATCGTGCACCGGGACATCAAGCCCTCGAACGTGCTGGTCCGGACCGACGGCGAGGTGAAGCTGCTCGACTTCGGCATCGCGAAGCTGCTCGAAGGCGACGCGAGCTCGGCCGAGGTGACGACCCTCACGCGCGAGGGCGGGCCGGCGCTGACGCCCGAGTACGCTGCCCCCGAACAATTGACGGGCGGACAGATCACGACCGCCACCGACGTCTATTCCCTGGGCGTGCTGCTGTATCTCCTGCTCGCCGGGCGTCACCCGAGCGGGTCCGCGCTGCGATCGACGGCCGAGCTCCTCAAGGCGATCGTGGACATTGAGCCACCTCGACTCTCCGACGCGGTGGCCGGGGCCGGGGCGGAGAGTCCGGAGACGCTCGGCGAGCACGCGACCGCGGGGCGCGCCAGGCTCCGCCGCGTCCTGCGGGGCGATCTCGACACCATCGTCGCCAAGGCTCTCAAGAAGAACCCCCTGGAGCGCTACGTGTCGGTGACTTCTCTCGCCGCCGACCTCCGGCGCTATCTCGATCAGCGGCCGATCAGCGCCAGGCCGGATACGCTGGCCTATCGTGCCGCGAAGTTCGTACGGCGCAACCGCGGTTCAGTCGCGCTCGCGGGGTTGCTGGTCCTGGCTCTCGCTTCTGGGGTGGCCGCCACCGTCGTGCAGGCACGGCGGGCGACCCGGCAGGCGGCGCTCGCCGAGGCCCAACGCAACCGGGCCGACCGCGAGGCCCGCGCGGCGAGCGAGCAGCGCGACTTCGCGCTGCGCCAGCTGTCTCGTGCCGAAGCCATCAACGACCTGAACTCCTTCCTGCTCTCCGACGCGGCGCCTTCGGGGAAGCCCTTCACCGCAGGTGAGCTGCTGGCGCGGGCGGAGCACATCATCGACCGGGAAGAGGGCGAGGCCGATGAGAACCGGGTGGAGATGCTGATCGCGATCGGCCGCCAGTACCAGATCCAGGACGAGGATGCGAATGCCCGCCGGCTCCTCACCAGGGCCCATCAGCTCGCGAGCACGCTTCCCGAGCGCTCCACCCGCGCCAAGGCGGCTTGCGCCCTCGCGAGCGCGCTGGGCCGGACGGGTGAGTTCGAGCGCGCGGAGGAGCTCCTTCAGGAGGCGCAGAGCGATCTCCCGAACGAGCCGCAGCTCGCGCTGCACCGGGTGTTCTGCCTGATGCGAGGGGGTGAGGTCGCGCGACAGCGCGGCGACGCGAAGGCGGGGCTCGAGCGGGTCCAGGCCGCGCAGCGCGTGCTGAAGGAGTCGCGCCTGCCGGCACCGCTGCTGGACCTGCGCCTGTCCATAGAGCTGGCGGAGGCCTACCGGATGGCCGGCCGCAATCGGGAGGCCAGCAAGACCTGCGAAGAGGCCTACGCTCGGCTCGGCTCGCTCGGGCGCGACGACACCGAGACCGCGGGCACGGTCCTGAACAACTGGGGCATCGTCCTCATGGCCCTGGGCCAGCCTCTCGAGGCCGAGCGCCTCTTCCGGCGGGCGATCCGGATCAGCAGCTCGGACGGGACGGAGCGGGGCGTCTCGCCGATGCTGCTCACCAATCTCGCGGGCACCCTGGTCGAGCTCGATCGCCTGCGCGAGGCGAGGGACTATGCGGAGCGGGCGTGCGCCAAGGCAAGGCGGGCGGGCAACGAGTTGGTCGTCAGCCTGGCCCTGAACCGACTCGTCGCCATCTATCGCCGGCTGGGCGATCTCACGCGCGCCGAGCAGGTGCTTTCCGAGCTCGAGCCCCGCTGGAGGCAAATGCCAGTGGGCAACCGCGTCCATGCGCTGCTCGCGTCGCATCGGGCACTTCTGGCCCAGGCGCACCGGAGCTTCCCGGTCGCGATCGTGGCGGCGGATCAAGCCGTGGAGCTGGCCGAAGACAATCCACAGGGCCTCGACCTGCCCATTCTGCTCCTGCGCCGGTCGGACCTCGAGCTGGAGGTCAAGCGCCTGGACGAGGCCCGGTCCGACGCGGCAAGGGCCCTGGGCGTGACGCAGGAAGCCGCCGGGCCCGGAGCCTTTTCCAGCGGAATCGGCCGTGCCTACCTGGCGCTGGGGAGGGCCCTCCGGGCCCAGGGCAGGCGCGCCGAAGCCCGAGCCGCGTTTACTTCGGCTCTCGGGCACCTGCAGGCTTCGCTGGGCGCGGAGCATCCCGAGACCCGCGAGGCCCGCCTGCGCGCAGTGCCCGAGACCCGAAACCGGTAGCCGCTGTCGTCTTTTCTCTCCCTTTCTCGATATCCAAGGTAAGAAGCAAACCCTTGGGGGAGGCAGGCGATGAGTGATCTTGGACGCAAGTTGTTTGCGTACGCTTCCTGGAGGACCGCGGGTAGCCTCGGATGCCTCCTGCTCGTGGCGGCCATCGCGCGGGGGCAACTCGTCGACAAGACGAAGGCTCCGAACGCTGCCGGAGAGGGAATCAACAAGTCGCTGGCGCAGCAGATTGGGGCGGGCCGTGGCGACTGGGTCACTCCTGAGTCGTCGTCTTTCATCATCGCCCGTGACCCCTTCCGTGCCATTCGCCGCGGCAGGCAGCTGTTCCAGCGGAAGGTCGGCCGGGTGGACGGCCAGGGCCCGGGTGTGGGAGACGGCGCTGGGGACATCCAGACGAACCTGGCGATCGGCGCCGGCCTGGCCGACAGCTGCGCGGCCTGTCACGGACGTCCCCGCGGCTCGGCAGGATTCGGGGGAGACGTGGCGACCCGGCCCGACAGCCGCGACGCGCCACACCTGTTCGGCCTCGGTCTCAAGGAGATGCTCGCCGACGAGATCACGGCTGAGCTGCGGGCGATCCGGTCACACACCCTGGCCGAGGCCCGGCGGACCGGCCACACCGTGACGCGGGGTCTGGTGGGCAAGGCGATCCACTACGGAACCCTGACGGCCGGCCCTGACGGCTCGCTCGACACCTCGGGGGTCCGGGGCGTGGACGCCGACCTCCGCGTGCGTTCCCTTTTCTCCCATGGCGGCACTACCTCGATCCGCGAGTTCGTGGTCGGCGCGCTGCAGAACGAGATGGGCCTGCAGGCGGTGGACCCCGATCTCGCCGCGGCAGCGGCGCGCGGGCGGATCACGACCCCAGCCGGGATGGTGCTCGACGGCGCGCTCGACAAGATCGAGCCGGCGCCCACCGCCGACCCGGCGGCGGACCCGGACGACGACGGGGTCACCAACGAGGTTCCGACGAGCCTCGTCGACTACCTCGAGTTCTACCTGCTGAACTACTTCAAGCCGGCAACCTACCAAAGAGGCGAGGAGGCGCTACGGGGCGGGCGCTTGCTGGCCCGGGTCGGCTGTACCGAGTGTCACGTTCGCAACCTGCGGATCGACCACGACCGGCGGGTGGCCGACGTGCAGACCCTTTACGACCCCGCTCGCGCGACCTTCAACAGCCTGTTCTCGACGGCGACGCCGCTGGTCTCGACGCGGGACGACGGGTCGGGCTTTCCCCCGCTCAAGGTGCCGCTGGGTCAGACCTTCCTGGTGCGGGACATCTTCACCGACTTCAAGCGGCACGACGTGGGCCCTGGCTTCTACGAGAGAAACTACGACGGCACCCTGCGCAAGGAGTTCCTGACCACGGCCCTGTGGGGCGTGGGCACCACGGCTCCCTACGGCCACGACGGCAGGAGCCTCAACCTGACCGAGGTGATCCTGCGCCACGGCGGCGACGCGCAGGCGGCGCGGGATGCCTTCGCTTCGCTGGGAGCCGAAGACCGCGCGGCGATGCTGGAGTTTCTCAACTCGCTCGTGCTCTTCCCCCCGGACGATACGGCTTCCAACCTCGACCCCGGCAATCCGAACGCCTCGGGCTATCCGCAGTTCGGCCACGGTAGCATCAAGCTGGGCGTGCTGTTCAACGACCCGAGCGACAAGGAGTAGGCCGCGTCTACCGAGCCGTCGCCGCCGACGCCGTGAACCGGCGCGCCTCGACGAGCTCGGTGCGGCCGGGCTCGTCGGCGTGTTCGCAGACCTTCAGCAGCCGGCCGTAGTGCTTCGTCGCCGTCGCGCGATCGCCGGCTTGCGCCGCGGCGCGGGCGGCACCGGACAGAGCACGATAGCGGTCGGGCTCCTTCTGCAGGGTCGCCTCGAACTCCCGCAGCGCCGGCCCCGGCTGGCCCGCCTCCAGCAGCATGTCGCCCAGCAGCTCCCGGGCCGGCGCGATGGGCCCGGGCGTGATGGCGTTCTTGTCGGTCGCGTCCTCCATCTCGGCCGCCGCGCGCATCTCGGCCAGCGCATCCGCGGTGCGGCCCTCCGCGTGGGCGAGCCACGCCGCGGCGCTCCGCCGCTCGATCTCGACCTGGCCGGCCCAGTAGCCTTCGGCGGCGGCGGTCAGCCGGTCGCGGAGCTGCTGGAGAGAGTCCACTGCGGACCGCGCGGCCGCGCGGTCGCCGAGGTGGGCGGCGCCGAGGGCGCGGGCGAAGTACGTCATGGCCTCCGTCTGCGGGAACCGGCTCGGGTGCGGCTCGAGCTTCGCGGTCTCGTCCCATTCGCGGCGCTCGAGCGCCCAGCGCGCAGGAATCGCGGCCAGAGCGAAGACGCCGGCCACACCGGGAGCGGCGGAGGCGATCGCGTCCGGATCGAAGCGCGCAGCGATCTCGGGCAGCGAGTCCAGCAGTCGCTTCGCGGCCGCGTCCTGGCCCGTCTGCAGGTACGCGTAGGTCTGGTAGTCGGTCGCGTGCAGCTCCTCGGCAGTGGCGCCGTCGCGCCGGGCGGCCGCGGCCGAGGCGATGTTCGTGTCGATCGACTCCTGCCAGTAGCCCATGCGCGTGAACGTGTGCGACGGCATGTGCAGCGCGTGAGGGGCCGAGGGCGCGATCAGGGCGTAGCGACGCGCGGCTTCGAGTGCCAGCGGCGCGAGGGGGGGCACGTCGTAGCTGTGGATGATGTAGTGCGCGAGCCCGGGGTGGTCGGGGTGCGTAGCGAACAGGTTCTCCAGGATGGCGCCCGCCTTCAGCAGGTCGGCGTAGGTCTTGTCCGTGGGCGGCACCGCCTGCGCGAGGGCGAGCGCGTAGAAGATCGAGGCCTCCATATCGTCAGGATGGCCCGCCGCCAGCGCCGCCATCGCGTCGCGGTAGGCGAGTACCCGCGTCTGCTGGTCCCGGCGCTCAGGGTCGCGGTACAGCTCGGCCGCGGCCGCGATGTACCCGCGTTCGCGCTCCGTCTTGGTGCCGGCCCGGTTGGCTCGCTCGATCGCGTCCTGGCCGCGCCGGATCTGCGGCAGCGCCTTCTGCCCGGCCGCGAAAGGATTGCCCCAGGAGGCGAGGGCCACGCCCCAGTAGGCGATCCCGCAGGACGGGTCCGTGGTCCCCGTGGCCTCGAAGCCCTGGATGGCCGGTGCGAACTCGAACGAGTGGAGCAGGGCCACGGCGCGATCAAACTGTGGCTTTGCGGCCGCGCTACACGAGGTGGCGAAGCTGACCGTGCCGAGGCGTTCGGCCGACCCTGCCCCGTGCTCGTGTTCCTGGCCCGCGGCTGCGTACGAGAACGTCAACAGGGCGAGCGCCGCCCCGGTCCCGACGCGAAGGATTGGCATGAGCGAGTGTAGCCCACTCTGTGGCCGCGCCAGAACCGCGATGGCGGCCGGAACTCAGGGCCTGCGGGCGCCAGCTGCGGACGCGAAACCGGTTCCGGTCGACCGGGCGGATCATGTTCCGGTGGAGCCGAGCGCCCGGGTGGTCGGCGCTTCAGCGTTCAGCTACCGAGGGGACCGGCTGGTGACCCGCCATGGACTCGAACCATGAACCTAGAGATTAAGAGTCTCTTGCTCTACCAATTGAGCTAGCGGGCCAACCGACGACCGCGAAATATACCGGAAAGGCGGCGGGCGTGCAAGGACCGCTGGCGCTCACGGCGCTCACGAACGACTCGCGGCCGGCGCGGCGCCGGTCGAGCGCGACGAGGCGAAGCGATAAGCTTGGTGGGTGGACGGCAGGATCGAGCACGGGTTTCGCGCGCGGTTCCGCGCGCTCGCGCAGTGGACCGGCGTTGAGGGGATCGACCTCCAGGCTGACCGCCTCATGAGCGAGGCGAGGGACGCGGCGACGAGGGCCGGCGTTTCCCTCGCGCCCGCGCTGGCGGCCGCCTGGCTTCGCGAGCTCACCGCAGCGAAGCTGTCGTGGATCGGTCGGGCGAGGGGTGGTGCGGGCGCACCGCCGTGGGCGCGCTTCGACGCGGCGAAGCCGCCGCGCTTCCTCTGCGACCCGAGCCTCGGCGGTCTCGCGCGGTGGCTCCGCGCCGCGGGCTACGAGGCCCGGCCCGCGCCCGGGGTCCCCGGGCACCGGCTTGCCGACGAAGCCCTGCGTCGCGGCCTCGTGCTTCTGACGAGCGAGGCCGAGGTCCTGGACCGGCGCATCGTGGCCGACGGCACCCTGGTCGTCGTGTGGGTGCCCTCGGCGCTGACGATGGCAGAGCAGCTCCACCTGGCGGCAGTCGAGCTCGGCCTCACGCTGCGCGAGCCGCGGTGCATGGCCTGCGGCGGCGGGCTCGTCCCCACCGCCAAAGAGACGGTTCGCCCGCGGATTCCGCCGCGCACCGCGCTTTGGCAGGACGAGTACTTCGTGTGCGCGGAGTGCGACCGCCTGTTCTGGCGCGGCACGCACTGGGAGCGCATCGCGGCGACGCTGCGCCGGACGGTGGCGGCGTGAGGCGCGGCCTCGTCGTCAACCTCGCGCTCGCGCTCGCGTCCTCGGCGATCTTCCTCGCGGTGCTCGAGGGCGGGGCGCGGCTGCTGGAGAAACCGCGCCCGCCGCGACGCGAGGTGGCCGACTACATCTGGGACTGGGACGACAAGATGCCGGGCGGCTTCTACGTCATGAAATCCGACGGGGTGGGGTGGCCTCCCTGGGAGGAGTTCAACCGCGACGGACTGCGGGACCGGACGCGGACGCACGAGAAGGCCGAGGGCCTTCGGCGGATCGCGATCCTCGGCGACAGCGTGACGCTCGGAGCGGAGATCCGGCCGGAGGACGCCTACCCGCAGCGGCTCGAGGCACGCTTTCGGGCCGAGGGGCGCCGGGTCGAGGTGATGAACGTGGCTCTCTGGGGCTGGTCCACGCGCCAGGAACGCACCGCCTGGCAGCGCATCGCGCGGGCCTACCACCCGGACCAGGTGATCCTCGCCGTGTGCCTGAACGACATACCGGAGCTCTTCAACAACCTCTCTCGCCCGCCGCGATGGCTGACGCGGCTGCACGAGCACTCGGCGGTCGTCCGCCTCCTGGTGGACGCCGAGGGCCGCGAGATCGACAGCGTGGAGCGCCTCTTCGCCGAGCCCGACTCTCCGCGAGTGCGGGAGGCCATGGACCGCTTCTTCGACGAGGTGCGCGCGCTGCGGCGGGACGTCGAGGCGGACGGGGCCACCTTCGCCGTCGTGGTGTTTCCGTTCCGCTTCCAGGTCGGGCCCAAAGCGCCCCCGCCGGTGGTGCAACAGAAGATCGCCGCTTTCTGCGAGTCCGAGCGGCTGCGTTGCCTGGACCTGCTGCCCCCGCTGGGCCGGGTCGGGCCGTCGGCGTTCGTGGACTACGACCACCTGAGCCCGGCCGGGGCCTCACTCGTGGCCGACACCCTGTACGCGAGCGACATGCTCGTGCGGGGGGACTCGGCGGTGGACCTCCTCCGAGAGGCGCTCGGGGACCGAGCGGCCGACGTCCCCGCGCTCACGTCGGCCCTGGCGAACGCGGAGTCGACCGGGGTGCGTGCGGAGACCGCCGCGGCCCTCGGCGCGCTGGGTCCGGCGGCGCGGGTCGCGGTGCCCTCGCTCTTCGTCGCGCTCGAGGACCCGAGCGAGGCGGTGCGCGCCGCCGCGGCCCGGGCGCTGACTCGGCTGGGGCCGGAGGCGCAGGACGTGCCGCGGCTGGTCGCGGCGCTGGGAAGCTCGGACGCCTACGTGGTCGCCTTCGCCGCGTGGAGCCTGGGGAACCTGGGCTCCGCGGCCCAGGCGGCGGTGCCTGACCTCGCGCGCGCGCTCACGCGCGACGACACGAACGCGGTGGTGGCCGGGGCGCTGGCCCGGATCGGCCCCGCGGCGGTCGCGGCGGTCGACGTCCTCGTCGCCGGGCTGCACAGCGGCGACGCCGACCGCCGCTGGCGAGCGGCGCGGACGCTCGGGCGGATCGGCCCGCCGGCCGCATCGGCAGTGCCGCCGCTCACGGCGGCGCTGTCCGACTCGAGCAGCCTCGTGCGGCTGCACGCCGCCCGCGCGCTCGGACGGATCGGCCCCGCCGCGGGCCCGGCGGCCGCGGCGCTGCAGAGGGCGACGGGGGACAAGGACCCGAACGTGGGCGAGGAAGCGCGCCAGGCGCTCGGCCGGCTACACTAGCCCGGAGTCACCACCGGCGGATTCCTCGGGACCCGGCCAACCGGAGTCCCTCGGAATGACAAGGGCAACCGGAGTCCCTCGGAAAGACGATGGCAAGATGAACGATCGCCCTTGCGTGCAGGAACGCCACGCCCCCCGCAACCACTGCTTCGGCTGCGGCCCCGACAACCCGAAGGGACTTCACGTGCGCAGCTTCGAGGACGGCGAGGGCCTCTCCGCCGAGTGGACTCCCGAGCCGCACCACGAGGCCTTCGACGGCGTGGTGAGCGGCGGGATCCTGGGGACGCTCCTCGACTGCCACTCGAACTGGGCCGCCGCGATC
>Ga0315283_10002821_pt1 | contig 14676 bp, 12 predicted proteins | sample YL17G09_0_MG_FD_204541 | JGI IMG/M metagenome (GOLD analysis project Ga0315283, IMG submission 204541) | Sediment microbial communities from Yellowstone Lake, YNP, Wyoming, USA - YL17G09_0 | ecosystem: Environmental > Aquatic > Freshwater > Lake > Sediment | place: USA: Wyoming | collected... | reverse complement strand
ACGGTTCGCAGCAGGCAAAAGGCCAGCAGGGCGATGGCGATGCCCAGCACGGTCAGGCCGGTGCGCAGTTTGTGGCGCAAGGTGTTTTTGACAATGATCTTGAGGAATTTCATTCAACTTCTATAACCACTTTTTGCGTCTGAAATAGAAGAGCATAAAGACCGTAACCCCCGACATCAGCAGCAGGACTGCGGGATACCCCCAGGGCCACTCCAATTCCGGCATGTGTTTGAAATTCATCCCGTACAAGCCGACGATGAAGGTCAAAGGAATAAAAATGGTGGAGATGATGGTCAGGACCTTCATGATCTCATTCATGCGGTTGCTGATGCTGGAGAGATAAATATCGAGCATCCCGGAAAGCATATCGCGAAAAGTCTCGACATTGTCGATGACCTGAATGGTGTGGTCGTAGACGTCCCGCAAATATAGATTGGTGGAGGCCTGGATCAGAGAAGACTCTCCCCGTTCCAGCGTCCCGATCACCTCTCTCAGAGGCCAGACCGACTTGCGCAAAGAGATCATCTCCCGCTTTAATCTATGCAGTACCTGCAAGGTCGAAGGGGTGGGCCTGGTGACCAGTTCATCTTCCAGGAATTCTATCCGTTCCCCCAGTTTTTCCAGCACCACGAAATACTGGTCCACAATCGCATCCAAAAGGGCGTGAACCAGGTAATCGGGGCCCATTTTTCTCAACCGCCCCTTGCCGTTGCGGATGCGTTCCCTTAAGGGGTCAAACAGGTCCCCCTCCCTTTCCTGAAAAGTTAATACAAAATTCTTTCCCAGAATCAGGCTGATCTGCTCGCTGACAATGGCGTTTTCATTCTTTTTGTCCAGGTCCAGCATCCTCAGAACGATATACAAATAATCGCCAAAGTCCTCCATCTTGGGTCGTTGATCCGTATTTAAGATGTCCTCCAGGACCAGGGGATGGAGCCCGAAGCAGTCGTTTAGCTTTTCCAGGAGTTCTACCTGGTGCAGACCGGTCACGTTGATCCAGGTAACCGATTTCTTCTCCTTGAAGAGCAGGCACTCGTCGACCACCGGCAGCTCTTTTTCCTCAGCCCGCTGCTCGTCATAATCCAGCAAGGTGATGCGGGTCCGCTCGCTTTTCTGCTCGCCCACGTGGATCAAGGCCCCCGGCGGAAGCCCGGTTTTCTGGGATCGTTTTCTAAGGGTATTGGTCATAAGTTCATCAAAATTACTTTTTCTTTTAACTTCTGGATTGTGCAGGAAAAGTCGGATAAGATCAAGCCAAAACAGGTTTTAAGCCCGTCCGGGGCAAAACATTTGCCTTGACGAAGGAACATCGGATCCCCGATAAAAGCATTCGGGGATGACGAGAAAATCCCTGTAAATACAATAAAGAGACCGATAATAGCTGTGACAAACTCGTTTTTATTGTGGGGTCTGGCCACCAGACCCCACTTTTTTTAAAGGGTGGTAGTACGGATCACCCTTTTGAGTTCAAACGTCAGGCAGTTGCCGAGGACATTGGTGTCTTGATTCGCATGCTTGTAATCGACCCAGCCCGAACCCTTATTCTTGCCCGCCTCAACGATCTCTTTTGGAAAAACTTCCCTGCAGCATCCGGGGTGTCAGAAAAATGACATTTATGGAAAAGATTTATGAACATGGAAAGGCTTCATTCTGCAAAAAAAATAAGAGGCTGATAACTGACAACCTATTGGTTAAACATGATAAAATTAATTTCTTCCTATCTTTTGCTTATCATTTTTAGATCAAGATGATTTTTCTGAGCCTTGGCAAAATTTGTGCATAATGCCCAATGGGAACCATTCTCTAGGTCCTGAAATCCAATTGTGGAAATGGAAAGCCCACGAGAAAAGCCTTTGAAAAGACAGAAGGATTCAAGTTCAGGACCGAGTTTGTCGATAAACGGAATGATAATCAAGTGTTATAAGTAATGGGAAGCTCTTTTTGTAGGAAGAAATAAAAACCAAGATTATTTTAAAGCGGATGCCATGAACCCATTGCAAATGGAAGGCCTTTTGAAGCGCCTGGAAAACCTGCCCACTCTTCCGGGGATCGCCCTGAGAATTCTTGAAGCGGTCAAGAACGAAAATACCAACCTGGATGACCTGGGAAAGATTCTCTCCTTAGACCCGCCGCTGGCCGGGAAAATCCTCGGATTGATCAACTCGGCCTTCTATGCCCTGCCGGTAAAGGTCACCTCCGTCTCCCACGCGGATTGCGGCTATCGCCTTCCGGCCAAACACGGAGACGATCATAGAACCGTCGGGCTGGACCCTCATCCGACGCACGAACAGTACTACGCACAACACGAATTCGCAGTCAATCTATCGATTGGTTGCCGGCGGCAGCGAACCGGCGAGTTACAGTTGGACTTTTGGTGGTAGGGGGTATCATGACGTTATAGGTGTCGATACAGCGACACCTAGAACGTCGAGAACGGCCAGGAAACAGCGCTCGCACTCACGCTCGATACCCCACGTAACAACGACAGTCGACAATACTATCCTCGTAACCGCCCACAGTCTCTCGTCGAGCGCCACCTGGACTCCTCCCGCCGGGATGACGGAGGCCGTGGATGTTTCCTCGGAAGAAGCGGTACGGCAGTGACGGCGGTGCCGAATACCGGCTACCACTTCCTGAATTGGAGTGATGGAGCGTTGACGGCTTCCCGATTGGATTTCGTACGATCGCAGATTAAAGGATGAAGAAAGCGTCTCCGAAATGATGATAGGTGAGAAAAGAAGAAACGAACCAGAAAAAAAGGAAACCGATTTCCCTTTAGACACCCTTTATGAGGAAACCACCAGCCGTAATCGACAGGGTCGTCCTGAGCGTTCAGGCAACCCTCGGAACCAGTCGCGTGACAGCGATCTCACCGCGCGCTTACGCATCTGGGCAAGGGCATAATTCACCTGTATCCTCAGCCAGGTGTCGGCGGTGCTGCCGAACGCTCTTTCAAAACGGATAGCCATTTCAGACGTAACCCTACTACGCCCGGCAATCACGTTATGAAGCTGCTGGCGTGTAACGCCCAGACCCTTTGCGGCTTCAGCGACGCTTAGCCCAAGGTCGTTAAAGCACTCGTTAACGAGAAGGCCTGGACGTACCGGGTTTTTCATCTCCATGGTTTTCACCTCCTTTAATAATAATCGACAAAATCAACTTACAAGCCTTCGTTTTTATCCGTTTTTTTGGGCGTCCCTCCTTAAACCAGGAGACCCCTCAACCCAGCAGAGCTGTAAACAAAGAAAAAAAACTATCTCTCACAGAGCGCGCGGAGATCGCAGAGAAACAACATTTATTTCATTGCCGGTGAGGGGCCGGCAATGAAAAACAGTCTCGGCGCTGCCGCGCACCACCGGCCGAAGGCCGGAGGGGTTATGAAAAATAGGCCTCTCAGCGATCTCTGAGAGCTCGAGCGAAGCGGGCGAGAGAAAAACCTTTTCCTAAGTGCCTATCTTCTCCACCCGGCAGGGAAAGGCGCGGAGGCAGGGGGTTCCCATTTCCCGGCCCAAAGGGCTGTTGGCGGTGAGGATATTGATGTTGGACCGGTCCCAATCAAAAAGCCGTTCTGGGCCGGCCTCGGGGAACCACCAGCCGTAATCGAGATAGACTACCCGGGGATCGATGGCCTCGGTGAATCGGACTTTCTGGGTGATCCGTCCCTGGGGGGTGACGATAGCCGCCCATTCGCCTTCCCGAAGGCTGAGAATCCGGGCCGCCTGGGGATGAATTTCGACCACCGGGTCCGGGTGTTTTTTTCTCAAGGAGTCAATCTGGCGATAAGCGGAATGGAAAAAATAGGGGCTCTTCCGGCTGGTGGCCAGCAGGGGATATTCCAGGCAGGGCGGAACGGGGTCCGGGCAGGCCGGCAGTGGGTCGAAGCCCCATTTGGAAAGCTGGGCTGAATAAAGTTCTACTTTTTTCGATGGAGTTTTAAAGCCTTTTGTCTGATAGTTAAAGTAATTTATATTTCCTTTCAGCAGCCCCTGGTCCTTGAAACGGTCGTAAGTCAGGCCGGAGGGCGCCAGCACCTCATCCAGGGCCTGGTGATAATCCTCCCAGAAATGTTCCTCATGTCCCAGGGCCCGGCCCAGTTCACTTAAAATCCGTATATCCGGCCAGGCCTCTCCCGGAGGATCGACAATCTTCGGCCGGGCCGAAATCCAGCCGTGGGCCAAGCCGAAGTGGCCGAGGTCGTCGAATTCAAAACCCGTGGCGGCCGGCAGGACCACGTCGGCCAGGGCGGCCGTAGGGGTCATGAAGATGTCCGCCACCACCAGGAAATCCAGTTCCTTTAACGCTGCATAGGTTTCCTTGGCCTGGCTGTAGGTCAACAGGGGGTTGGAAACCTGGACCACCATGGCCCGGACCGGATAAGGCCGGGCCTGAAGTATGGCCTGGACGACCAGGGGAGGGGGGACGATCATAAAATTAGGGGCCAGCTTATGGTGCCGGCTGATCATTTTTTGAACCTTATCCGGCAGGAGCGAGGCCTTGACGAAATCAGCCAGGCGGGCCACCGGGGGCATTTCCGGCAGGATATTCCCACCCGGCACATCCAGGTTCCCGGTCACGGCCATGAGGCAGAGGAGTGCGCGGCAGGTCTGAAAGCTATTTTCCGTATGCTCGATGGCATTCCCCCATTGAATCAGGGCCGGCTTGGAAGTGGCGTAAGTCCAGGCGGTGTGGATGATCTCCTCGGGCAGCAGCCAGGTCAGTTCGGCCACCCGCTCGGGCGTGTAGGGTTCCACCTGTTGCTTTAGTTCCTCGAAACCCACGGTCCACTGGTCCACGAACTCCCGGTCATAGAGACCTTCCCGCAGAATGACCCGCAGCAGACCCAGGGCCAGAACCCCGTCGCTCCCGGGACGGAGCTGCAGGTGGCTCTGGGCGATTTCGGCCAGGTGGGTGCGCCGGGGATCGATGACGATCAAATCCGCGCCGCTTTTTAAGGAGCGAACCAGCCGGGAGGCAATGATGCCTTCTTCATTGGTTTTCAGCAGGTTGCTGCCCCAGTTAAGGATCAAACTCGTGGGGGTATCATAATCCGGGATCGGGAAAAAACCGGCGGTCATCACCCCGGCCAGTTCCCGGGGCAGGTGGCAGACGTTCTGGGGGCCGCAGACATTGGGGGAGCCGAAGACGTTGGCCAGGCGGATCAGGACAAAATGTTCCAGGCCCTTGGGCGCTCCCTGGGCAAAGACCACGGCCTGGGGTCCGTATTCGCCGCGGATCTTATTTAAACGACCGGAGATAAATTCCAGGGCCTCGGGCCAGGAAACGGTCTTCCAACGGCCTTCCCCCTTGGCCCCGACTCTGATCAGCGGAGTGGTCAGCCGGTCGGGGTGGGTATTTCGTGCGGCCCCGGCCAGCCCCTTGGGACAGATATAACCGCGGCTGAGTGGGGATTCCGGGTCGCCCTGGATGCGGGTGATTTTCCCGTCTTCGACGGTGACCCGCAAGCCGCAGCCCCCGTGGTCCATGCGGGCGCAGTGGGTTTTGATGGTTTGTAAAGGGGAAGAAAGGGCCATAAAATAATCATTATCCTTTTTTACTGTAGTAGAACGAGTTTGGGGAAATAGGTTTTATAGAATCCCCGATCCCGGGTGAGAAAACGATCTCCTTTGACCAGGGCATGGGCGCCGATCAGAAAATCGGTGATGATACGGTCCCTTTTTCCGCCTGACTGCTTATAAAGCGCCCATTTTTTTCCGGCTAGGTAAGTGCATTCTCGGTCCAGGGCTGACAGAGAAATGTTTAAAGTCGCCAGTACTTGGTCCAATGGTTCCCTTTCTTCAAACTGAGGGACCATCTCGGCATACACCACTTCACTGATGATCAGGGCGCCTTGATCAAAGGCTTTTTTGAGAAGCAAAGTGGAGTTCACTGCAAATTCTTTATCCGGTAAAAAGATATCCAACAGAATGTTGGTGTCCACGGCCGTAATCATCGTCCCCGGACCTCCTCCAAATACTGGTCGGTACTTGCTGGGCGGTTCAAAATACCTAAAACGGAATCCACCGGGTGTTTTTTTCGGGTCCGTTTTTGAATAAGCAGGCCTTCTTCCGTGGGCACGAATTCGACTTCCACGTTTATATTAAATCCAAAACGGTTCCGAAAAGTTTTAGGAATGGTGATCTGGCCGCGGTCGGAAATTTTCATATTTATCGTCTCCGTCTTTCAGAATTAGTTAATCATACCTGATAAGAGAACGCAGGTCAAATTTAATTCATTGTTTTCATGCTTCACGGGGTTCCCGCTCCGGGCCTGGGGGTTTATTGCTATCAACGCACGAGTTTATAGAAATAACCATCGAATCAAGTTCGAGGTCGCCATGATGGTCGTTCGACTTTTTGCCGGCTGGCTAAGGGATTGACATACCGACCACCCCGGAGCATAATCCAAGTCAAGCGTCAATAAAAGGAGGCCGGCCATGGCCGAGAAGATAAACTGCTGGGAATTTTTTAGCTGTACCGAGAAGGACTGCCCGGTATTGATTCAGAAAGAGCTTCGCTGTTGGCTGGTTTCCGGAACCTCTTGCCGGAAGGAGATTCAAGGGCGCTTTTTCGAAAAAATGGAAATGTGCCTGGAATGCGCGGTCTTTCAGCAGAATATCGATCCGGCCAATCTTCCGGAGACCCTGAGTCTAGTCAGCCTTCAATTCCGGGAGACCACCCGGACCTTGATGAAGGTCATCAGTGATTACCGAAAGGCCGAGTCGGAACTTCAGGAGAAAGAAGAGCGCTACCGGCTGCTCTTTGAACAATCCCCGGTGGGCGTTTTTCATTACGACCATCAACTGCGGATCACCGATTGCAACGATCGTTTTGTGTCCATTCTCCGGTTAAGCCGGGAAAAACTGCTCAATCTGGATATGAGTGCCTTGAATGACCGAAGTGTGCTGCCTTCGTTAAAGACCGCTCTCGCCGGGGTGCCGGGTCATTACGAAGGACCCTATTCCGCCACAACCGGCTTGGCCGTCATTTCGGTTTCCTTGCATACGGCCCCGCTGTTCAGCCGGGAAGGTAGGATCCGGGGGGCCATGGGCATTGTGAAAGATATTTCCGAGCGGAAGAAAGCCGAGGAGGACTTGGCGGCTGAAAAAGAACGGCTGGCGGTTACCTTGCGCTCCATTGGAGACGGCGTAATCACCACGGATATGGAAGGGCGGGTGGTCCTGCTCAATCAGGTAGCGGAAAGCCAGACCGGTTGGAGCCAGGAGGAGGCGTTCGGCCGGTCATTGCAGGAGGTTTTTTGCATTGTCGATGAAAAGACCCGGGACCGATGCCAGAACCCGGTGGAAAAAGTACTTCTGAGCGGCAAAACGGAAATATTGGCGGCGCCCACCGTGCTGATCAACCGGGACGGCCGGGAGCGAATAATCGCCGACAGCGGGGCCCCGATCCGCGACAGGAATGGAAACATGATCGGGGTGGTCCTGGTCTTCCGGGAGATAACGGATGAACAGCGATTGTCGGAAGAACTGCTTAAATATGAAAAGCTCAAATCCCTGGGGGTCCTGGCCGGCGGCATCGCCCATGATTTCAACAATATTTTAACGGGCATCATGGGCAATATTTCCCTGGCCAAGATGTTCGCTCAGGACCCGGAAAAGGCCCGAAAACGTCTGGATGAGGCCGAGAAGGCTTCCTATCTGGCCCGGGAACTTACCCAGCAGTTACTGACTTTCTCCCGGGGCGGCGCGCCGGTCAAAACCACGGCCTCTATCGCCGAATATGTTCAGGAGGCGGTGAACTTTGCCCTGCGCGGCTCAAAAATAAAAGCGGAATTTTTCATTCCGGCCGATATCTGGCCGGTCGATTTTGACCAGGGTCAGTTCCAGCAGGTCATTCATAACCTGGTGATCAACACCAACCAGGCCATGCCCGAGGGGGGGATCCTCCAGGTGGGCCTGCAAAATAAAACGATGACCGCGGGGGAGGGGATCTCGCTCCCGGAAGGGAGTTATGTCCAGATCTGGTTTACCGATCAGGGGATCGGGATCCCCAAAGGAAATCTTTCCAAAGTTTTTGATCCGTTTTTTACCACCAAACCAGGGGCCAGCGGTCTGGGATTGTCTACGGTTTATTCCATTATTAAGCGGCATGACGGTTTGATCACGGCTGATTCGGAAACCGGGAAGGGGGCGACTTTTCGCCTCACCCTGCCGGCCTCCGGGAAAACCCCGCCGGTCCGGAACGAGGCGTCTTCTTCGTTGTTCAGGGGACAGGGCCGAATCCTGGTGATGGATGACGAAGCCATTGTCCGAGAAGTCCTGGGAGAAATGCTTACCCGTCTGGGTTTTGAGGTGCAATTTGCCCAGGACGGCGCCGAGGCGGTTAAAATTTACCGGGTGGCTAAAAAGATCGACCAACCCTTTGATCTTTTGATTATGGATTTGACCGTAGCCGGCGGGATGGGCGGCCTGGAGGCGTTACAGCAACTGCTGGAGTTTGACCCCGAGGTCCGGGCCATTGCCTCCAGCGGGTATTCCTCAGACCCGGTCATGTCCAATTTTCAGGCCTGTGGGTTCAAAGGGGTTATGGCCAAACCCTATACCCTGGAGGAATTGAGCCGGGTGTTGGGTTCTCTGCCTAACCCGTAGAAGCGGGGCTCAAGGGTAGATTTGCGTGTACGAGTACGGAACCCCAGGTGGAGCGGGAGTGGCGGCGCCTTACTCTTACACCTACTCGTACACGCTAATCTAAAGAAACGACCCCAGGGCGTTTTTTAATCTTCGAAAACAGAATTCCATCAGGGGTTCCAGGTTAATAATATCCAGGGTGTTGTAGCGGATCAACCGTTGTAAAGAGGGTTCGTCGCCCCACTGATAGGCCTTCCAAAGCATCACCGCATCATAGCCGTCCAGGCCGTCCAGATCCATGTCCCGAGTGATGCCCAACTGTTTTTCAATCGCTTTGAGACCGCCTCGATAACCCAATCGTTGCAGCAGGAAGCGCAGGTCGATATGGGCCGGGGGCAGGTGGAGGTGACGAAACCAGCGCCGGATAAAAGGAAGATCGAACCCGGACCCGCTGTAGGTGATGAGCAGGGCATCAGGGGCCAGCGCCGTTTCGAATTCATCGAGGGTGCTCCCGTTGATGAAGGTGCGGACTTGTTGACCGTCATAAATCCCGATCAGAGTGATTTCATCGTACCCTTGAAAATTTCCTGTTGTCTCGATATCCAGGTAGACCGCTTTTTGCTGAAAAGCGCTGAAGACCCGCCATCTTTCACCTGGCGGCAAGCGCTGCCAGAAAAAATCAAGATCTTCCCGGTGGGCCTGCGAGGACTCCAGTTCCTGACGGATAAAGCGGTCCCGTTCGCCGGAAAAGACCTCCCGGTCGTAGCGCAAAAAGTCCTCCCAGGTTAACAGCCCCCTGGACCAGATCCCCTGCTCGGTCTTAGACCCAATGCCCGGGATATGTACGAAAGTGTGTTCGAGCACCAGGAATGAACCCCTTTACATCTCCATGCCCAGGGAGTAGGCCTTTTGCAGATAGCCTTCCCGCGTGGCCGGATCGATTTGAACGACATTATAAAAAAATTCGTGCTGGATTTTAGGGATCCCGGTAAAACCGAAAATGCCCAGGTCGATGGTCATCTGGATGGCTTTCTCGATCCCGCTGTGATCGAAGAAGGTCTGGTCTCCGCCCGAGGTGTTAATCAGTAAGGCCTTCTGCTGCTTCAACAGCCCTTTCGGGCCTTCCTCCGTAAACGCATAGGCAAAGCCCAGGGAAAAGACCCGGTCGATCCAGCCTTTTAATACCGCGGGCATAGATGACCACCAGATGGGAAAAATGAAGGCCAGTCCCTCGGCCCAGGCCACTTTATCCTGCTGCGCTTTAATGTCGGCCGGGACTTCCCCACCCTGCAGGGAAGCCAGATCGGCGGCCGAAAGCAGGGGATTGAAGCCCTGGGCGTACAGGTCCAGGATTTCCACCTCATGGTTCTTGAATTGCAGGCCCTCGACGAATTTTTCCAGAACCGCATGGTTGAAGGAATCGGGATTGGGATGGGCGTAGACGACTAAGACTTTCATTCGGTACCTCCCTTCGAAATTCGTTTCCGTTTGCAAACTAAATGAACATCGAACATTGAACATCGAACGCCCAACCTCGAATGAAATACCAACCTCCCTGACCGAGCAGGGAGCAGCTATTTCTATTTCATCATCCTTTCCCCTTTACCATTCGATGTTGGATGTTGAATGTTCGACGTTCGTCTTTTCAGACCCAGGAGCTACCTGAGGCGAATCCGGGCTCATAATTCACAGTTTTTTTCACTTCACAATTCATAATTCCTACTTCATAATTAAATACCAACCCCTCGATCACGGCTGCTTCCCGCCGTTTTCCATCAGGGCCTGCACCGGTTTGAGACCGTAGGGCGTGCCGGTTTCAATGGCGGTCAGCACACTTCCGCCGCCGGTGAAGAAATAATACTGGGTATTGTCAATCACACTCAGGTATAAACCGGGGTTGAGGTCCTTGAATTCCTGGAGGGTGTCGCCGCCCCCGTACATCTTATAGGCCGTCCGGTTTTTGTCGATAGCCTGGTCCAGGGCTTTGGAGCCTTCGGTAAAATGGGGAGTGTAACCCATGACGGCGTTGACGAAGATGGTCTTAGCCGCCAGGAGGACTTCCTTGACCCGGGGGTCTTCAAAAGACTCCGGGGCAATATCCAGCAGGTAGCCGTACCGCTGCCCGGGTTTCAAGGCACTGACCGGAAGGGTCCGGTATTGACCCTGAAAGGGCGGCTCCAGAGACTGGCTCTCGACCACCTGGGGCAGTTCGACGATTTTTTTCTCCCGGGCATCCATGGCCACCAGGGCCTGGGCCGCCTGTATATCGCTGTCGGAAACCCCGGCAATGGTCGCTCCCCCTTTGGCCGCCAAATAAGTATTGTAGATCACTCCTCCCAGAATCAGGTGATCGACCTTTTCATAGAGTTTATTGAGGGGCCCGATTTTGGTGTCGTACTTGGCCCCGGCCACCACGGCCAGGAAGGGACGGTCCGGGTTAAGGACCCGGTCCAGGTTGCTGATCTCTTTTTGCATCAGGAAGCCGGCATAGGAAGGCAGATAGCGGGTGATGTCCACGGTGGAGGCATGGGACTGCCAGGAGCCGAAGGCGTCGTTGATATAGACGTCGGCCAGACCGGCCAGTTGCCGCGCGAAGGCTTCCCGCTCCGGTCCGTTGCTCTCCTCACCCTGGAACCAGCGGGTGTTGGGGAGATAAATCCCCCCGGTTTTATGCCCCCGAAGTTCCTTGATGGCCAGGTTGATGGAGGTGTCCAAGTGAAGGATCCCCTTGGCCCCTTCCGCGGGAAAGGAAGGGATATGGAAGGAAGTGTGCAGCTTCTGTTCCAGGTAACGGACGATGGGCTCAACGGCGCTATCCGGGGTACAGGCGATTTCTCCCGTCTTTTTGTCTTTAGGGCGACCCACATGAGTCATCAGGATGGGGCGGCCGCCGCGTTCGACGATGTTATAGAGGGTGCCGAAGGTTTGTTCGATCCGGTAGGGATCTCGAATGAGGCCCTTTTTGACCACGTTGTGATCCACCCGAAGCAGGACGACCTTGTCTCGCAGATCGGCCTCCTGCATCAAGGGTAACCGAGGATCCAGGGCGGCTTGATTCATGCTTTCCTCCTTGAACGAATTTTAGAGCCATTATAGCAAGAGGTGCCCCTCCTGCCTAATCAAAAATCCGAAATCCGAAACAAATTCAAATGATCCAATTTCAAAATCAAACCTCTCCGTCAGGGGTAAAAATTCCTTGACGGCTTGGGGGAAACGCGGTAGTGCTTACCGGGCGCGTTATCAATTAAAAGACCGTTAGTATGGCTTGAATTGAAAGAGAGCGGCAGGTGTTGCCTTTTAAGACAGACGACCCGGAACCGAGACTGCACGTTACCCGACAGGGGATAAAGATCGCCTATTATCTGCAGGGCGCGGGTGAACCGCTGGTCCTTATTCGAGGCTACGGCAACGCCGCCTCCATGTGGTATCACCAGGTCGCTGCCCTGAGCCGGACCTTCCAGGTCATCACCTTCGATAACCGGGATACCGGGAACAGCGACCGGGGGGGGGAACCCTATACGATTTCCGACCTGGCCGGGGATACCCTCAGCCTGATAGAATCCTTAGATCTCGGACCGGTGCACCTGCTGGGGCTGTCCATGGGGGGCATGGTGGCTATGGAGGCGGCCCTGAGGAAGCCCTCCCTGGTAAAGACTCTGGTCTTGGCCGGGACCGCCTGTAATGCCGACCAGGGACTGACGGACGACCCGGAAGTGCTGGCCCTTTTCGCCACCCTGCCGGAACTATCGGATGAGGAGAATGTGCGGCGCTCCCTGCCTGCTTTTTTCAGCGCCCTGACCCTGGAGGATAAGGGGTTCATTGACGAATACGTGTGGCGGAGTCTGGCCCAGCGTCCGCCGCTGACTACCTTTCAGCGTCACAGTCAGGCCATGCGGGGGTTTGATTGTTGTCGCCGGATTCAGGAAATGACCCGGCCCACCTTAATCCAGCATGGCGGGGCCGACCGGTTGCTGCCCGTAGAAAATGCCGTATTACTTGGAAAAAGGATTCCCCAGGCCCGGCTGGTCATTTATACCGGACTGGGGCATTTATTCCTGATGGAAGATCCGGACACCACCAATGCCGACGTCCAACGATTTATCCAAGAGTCCTCTGTTAATCATCAGTAAAGCCGAATCCAGCGGATAAAGGATCCCCTTGGAGATCTCGATCCTGATTTTTGGACGAAGCCTTTGTGCCGCCCTGCTGGTTTTAGTCCTTCCCGGGTACGCCTTGCTCGCCTGGCGGCCCGAACCACAAAAAGACCTCCTGCAGCGCCTGGCCCTGGCTCTGGGGCTGAGTTTTTCCCTGACCTCCCTTTTGGCCCTGACCTTTTTTGAATTCCATTGGCCCCTCTCCGGCCGAGGAGTGCTGGTTTTTTATGCGATCGTAGGGGGAACGGCCCTGGCGGGTTGGCTGATGAACAGCCCCATCCCGAGGCTAAACCGCCGGGCGATAACCTTAATCGCCCTGTTTGGGGCACTGATCGCCTGGCGTTTTTTTCAGGTCAGGGGCCTGGCATTCCCCCCCTGGGTGGATGCCCCCCATCATGTGCTGATCATTCGAAAGATCATGGAAACCGGCATCCTGCCGGCTGATTTAAACCCCTATCTCCCGGTCACCTTCTATTACCATTTCGGGTTCCACGTGGTGACGGCTTTGTTTGCCGGGATCTCCGGGTTGCCCCTGGAAAAGGCCGCCCTGGGGATGGGGCAGATTTTAAATGCCGCCATCTCCCTTTCCGTCTATTCCCTGGGACGGGTGGTCTGGAGCGATCCCCGCCGGGCCGGGGTCGCGGCTCTGCTCACCGCCCTCGTTTCCCAGATGCCGGCCTACTATGCTACCTGGGGGCGGTATACCCTGATCAGCGGACTGGTCCTGCTCCCTTTGGCCCTGGCCGCCCTCCTGGAAAACCGGGAGTCCGGCCGGGATATTTTTAAGATAATTTTTCAGGTGATTCTGGTAGCCGGCACCATGCTGGCCCATTACTTCGCGGGTTTTCTCTTACTGCTATTCGTCCTGGTTTTTTTTGGGGAAGGGATCGGTTTGGCGTACGCCGGGAAAGTCCGCTGGAGTCAAATTTTTAAGGCTCCTCTGGCCGGTCTCCTGGGGGGCCTGGTTTTAATTGTCCCCTGGCTGCTGATTATCCGGGGTTCGGCCGAAAGATACGTGGGGGTGGCCCTCACCTCCTCCGGCCCTCCGATGGACCAGATCTATTTCCAGGGATATGTAGAGTATCTTTTCCAGTTGCTCGGTCCCTGGAGAAATTATTTCTTATTGGCCGGGGCGCTCGCGGGATGTTTTTGGGCGCTCCGGGATTCGCGGATACGGGCCATAGCGGTCTGGGGGCTGCTTTTGAGCCTGGGGATCCTCTCCTGGGGATTTCGCCTTTCCCCCTTTCGTCCGGACCATTTTGCCATCGTTTTGTTCTTGCCCGCCTGCCTGACGGTCTGCCACGGGGCCTTTGAAATACTGGCCGGGGTTGAATCTTCCGGGACGGGGAAAGGGAATTGGACGGAGAAAATCGGCCTGATGATACTCGGTCTATTTTGCCTCTGGGGGCTGGTGGAGACGGCCGTGATTATCCGCCCGGTTACCGTTTTTGCGGGAACGGATGATCTTCAGGCCATCCGCTGGATAAAGGAAAAGACCCCGCCGAAATGCCGTTTTCTGATTAATGTGACCCCCTGGGAGTGGAACCTTTACCGGGGAACGGATGGGGGCTGGTGGATCACCCCTCTGACCGGGCGCTGGACCTCGTTGCCCCCCCTTTTTTACGGTTTTGGAGAGAAAGCGTTGATAGAGGCAGTTAACCGGCGGGCCGTAAAAACGCTGCAAACCAGGCCCGGTGAACCGAACTGGTGGCGTTTGATTCGGGAAGAAGGCATCACCCACATTTATTCCCATTCGGGCGCCGAGGCGTTACCCCCGGAATCCTTGCTGAGTCTCCCCGGATTAAAAATGGAGTACCGTCACGGTCAAGTCTATATTTTTAAAATTACTTGACATATTAAAGAGATAGGGAGTATGAAGATTGATGCTGGATAAAGATAAAAAGCGATGCTGGATAGAAAAAAAATAATTCCTACTTG
>Ga0315283_10002820_pt1 | contig 14680 bp, 9 predicted proteins | sample YL17G09_0_MG_FD_204541 | JGI IMG/M metagenome (GOLD analysis project Ga0315283, IMG submission 204541) | Sediment microbial communities from Yellowstone Lake, YNP, Wyoming, USA - YL17G09_0 | ecosystem: Environmental > Aquatic > Freshwater > Lake > Sediment | place: USA: Wyoming | collected... | reverse complement strand
CCGCCCTGCGGCTGCGGGGCCCCTGCGTCCTGCACGGGCTGGTCGTGGAGGGGACGGGCTTCCGGGAGACGGTGCGTCTGGAGCCGGAGGGGCACGGCGTGGCGGAGGGCGGGCGGGCGTGGGCGGCGGGCGGGCCCCGGGCCGCACCCCTCCTGGTCGAGTGCACCATCACGTCAGCGGGGGACGAGTGCGTGTCCGTGCTGGCCCCGCCGCGTCCGCCATCCCCGTCCACCGCCACCGCCCGCTGGTCGCCCACCTTTCTCCGGTGCACCTTCGGCCCTGCCAAACGGTCGGGCGTGAGCGTCCGGGGTGGGGTGCACGTGACGCTGGGCGGGTGCGTGGTCGAACGGGCGGGCGGGGCCGGGGTGGTGGTGGCGCGGGGGGCGGCGGCCAGCCTGGGGTATGCATGCACCGTCCGCCAGTGCGGTGGGGAAGGGGTGGTGGTGATGGGCAAAGGTTCACGCCTCACTCTCACGCACTCCACCATCGCCGAGTGCGGCGGGCCGTGCGTGGACGTGTCGTGCGGGGCGGGGGCGGACGTGCGTGCGAGCGCGCTGGTAGGCGGGGAGGGCGGGGGCGGGCTGTGGGCGTGGGGGGACGGGAGCGTCGCAACCGCGGGCGCCTCCACGGTCATCTCCGCCGCCGCCACGTACGCTGCCCTGTGCGATGGCGGGGCGGGGGTAGACCTGCGGGAGGGGTGCGTGGTCGACGGCGGCGTGTGTGGTAGGGTGGAGGCCGGGACGGGCGCTCGCGCCCCGGGCCCCCCGCCTCAACGCTGGGTCGGCCCGCCGCCGGCGACCGGGTGTTTTGTGTGGACGGCGGACCCGCTCCTCCTCGCTTGAAATGATGCCGACAGAGTCTTTCTTTGTAACAACGACCCAACGCTCCCCCGCCCCACGCCCCCCCTTCTCTCCTTTTCTCCACTCAAACACCTCACGCCTCGATCTGCTCGCGCAGGCGGCGGATGGTGGACCGCACGGTAACGGCCGACCCCGTGTTAAGGGTGTACGCCCCGCCCGCTTGCGTCTTGCGGCAGGCCTTGCAGGACCAGATGCCGACGGCCGCCCGCTTGACCGAGTACTTGCCGCAAAAGTTGCAAAAGTATTTCGAGTGCTGGGAGACCTCGATCTTCTTGACCTGCTTGCGCAGGGAGGCGCCGTACCGGGTGCCGTACTTGCCGACGATGCCGACCTTCTTGGTGCGCTTGGACATGGTGAAGGGGTGGGTGTTGGGGTGTGTGGATGGGGTCTGTGGAGACAGAGGATGGGTGGCGGGAGTGAGAGGGAGGTGGAAGAGAGGGAGAGCGCGACGGCGGGCGGGGGGCGGCGGCAGACGAGGGCTGGGCGTCATTTCCTACCGGCTGAGGACCTCCACACGCTCGCAAACCCATCCAGGGCATGCAAGGGCAGTTGGAATCCACCCATGGCGCGGAAAAGAGGCAAGTTCTAATAGAGGCTGCGGGCGTGGGCAGGCGAGGACGGGAGAGCGAAAAACGCGCGGGCGATCGCAGCCTCCGCCGTTGTCTCTCGCCCGAGTGTGTATCCCAGGCGATGCGCCTGGGCCCGGCTCGCATCACCGTGCGTGCTTCGAGTCACCTGGACAGCCCTAAGCATGCACCCGGGGATGTGGCGGCGAGGCGACCCCAAGGCGACCACACACACGGCGCGAGAGGGAGGCGCCGATTGCCTTGAGCGGCGGCCCGCCAGCGAGTGCCTCGAGGCGCGACCGGCTGCTTGGTCAGGGACGCGATCTGCTGCCTCAGAGCTCCAAGCCAGGCGATGTACGAGGCGATGGAGCGTGCTGTGATGGGGGCGAACGGAAGGATTGAGGCCGCACGGCCTCGAGAACGCGAAAACAAACTTACCGTGAAGAAGGAGAAAAGTGTGAATAGAAGGCCCCACGTCCTCTCTGCCTCACTAATTTTCATCTCTTCGCCCCCGCGGGCGCGCCGACGCCTAGGTGTTGACAGAACAAAAAGGTGGCCCCTCCTCTCCGCCAGCCAGCCCCCCTGGCAATGCCTGGTGCGTCCCCCCAGCCATGCCACTCCTCTTCCGCGCGCCCAGACCGGGAAAAAACAAAACAGCTGCAAAACAATTTGCTCCGTCCTCACCCCACCCCTCTCGACCTCTCTCTCTCTCCTTCCCAGGCGACCGCCCATTCCCGCCGCCGCCACCCTTTCGGCCCGGCCCGCCCGGCTCCAGCGGTGGCGCCCCTCCCCCTCCCGGTGCCCACCCAGCGGCAATGCCCCATCCCGGCTGGCCAGGAGGACCGCCTCCGCCCTACGCTGGCGGCGGTCCCCCAGGCTTCTACCCTCCCCACCCCCCCCACCCTCCCGCACCCCCTCCCCGCCCCCTGTGGACAGAGCACCGGGGCAAGGACGGGCGGACGTATTGGTACAACCGAGAGACGAAGAAGTCGTCCTGGGAGAAGCCAGAGGCGCTGGGAGGAGTGGCAGGAGCAGCGGGTGCGCCCACAGCGGCCACGCCCTGGCGCGAGGTCAAGGCCCCCGACGGGCGGCCCTATTTTTACAACCGGGAGACCAAGGCGTCGGTGTGGGTGTGCCCGCCCGAGCTGGCGGCGGCCCGGGAGAAGGCGGCGGCCGCGAGTGGAGGGCGGGCGCCACACCCGCACGCCGCCGCCGCTGCTGCTGCGCCTCCTCCTGGTCAGCTGCCCGGCGCGGCGGCCGCCGCCGCCCGGGCCGCGTCGGCCGCAAGGAACGGCGGCAAATTCATGTATGGCACCAAGGCGGAGGCCAAGGCCGCCTTCTGCGAGCTGCTGGCCGCCGCGGGCGCCCGGTCCACGGACGCCTGGGATGCGGTGGCCCCCTCCATCAGCGCCGACCCCCGCTTTGCCGCCCTCAAATCCGCGGGCGAGCGGCGGGCCTGCTTCACCGAGTACCGGGCGGCCGCGGCCAAGAAAGAGGCGGCCGCCGCCCGGGCAGCGCGTGGGGCGGCCCGGGAGGCGTTCACGGACCTCCTCTCCACTTGTGGCCTCGACCCGGCGAGCGCGCGCTTCGCCGACGCGGAGGGCTTTCTGGGCCCCGACCCGCGCTGGTCCGGGCTGGACAGGGTCCTGGCCGCCGCGGCCGCGCCCGCTGGCCCGGGCGGCCCGCCCCCCGCCGCCGCCGCCGCGGCCGCCCGCCGGGAGAAGGAGGACCTGTTTGAGGACTGGCGCCGGGCGGCGGAGCGGGCGGCCCGGGAGGCCCTCAAAGCGGCGTGCGAGGCCGCGGTCGAGGGCGCCGCGGCCTGGGTGGCCCGGCGGGGGTGGGTGGGCGGGGAGACCCGGTGGCGGGAGGCGGAGGGCCGGCTGGAGGCGGAAGCGGGCGACGAGCCCGGGGGCAACCCGTTTGCCGCGGCCGACCGCCCGACCCGGCTGGCCGGCTTTGCCCGGGCCCTGCGCCGCGCGTGGGAGGCGTCGGACGGGGAGGCTGCCAAAGCCGCGGCCGCCCGCGCGCGGTCCGAGCGCCGGGCGCGCGACGCCTTCCGGGCGGCCCTGGCCTCCCACGCCGGTGCCGGCCTGGTGCCCCCCCGGTCCCGGTGGCGCGAGTACCGGGCCCGCCTGCGGGGCGGGGGCTTTGGGGGTGGGGCCGCGGGTGACGGGGCGGGCGCGGCCGCCCTGGAGGCCCTGGAAGCGCCATCCGCGGCCGGGCCCCGCCCGCGCAGCCTGTTCGAGGACGCGCTGGCAGACGTGGAGGCCCGCTTCCTGGTCCAGCGGGCGGCCCTGCTGAGCGCGGCCGTGCAGGGCGCGGGCATCACAGTGTCGAAAAGCGTGGCGGACGGGACCGCGCCCGGGGCGGCCGCCGACCTGGCCACCCTGCGCCTCGCGTTTGACGACGCGGCCGACGCAGGTGGCGGGGCGGCGGGGAGTGCGGGAGGGGGCGTCCGGGACCTGGTGTGGGCGGAACTTGTGGGCTGTGCGTCGGCCGGGCGCGCCCTCGCCTTCGGCGATGAGGCGGCCGCGGAGGAGGCGGCCCGCCGGTCCCGCACGCGCTCGCGCTCGCCCGCCCGGCGCGGGGACAGGGAGGACCGCCGCAGCCGGCGCGGCCGCTCGCCGGGGGGGGGCAGCTCCGACGATGGCCGCAACCGCCGCAGCCGCCGGGAGGAGCACCACCACCGCCATGCCCGCCACCGCCGGGAGGAGGAGGACCAGGAAGAGGGTGAGCTGTAGTCGATGATGTGTTTTGGGAGGGTGTGGTTGTGGATGGACGCTCTGAAGAGATAATTGCAGCCTGAACTTTAACCTTCCTCTCGCTCCTCTCTCTCGTCTACTGCTGCGTTGGCGTCGTCGCCGTCCATCCGCCCTGCACGCCCGCCGCCTCGCCATGGACATGCTTGGATCGCAAGGCGGGGACATGCCGCCTCCCCGGTACGCTCACGCTGGCCTTTCGCCCGGCGGCGTCCCTGAGCTCAGCCGCGGCCACGGCGACGCCAGCGGCTGGCGTGTTGCGGACGGGCACGCTGCGCCTGGTCCCGTTCAGGTAGGCGCCATCTAAGGTGGGGTGCTTCCCCGGTTTGATCAGGGTCTCCACCGCCAGCTGCGGGTTGGCGGCCCGGAAGGTGGGGAGGTGGGCGGCAACGAAGTCGCTGGTGGAGGAAAACGGGAGGAGGGGGGGTGAGGGGTGGGGCGTGGGAGAGAAGACGCGAATCACCCGCCTGCTCGTCTCTCCATTCTATTCACATACCGTGCCCCCACCGAGCTGCCGCTGTGCTCGCAGTAGGAGACGGTCAGCTTCTGGAGCTGCCAGACGCCGCGGCGGGCCATTGAGAAAGAGTAAAAGGGCCGATTTGGCCAGCCGCCAAAAAGAAAGAATAGTGAGGCGACAGGCAGTGCTCTTGTGTCGCAGAACGCAGAATTGGCGCGCCACAAAATGGAGTGGCTTCGCGCCAAGCAGCGCCCAGCCCGGCCGGCGGATCCGGCGGCCAAGCTCCAGGGCTACTGGGAGCTGGCCAAGGTAGGATGAAATGAGGCGAGGCGGGCGCGTGCGCACTCTCTCAACCCCTCATTTCCTATTTCCCTCTCTCAACCCGCCCAGCGCGCCTTGATCGTCCTCATCCCCCCCTCTCACACGCCCCGCAGGACGCCATGAACCGAGCCGCCGCCCGGGCCGCCGCGGGCGATCATACGGGTGCGTCCCAGGTCTACGCCCTGGCCATTCGGGTCGCGGGTGAGGGGCTGGCCCTGCGCGTGCCCACCACTGGCCTCGGCCCGAGCGCCTGCACGTCGGCCGCGCGCCGGGCCGACCTGAGTGCGTGGGTGGACGCGGCGGCGGCGGCCGTGGCGGGGAGGGGGGGCGCGGTCGGGGCGGTGCCAGCGGCGCCAAGGCCACCACCGGCGCAGCAGCCTCGACCAAGCGTGGCCCGGGCGGCCTCCCCTCCCCGGCCGCGCCCGGCGACGACCACCACGACCTCCACGACCTCAGAGGCCGACCGCCTCGCGGCGGACGTCCTGGCCGACACCCTGGACACGCGCACCCCGCCGCCCTGGGACGCCGTCGTCGGCTTGACAGGGGCCAAGGCGGCGCTGCGTGAGGCGGTCCTCCTGCCCACCCTGCGGGCCGACCTTTTTACTGGGCTACGGGTGCCCGCGCGGGGCATTTTGCTGTATGGGCCGCCCGGCAATGGCAAGACCATGCTGGTCCGCGCCCTGGCGGGTGAGGCGCGGGCGGCCCTTTTCTCCGTGTCGTCCGCCGCCCTCACATCGCGCTGGCACGGCGAGGGCGAGAAGCTGATGCGGGCCCTGTTTGCCGCGGCGGCCGCCCGCATGCCCGCCATCATCTTTATTGACGAGGCCGACGCCCTGCTGTCCGCCCGCGGGGGTGGGGGTGGAAGCGCGGGTGGGGGCGGCGAGCATGAGGCCTCCCGCCGCATGAAGACGGAGTTCCTGACCTGCTTCGACCGCCTGGCGGACGCCGGGGCGGCGGCCACCGTGACGGTCGTGTGCGCGACCAACCGCCCTGGCGACCTGGACGACGCGGTCCGCCGCCGCCTGACCCGCCGGATCCTGGTGCCCTTGCCGGACGCGCCCACTAGGAGGGCCCTGCTAGCCCGCCTAATGGCGGATGGAGGCGGGCAGCCGTCCGCGGCCGACCTGGACACCCTGGCGGCTGTGACGGACGGATACAGCCACGCCGACCTTACGGCAGCAGTCTCGGAGGCCGCCATGGCCCCCCTGCGTGAGCTCGGGTCTGACGCCGCGCTGGCCCGCGTGCCCGCGGGGTCGCTGCGGGGGGTGACCGCATCCGATGTCGCGTCCGCGCTGAGCGTGGTGCGCGCGTCGGCTAGCACGGCGGACGCGGCCGCCCTGGACAAGTGGACAGACCAGTTTGGGGTGCGCGGGTAGGGGGGGATTGAGATGAGATAGATCGATACACGCAACGCACGCAGGCGCACGCGCGCGCGCGTGGGCGGGCTTGGCTTGGCTCGGAATGTAATTCTAACAAAGGTTTCACGCCCATGGCAAACGTATTCGTATCCTCATCTCTCACTTGGCCCCCCGCCGCCGTTTGGGCGCGGGTTGAGCGGCCGCCGCCGCCTCTCCACCTCCACCCGCCGCCGCCCGCGTGCGCCGCCCCGTGGTCGGGGCGGCAGCAGCAGGCACGGCAGCAAGCGCGGCCGCTGCTGCCTGACTCGTCGCCCCCCGCCGCTGACCCCCACCCCCAGGCGCCCGGGAGTCGCCGCCATCCTCCGGGCCGCCGCCGGGCAGGCCGCCCCCAGCCATGACGACCGTGAGGGCCGGGCGGGGGCCGACACGGGCGCGGGCGGCGGCAGGAATTGTGGCAGCGGCGGCGGGCGTCGCGGCGGCGGGTTCTCCTCCCCGAGCCACGCGCGGACGCAGGGTGCGGGTGGAGGTCGGCGTGGGCGCGGCGGCAGCAGCAGCGGCAGCCCGCGGCGCGCGGCGGACCGGCGCCGCCGCCCCGCCACCTCCACCCGTGACCGCGCTGGCCACGAAGGCGGCCGCCGTGCTGGCACCGCCGCCGCCACCGCCGGCAGCAGACGCCGCGCCCGACCCACGCCTCACCAGGCCGGCGCCAGACCCACGGCCACGAGTGGCCGTGACCGGCTGGCGGGGCCGGGTGGTGGGCAGAGGCAGGGAGGCGGGGGGCGCGCTGCCCCCCGCTTCGCCTTCCTCCTCCCCGCGCAACGGCGGTGGGGGGAGCTCTTGATGCTGCGGCGCGCCCGACACGGCGGGCGGGGCGGGCGTGGGAGTGCGGCCACCTCCACCCCCACCCCCACGAGCGGGCCCTGCCGCCAGCGTGGGCCCGCCTTCATCATCGTCTGCGTGGTCGTCGCCGCCATCGTCACCATCGTCCTCCTCCTCGCCCCGGGCCTCGCCCATCTCGGTCCCAGCCCCAGCCGCTGGTGGCTGCTGTTGGGGCGGCGGCGGCGGCTGGGCGGCGGCGGCGGCGGCAGGCGGCAGTTGGGGCGCCGTCCTGCCGGCGGTGCCGCCATCGTTATCGTCCACAGCCGCAACGGGGGCGGCGCCAGAGTGGGCGGCCGTGGCGGTAGGCGCCGCGGCAGCTGCGTTCGCAGCCTCGGCGACGGCCTCGGTCGCGGCCGCCGTGGCGCCAACCCCGGCCGGCCCCGGCGCTTCCGCGGTGCGGGACGGGTACCGCCGCTGTTCCATCAGGGGAGAGGTGACGACCGCCCCCGCCAGGACGGGCCCGGGCGCGACCGTCGACGCCGCCCGGGGCGTGTCGGCCCCGCCCGCGTGGTGGTCGCCAAACCGGTGGCGGCCGACGGCGGGGGGCGCGCCCGGGAAGGCCACGCCCCCCGCCGTCGGGAAGGCGGCCCAGAAAGCGGAGGCCGGGGCAGGCGCGGGGGGGGCGGTGACAGCGGGTGCGGGCACCGCCGGGCTGGCCGACGCGGTGCGCCCCGACGCGGCGTCGCCTGCCGTGGGCTCCAGGCCGCCAAAGGCGCCGCCTCCAGCCGCTGGCCCGGCCCCGGGCGCGCCGATGGCAGACAGGGCGGCCGCCGCGGACGCCGCGCCCGCCAGGGCTGGGGGCAGGGCGGCCGCTTGCTGCAGCACTGCCCCACCGCCACCACCACCCCCGCCCCGGGCGGAGGCGGCAGGGGTGGCGACGTTGTGCTCGAAAATAGCGTCCCCCGCTGCCGACTGGTTTTGAGCGGGCAGGGGAGGGGGTGGGGGATGAGGGTGAGGGGTGTGGGCGGCGGCCGCCATGGCTGGCGCCGCGCTGCCACCACCGCCCGCCCCGCCCGAGGGGGACGGGCAAAAGGTGTCGGACCGGGGTGGGCCCGGCGGGCCACCTCCCCCGCGCCCACGCCCTCTTCCACCGCCCACGCCACCCCCGCCCGCCGCATCATCGCCGCCCGCGGCAGCTGCGACCGCTAGCTCAGCATGCGCGGGCTCGGCCGGCGCGGGCGCGGCCACCACCTCCTCCACAGACCCGTCCGGCCCGGCCGTGCCGGCCGACCCAAGGCGGGCGACCGCGGGCGCGGGCGCGGCCCTCTCACCCCCTCCAGGCGCCGCCACAAAGACGGCTTCCTGGGGGACGGCGGGCTCGTGGTGGGCCGGGCGGCGGTGGCGGCGCACACCGTCCGACAGGGCGGCCGTGGGCTCGTGGGTCGCCGGAGGGCGTGGCGGGTTGGACCCACCGCCATGCGCTGAAGGCGCGGCGGCCGACGCGGCGCCGGCCGCCGGGCCGCCGCTGGTCGCCGCCGGGCCGCCGGGCACAGCCGCCGCCGCACTGGCAGCTGGCCCGCCCGTCAACGATTCCCGGAAGGCGGCGGGCAGGTCCAGGGCGGGGGGTGGTGGCGGGCCTGGAGGAGGGGGAGCGGGCGCCCTGGGCAGGCTGGCACCCACCAATCCACCCCCCTCGCCGCCGCCGCCCGCCCCCGACCCGGTCGACCCGCTGCCCGCGCCCCGCATGGAAGAAGAATCGGTTTCGGGCCCGCTTGACCCGCCATCATCCTCGCTCAGCACGGTTGCGTGCACAGACGCGGCGGCGTGCTGGGGCGGCGGGGCCGGCGGGGCCCCAGGCGGGGGTTGTTGGGGTGGGGGCTGGACGCAGGCTGGGGACGGGGCGGCGCCGCCAGCCGGTGGCGCGACGGGCGGGGGGCCACCACCGCCGCCGCGCGGGCCCGCGCCGGACGCGGCAGCAGCGGCTGGGGCGCTGAGCGGGTCGGGCGGGCGCCCACCAGAGACGGCCGGCTGCGGCTGGGGCGGCGGCGGGCTGGGGTGGCCGGCTGCACTCGCGTCGGCGGGCGGCGCGCCTTCTCCGCCTTGAATATCATCGTCACCATCCCCGTCATCCCCATTGACTGCGGCCACCGCGGCGGGGGTTAAAACGGGCATGGTGCCGGACCCGTCGATGCCGCCCACTGGGTCGCCGCCGGAGGCACGGGGCGGCAGGCGCCAGGGCGCGTCCTGGTAGGCACCAACCCCCCCGGCGACGGCAGAGGCAGCCGCGGCCGCCACGCCACCGCCACCACCGCCGCCCGTCGCGGCGGCGGTGGGAGGCGGGGCGTAATGGCGTAGAGGAGGGCCGCCAGCCACGCTGCCGTGGGCAGGCGTGCCAGCACCGCCGCCGCCACCGCCCGCCCAGGCAGCCCCCAAGGCAGGAGGCACGAGGGGCGGCACGACTGGTGGAGCCAGCGGCGGCAAGCCCGCGTCACTGTTGGCGGCGGATGGGCTGGCCGTGCCCCGGCGCACGTGTTGGGACCAGACGGGTGCGGCTGGCAGGGACCGGTGATGTGGCGCACCAGCCGCGGGCGGCTGTGGCGGAGCAGCAGTAGCACCAGCAGCAGAACGGACGGGCGAGGGTGCTGCCGCAGCAGCAGCAGCAGAGGGCACTCCACCACCCGCCGTCGCGACCGGGCTAGCCGTGGCCTGGTGATGCAGAGAGCCGGGCGCGACCAGGCGGCCTCCCAGTGGTGGTGGGCCGACCGCGGACAGGGCGGCCGCGGAGGCGGCGGCTGTGCCGGGGCCGGCAGTCCCGCCCCGCCCCGCCCCGGCAGCAGCACCAGCAGTAGGTGGGGGGCCACTGCCGCCGCCACCGCCACCGCCGCCGCCATCCGAGGGCGCGGGACCACCATCCCCGTCATCAATGCGGGCCTCCGCCGCCACCGCGGTGGCCAGGGCAGGCGGCGGCGGCGGCGGTTGCGCGGGTGATGGTACGGTAGGCCAGGCGCGCAGGATGGTGGACGCTGCAGGGGGTAGCACAGCCGCGGCCGTGGCCGGAGCAGTAGCAGCAGCCCCGGGCGTTCCGCCGCCGCCACCGCCGCCGCCGCCGCCGCCGCCGCCGCCGCCACCGCCGCCGTCACCGCCGCCGCCGCGTAAGAAATGGGTGGGCGGCAGCGGGCCCGCGGCGGCGGCGGCAGCGGCGGCGGCGGCGGCAGCGGCAAGGGACACTCCAGGCAGGCGGTTGAGAGGGGACGCGCCACCGCCGCCACCGCCAGCCAGCACCCCACTACCCGACCCGCGCCTGGAAATGTTGATGGCGGGGGGAAGGTGGTATGGTGGTGGGGCGGCCGCGCCACCCACAGCCCCGCTCCCTCCTCCCAGCAGTCGGTTGAGGTGGAGAGCAGGTGGGGGTGGGGCGGCCGCAGCCGCGGCGGCCAGTGCCGCACGGGCAGCAGACGCGCCACCCGCGCCCCGCGCCCGGGCGCCGGCCCGGGTGTGGGAGGCACCAGAGCCTGTAGCCCGGGCTGCAGAGGGAGAGGGCGGGTAGCGGGGCGGCGGGGGCGAGGCCGGCGGGCGCCAGGCCGAGGACAGGAGGGAGGCCGCCCGCAGCGGCGGCGGCGGTGGGGGCGGGTGAGGGAGGGCGGGCAGGCTGCCCGCGTGCGGGTCGCCCAGGGGCCCGCCCCGGGCTAGCGGCGGGTACCCACCACCAGGCGGCCCCAGGCCCGCCCGAGGAGGGGGTGGCGGTGGCGGCGGCGGCAGGGAGGCTGGCGGCGGCGGCGGCGGCGGGAGGCCCGAAGCCTGGACGACGGGCGTCGCCGTGGCAGCGCCGGCTGGAGGCGGCGGCAGCGCCGGCGCCGGCGCGTCGTTGGTGACGCCCGGCGTGCCTGCGGCAGTCGGGCTCGGGGCGCCGCCGTACGGACCACCTCCTCCACCTCCACCCCACGCCCCACTGGCGGCCAGGCTGTGCGCGCCAGGCGTGACGGCGGCCGGCAGCGGCACGAGCGCAGGCGCAGGGAGTTGAGGGGGAGGGGGCGCAGGTGGGGGAGCCGCCGGCGGTGGATCAGGCGCCGCAGCCGCGGGCGGCGCGCCCGCGTCAGCCTCCTGTAAGGACGAGAGCGTCCTCGGACCCGTGGCTGGACGGGCAGACGGGTCACCGCCATCGGCAGCCGCTGCAGCGGCCGCCGCCGCGACCGCGACCGCCACCAGGGCCGGGCTCCCAAACCCACCGCGCCCGCTTCCGCCGCCGCCGCCCGGTGTGGACCCCAGGCGCCCGCCCCGGCGTGACCGGGAGGGCTGGACGCGCGAGGAGGGGGGGGCTGCGGGCGCAGGGGTTGTGGCGGCGGCGGCGGCGGCGGGAGCAGGGGCGGTAGCAGGGGCGGCGGCAGCACCCACCGCTATGAGAGGCACCGCCGCCCCGGCCTCGCCGCCCTCCTCTCCATCCTCGTCCGCCGCGGACTGGGCGGACTCGCCGGCCGACCGGGACCCGATGGCGGCGGACCCAGCGGCGAGGGGGGCGGGCGGGTGGACTTCGCCAAAGGACAGGGCCGTCGAGATCTGGGACCGGGCGGCGCGCTGGAGAAGGGGAGGGAAGAGAAAAATAAGAAGGGGGGTGAGAGGGGCACCCCGGCGGATGTCGCGGCGGCTGTCCGCCCTCTAAAACGCGGCCGCCCAGGGCGTGTACCCGCTCCGCCACCTCGATTTCAATAGCAGGCAGGCATGCCAAGCCCCCTGGCTCACGCTGGACGGGAGTTGGCGGGTAGGAGTGGCTCGGGTCGCCGTGCGGGCGCCACACATCCAGAGAGCCGAGCGCCGGCGCCACTTTCTCTTTCTCTCACCGGGCTGGCCCCGTAACTAGCAGACCGCTCGCCCGCGCCCTCCGAGGCCACGGCCGGGACGGCCTCGGCCTCGCCCACGCCAGACATTGGAAGAGGTGTGGTGGAGGTGGAGATGTATAGGGCGCCCCGGCTGTGTCGGAGGGAGCAAGATTCCCCCGCGCCCCAGGCACGGGCGGCAACCTCTTTTTCACACAGCGAATACAGTTCTGAGAGGTGGGGATCTTGCCGCGGACGAAGGGTGCAAATTGCCATTCCTATTCAAACACGCACGAAACTGATCATGTGGACTATGCTATTGTCACCGCGCGCGCGCCCCCCACCTACAAAGCTATCTCCAAAACTCAAATCAATCATCCTCCGCCTCGAGCGCCGCAGCCAGGCGCGCGCCCGGGGCGGCCGCGACAGGAGGCCGAACCAGGTCAGGGCGGCGGGGCTGGTGCTGGCGCTGGCGCTGGCGCCGGCGCTGCGCCAGAGCCCCCAGGAAAGGAGGACGCTCCGCCACCACGCCCCGGGAAGGAGGTCGCCCGTGGCGGGGCGGGTGGAGGAGGGACGGCAGCAGCAGCAGCAGCAACAGCAGCAGGCAGGCCACCACCCGCCCCGCCACTGTAGGCCGCAAAGAGTGGGCGGCCGGTGGGTTGGGGCGGCGGGGCGACAGGCCGCGGGGGCGCCGCCGCCGCCACTCCACGTCCACCCCCTCCATTCTCGGCGGCCGCCTTTTTAACAGCCGCCGCCTCCCGGGCCAGCCTGTCGTCAGCCACCAGGCCGGCCGCGGCCGCCCCGACAGACGCCGCGCGCGCGAGGGGGAGCACCAACAGCGGCCCGTGCGGGCCGCCCGTGATCGGGGCGGCCGCGGCCGCGGCCGCCCCCGCCTGGGACGCCATCACGATGACAGCCGAGGACGTGGCCTTCTTGGAGCGTTTTGCAGGCGCAGCATCCGCCCCTCCGCCACCCGGACGCATGACGACCTCCACGACGGGCGCGACTGCCCCGACCGCCGCCCTCAGCTCGGCCGGGCTGTACTCGCCGTCCGCCCGGGACCAGGTCACCTTCAGGCTGCGGGCGAGCTCTTCCCGGTCGGAAGTGGACGGAGGAGCGGGCGGTGGCTTGGGCGGCGCCGCGGCTGCCCGGGCCGCCTTGGCCGCCGCCTGGACCCGGGCCAGTTCTGCCTTGAGGCGGGCCGCGGCGGCCACCTCGGCGGACGGCCGGGCGGCGGCCGGGCCGCCTGCTCCACCGCCCTCACGAGATGCCAGGTCGGCCAGCATGGCGGCCCGGGCGGCGCCCCGGGCGGCGTCTCTGGCGGTGCGGGCGGCGCGCGCACTGTGAATGGAGAAGGTCAGGTGTTGCGTTTTCGCTCGCGCCGTCGGTCGGCCGCCGCTGAATTGGAGGGCCTGCTTGCACGCTCTCGCGCTCTCTCTCTCTCCCTTACACTCACCGCAAGACTTCGTCCCACGCCGCCCGGGCCGCCTCATCGCACAGCGCATCATACGCTTTCTGGAGGGTGTCAAACTCGGCCGCCGCGGTCGCCGCGTTTTTGCCGCGCTGCTTGTCCGGGTGTTTCACCAGGGCCAGCCTACGGAAGGCCCGCCGGATGTCCGCATCGGAGGGGGGCGGGGCGGATGGGTATGTGGCGGGAGAGGGGAGGCCCAGGACGGCGTAGGGGTCGGGGAGGGACTCGTCAATGTCGGTGGCCATTTTATAGAGTGGACCATAGAAACGCTCGCGCTTCGGACCTCGACCTCTCTTTTGCTACGACGCGCGGCGGCGGCCCGGCGCGGAAGTGGCCGGAGGCGGCACGGCGCCGGTGACGGTGCCCTTCAGGGATGCCGCCGAGCTGTCGGTGTGTGAGCGCGCGTGCGGACGCGAGGACGACGATGCAAGGTCTACCACATAAGGGGACGTGAATTTACCAAACTGTAGAAAAATGTATGAGTGGTCTTTCGCCTATTTACTCTGTCGCAAGTCGGACACACCGCACTGCCACGCCACGCACTCACACCACCACGCAGCCGCTCCAGAAGACTCCTCATTTTTCCCTGGTGCCCGCGGGAGGAATGGGGATGGGGCCAGGAGCACGCGGGGAGAGAGACACGCACTCGCTCCAAAATGAGCCGGTCAAAAAGGGTTGGGTCACAGGTCACAAAACGGCCCCCGGTCGCCCCCACCCGTGCGCCATCCGCACCATTCACGCCTACAGCCACACCGGATTGAGGCGGCGCAGGCGGCCGCCCACCCTGCCGGATAGGCGAGGGCGCGTCTGGTCGCGCGTGGTCCCACCAGCGCCAGTGGCACCAGTGGTGCCCGTCCCGCCGGTGGTGCCCGTCGTCCCAGTTCCACCGGTGGAGCCAGTCTCGCCAGTCGTGCCGGTGGTACCGGTTCCACCCGTGGCGCCAGTTCCGCCAGTCGTCCCGGTGGTACCGGTTCCACCGGTGGCGCCCGTTCCGCCAGTCGTGCCGGTGGTACCGGTTCCACCGGTGGCGCCCGTTCCGCCAGTCGTCCCGGTGGTGCCAGTTCCACCGGTGGCGCCAGTTCCGCCAGTCGTCCCGGTGGTACCGGTTCCACCAGTCGTCCCGGTGGTGCCAGTTCCACCGGTGGCGCCAGTTCCGCCAGTCGTGCCGGTGGTGCCGGTTCCGCCAGTCGTCCCGGTGGTGCCGGTTCCACCGGTGGCGCCCGTTCCGCCAGTCGTGCCGGTGGTACCGGTTCCACCG
>Ga0315283_10002819_pt1 | contig 14680 bp, 8 predicted proteins | sample YL17G09_0_MG_FD_204541 | JGI IMG/M metagenome (GOLD analysis project Ga0315283, IMG submission 204541) | Sediment microbial communities from Yellowstone Lake, YNP, Wyoming, USA - YL17G09_0 | ecosystem: Environmental > Aquatic > Freshwater > Lake > Sediment | place: USA: Wyoming | collected... | reverse complement strand
CCCTTACGTCAACGAATGGGAAGAGCAGGGGGAGTTCCCCAGGGAGTTGTACCGCCGGGCCGGAGAGGCCGGTATCCTGGGTATCGGCTATCCGGAAGCGTTCGGCGGCACCGAAGGCGATTTGTTTTTAAAGGTGGCCGCCATGGAGGAAATCGCCCGCTGCGGGTCCGGGGGGGTGGCGGCCGGCCTGGGTTCATTGGATATCGGACTTCCGCCGATACTCCGCTTGGGCCGGGAAAACCTGAAAAAGCGTTTGATTCCACCGATCCTGGCCGGGGAGAAAATATGCGCCCTGGCCATCACCGAACCGAATGCCGGTTCGGATGTAGGGGCCATCCGAACCCGGGCCGTTCAGGAAGGGAAGGTGTACCGGGTGAACGGCCGGAAGACCTTTATCACCAGTGGTGCCCGGGCCGATGTCTTGACCTGCGCGGTCCGGACCGGCGGACCCGGACCCCATGGGGTCAGCCTCCTGGCGATCGAAACCGATACCCCGGGGTTCGAGGTTACCCGGGTCTTAAAAAAGATGGGCTGGTGGGCCTCGGATACGGCCGAGCTGGTTTTTGAGGACTGCCGGGTGCCGGTGGAAAACTTGCTGGGGGAGGAAGGCCAGGGTTTTTACGGGATCATGGCCAACTTTCAGATGGAACGCCTGCAGTTGGCCCTTTTGGCCAACATGACCGCCCAACTGGCCCTGGAGGAATCGTTAAAGTATGTGAAACAGCGGGAGGCCTTCGGCCGCCCTCTGGAAGGGTTTCAGGTGACCCGCCACAAGTTGGTAGACATGGCCACCTTGATCGAAGCCAGCCGTGAGTTCACTTACCGGGTGGCGGCTAAGATCGACGCCGGCTTGAACCCGGTCAAGGAAATTTCCATGGCCAAAAATTTTTCCTGTCAGGTCAGCGACCGGGTGACCTATGACGCGGTTCAAATCCACGGGGGCTATGGCTATATGCGGGAATATCTGGTGGAGCGATTGTACCGGGACAACCGGATCCTGTCCATCGGGGGCGGGACCCAGGAGATCATGAAGGAGATTATCGGCAAGCTGATGTTTTGAAGCAGAGAGCAATCGGTCGGGGTTTGGTCCCGAGGAGGAGGCTGAGCCTTCCGGTCATTGATTATATTTGGGATAACGGGCGGGGTGAAGCAACAGAATTCACCCACCCCCCGACCCCCTCCCCTCAAGGGAGGGGGAGAAAAGCAGTTTTTGGTCAACTAAAGGGCTTATAGAAATCGAAAATTCTTAGATCCAAAAAAAAGAAGGAGATGAAACCATGGGAGTAAATTATTTCAATCGGAATGAAAGAGACACCAAGTTCGTATTGTTTGAGTACCTCGATATAGGGCAACTGCTGCAATACGACCGCTACAAGGATTTCAGCCTGGAGGATTTCGAAATGATCATCCAGGAAGGGCTCAAGGTAGCCAAGGAAGTGTTGGGCCCGACCATGCAGGACGGTGACCGGGAGGGCTGCGGATATGACGAGGGGAAGGTGACGGTCCCGGAATCCTTTCATCCGTGTTGGAAAGTCATGGCCGAAAACGGCTGGATTTCCATGTCCGGCAACCCGGAACGGGGAGGACAGGGACTCCCGGCTTCCCTCAGCGGCCTGATCGGTGAGTTTTTTGTCGCGGCCAACACGGCCTTCATGACCTACCCCGGCCTGACCTCGTCCAATGCCGACGTGATCGAACATTTCGGAACCGATCAGGACCGGGAGATGTTTGTGGGAAAACTTAATACGGGGGTCTGGGCCGGGACCATGTGCCTGACCGAGCCGGATGCCGGTTCGGACGCGGGCTACGCGCGGACCAAGGCCGTGCCCGATCCTGAGGCCGGGGACCCGCGGATCTATAAGATCGAAGGCAATAAGCGGTTTATTACCTGCGGTGATCAGGACCTGACCGAGAACATCATCCACCTGGTCCTGGCCCGGATCGAGGGAGGCCCTCCGGGGGCCAAGGGCATCAGCCTTTTTATCGTCCCCAAGATCTGGGTCAATCTCGACGGGACCCTGGGAGAACCCAACGATGTCTTCTGTACCGGCATCGAGCACAAGATGGGGATCCACGGTTCCTCCACCGCCTCGCTCAGTTTCGGCGAGAGCGGAAAGTGCCGCGGCATTCTGCTGGGCGAACCGCACAAGGGCATGTCCAAGATGTTTCATATGATGAACGAGGCCCGCATGGGCTGTGGGGTCCAGTCCCTGGGTCTGGCCGCCGCCGCCTATGATTCAGCCTTGCAGTATGCCAAAGAAAGGATCCAGGGCCCGCCTTTCACCAACCGGAGAGCCGATCGAGTCCGGATCATCGAGCACGAAGACGTGCGCCGCATGCTCATGAACCTCAAGGCCGGGACCGAAGGCATGAGGGCCATGATCGGGAAGCTTTTTTTCCTGATCGATGTGGCCTTGTCCGAGTCCGATGCCGCCAAAAAGAAGCAGGCCGCCAATCAGGTCGAGCTGCTGATCCCCCTGGTCAAGGCCTATTGTTCCGATTTCGGCTATGCCCTGACCCGCGATGCCATGCAGGTCTTGGGCGGGGTGGGCTACTGCGCCGAGTTTCCGGTGGAGCAGTACGCCCGGGACATCAAGATCGTCTCCATCTGGGAGGGGACCAACTACATCCAGGCCCTGGATCTGATCGGTCGCAAATTGCCTATGGAAGGCGGGGCGGTGTTCCAGTCCTGGATTCAGAATATCTTTGACCTGACCAAGGAACATAAGGATGATCCTGACTTTAGCGCCGATTTCAAGCTCCTGTTCAAGGCGGCCCAGGCCACCGGGGACTACACCATGCGTTTCATGCAGTATTTCCAGGGAGGAAAGGCGAAGCTCATCCCCTTGGCAGCTACCCGCTTTCTGGAATGTTTTTCCGAGGTGCTCATGGGGCATCTACTTTTGGAGCAGGGCCTGATCGCTCGGGAGAAGCTGAAGGGCGTGGAAGCGACTTCGGCCGACGGCTACTTCTATCGAGGCAAAATCGAGACCGTAAAGTATTTCTGCCGGAATATCCTGACCAACGTATTCTCCCGCTACACCAGCTTTCAGCAGGAAGACACTTCGGCGGTCGACATTCCGGAAGAAGGGTTTTAACTTTTTTGGAATTCGGTTATTCTCCGTCATGCCGGACTTGATCCGGCATCCATCCCGCCGCCGGCGGGACTGGATGCCGGCTTTCGCCGGAATGACGGCCTGACCGGGTCAGCACCTATGGGTGATTAAATATATTTTTGCTCAGTACTATTAATAATACGAGGAGGAATCAATGGGTTTTCAAATTAAAAAAGCCATGGTCATCGGCTCCGGGGTCATGGGCGGAGGAATCGCCGGCCACCTGGCCAATGCGGGGATCCCGGTCTATCTGGTGGACATCGTCCCCTTTAAACTGACTCCCGCGGAGGAGGCTAAGGGGCTGACCCTTCAGACCCCGGTCGTTCGCAACCGGATCGTCAATCAGGGTTTGGATTTTCTGAAAAAATCCAAACCGCCGGGGTTGTTCAGCCCTACCCGGATGGAGCTGATCACCGTCGGCAATATGGAAGACAATTTTGACTGGATCAAAGAGGCGGACTGGATCATCGAGGTGGTGGTGGAAAACCTCAAGGTCAAGCACCAGGTCATGGCCAAGATCGAGGCGGCCCGCAAGCCCGGCAGTATCGTCTCCACCAACACCTCCGGACTGCCCATCTATCAGATCGCCGAAGGCCGGTCGGACGAGTTCAAGGCCCATTTTCTGGGGACCCACTTCTTCAACCCGGCCCGCTATCTGAAGTTGCTGGAGATCATCCCCACGCCGGGAACCGACCCGAATCTGACGGCCTTCATGATGAAATTCGGGGAACGACGTTTGGGCAAGACCATGGTCCTCTGCAAGGACACACCCAATTTCATCGCCAACCGGGTGGCTTCCATCACCGGGACTTCGGCTATCAATTACGTGCTGCAGAACGACCTGACGGTAGAAGAGGTGGACGCCGTCACCGGTCCGCTGATCGGGCACCCCAAGACCGCCACCTTCCGACTCCAGGACCTGGTCGGGCTGGATATCGCCAGTCACGTGGCCGGCAACCTGTACCCGGCCATCCCGGATGATCCTTTCCGGGAAACGATCCAGGGGCCGGTCAAGGAGCTTACCGGGAAAATGGTTGAAAAAGGCTGGCTGGGCAACAAGGCCAAACAAGGGTTTTATAAAAAGATCAAGGGCCCGGAGGGAAAGAAGGACTACCTCATACTGGACCTGAAGACTCTGGAATACCGGCCTCAACAGAAACCGAATATCCCCTGGGTGAAACAGGCCAAAGGCATCGAATCCCTGCCGGATCGGATAAAATTCATCAGCCGGCAGGATGACCGGGTGGCCCAAATGATCGCCTTCAACACCGCCCAGGCCTTGTCCTATTGTGCCTGGCTGATCCCGGAAATTTCGGATGTCCTCTACGCGGTGGATGATGCCGTCCGGGCCGGGTTCTTCCACGAATTGGGGCCCTTCGAGATCTGGGATATCCTGGGGGTCAAAGAGACCGCGGCCAAGATGGAAGCCGAGGGCTTTAGCGTCGCCGCCTGGGTCAAAGACATGATCGCCGCCGGCGGCGAGAGCTTTTATAAAAAGGAAGGGGTTCGGAAGCTCTACTGGGACCTGCCGAGCCGCTCCTATCAGCCCATCCCGGCGGACCCCAACATTATTGTCCTTAAAGACCTCAAGGAAACCCGGGGCGTCCTGAAAAAGAACTTCAGCGCCTCTCTGATCGATTTGGGGGACGACGTCCTCTGCCTGGAGTTCCACTCCAAGATGAATGCCCTGGACCCGGATATCTTTGCCATGGGGGCTGCCGCCCTGGAGGAGCTGGAAAAGGGATATGCCGGTCTGGTCATCGGCAACCAGGGAGAGAATTTTTCCGTGGGGGCCAATGTGTTCAATGTGGTCATGGCCGCCGAAAACAAGATGTGGGGTGAAATCGAGCAGGGCGTTAAGTCCATGCAGGACCTGTTGTTGGCCTTCCGCTACTGCAACAAACCGGTGGTGGCGGCGCCCTTCGGCATGGCTTTGGGAGGCGGGGCCGAAGTGGCCATGGCCGCCGATCGGATCTGTGCGGCCGGCGAGTCGTATATGGGGCTGGTGGAAGTGGGCGTAGGTCTGCTGCCGGCCGGGGGCGGCTGCCGGGAACTGCTCAAGCGGGTGGTCACCCCGGCCATGAAACGGGCCGACTCCGACCCCCTGCCGTTTTTGGGCAAGGTGTTTGAGAACATCGCCATGGCCAAGGTCAGCGCCAGCGCCCTGCAGGCCCAGGAAATGGGTTTCCTGACCGAATCCGACCGGATCATCATGAAAGGGGAGCATGTGCTGGCTGAAGCCAAGCGGGAAGTCCTGGCCCTGTCCGCCGCCGGCTATGCCCCGCCGCCGCGGACCAAATCCATCTATGCCCTGGGGCAGCGGGGTATTGCCGCCCTGTCCATCATGGTTCAATCCCTGCGTTGGGGGGATTTCATCTCCGAGTACGATATGTTCATCGCCAAGAAGATCGCCTACGTGCTTTCCGGCGGCGATTTGAGCGCTCCCCAGTGGGTGGACGAACAATATATCCTGGATCTGGAGCGAGAGGGTTTTCTTTCCTTGCTCGGACAGGAAAAAACCATCGCGCGGATCAAACATCTGCTGATGACCGGCAAACCTTTACGGAATTAATCAGGAGGAACCTCAATGAAAGATATAGTGATTGTAGCGGCGGCCCGGACGGCCGTCGGACGCGCCAAGAGAGGCATTTTAGTCAACGTCCGGCCGGACGATCTGGCGGCGATTGTGCTGAATGAAGTGATTCAGCGGGCTCCTGGGGTAAAAAAAGAGGATGTGGAAGACGTGGTTATCGGCTGCGCCTTCCCGGAAAATACCCAGGGGTTGAATATGGGCCGCCTGGCGGTGATGAAAGCCGGGTTCCCTTACACTACCTCGGGGCAGACCGTAAACCGGTTTTGCTCTTCAGGACTCCAGGCCATCGCCATTGGGGCCCAACAGATCATGGCCGGCATGTGTGAGGTGGTGGCGGCCGGCGGGGCGGAATCCATGAGCCAGGTCCCCATGACCGGTTTCTATTTTTCCCCCAATCCCGATCTGGTGGAAGAATACCCGGAAGCCTACATGGGCATGGGCCTGACCGCCGAGGCCGTGGCTGAACGGCACAACGTCAGTCGTGAGGATCAGGACCGCTTCGGGCTGCAGAGCAACGAGAAGGCCCTGGCGGCTATAGCGGATGGAAAGTTCCGGGAAGAGATCGTTCCAGTGGAGGTCAAGACCGTCTCCGTGGATGCCGCCGGAAAACGTGTGGAAAAAATCAAAAAATTCGACGTGGATGAAGGCCCTCGAAGGACCACCATAGAGCAGATGGCTTCCCTGAAGCCGCCCTTTAAGAAAGGCGGATCGGTAACGGCCGGCAACTCTTCCCAGATGAGCGATGGGGCCGCGGCCGTTTTATTGATGACCGCGGAGAAAGCAGCGGCGTTGAGGCTTACCCCCTTGGCCCGCTACGTGGGCTTTGCCGTAGCCGGTGTACCCCCGGAAATAATGGGGGTCGGTCCCATGTATGCCATCCCTCAGCTCATGAAGGTGACCGGGAGGAAACTCCAAGAAATCGACCTTTTTGAGATCAACGAAGCCTTCGCTTCCCAGGCCCTGGCTTCCATGCGGGTCTTGGGGATCGATGAGGCGAAGGTCAATGTCAACGGCGGGGCCATTGCCCTGGGCCATCCCCTGGGCTGCACCGGGGCCAAGTTGACCGTCCAGCTCATACACGAGATGAAACGGCGCGGCTCCCGCTACGGCGTGGTCTCCATGTGCATCGGCGGCGGCATGGGCGCGGCCGGGATCTTTGAAAACCTGACCTGATCCGTCTAAATAGGACGTCATAAGTAACCAAGCTTAATGGACAGGGGTAGGGGAGGCTTCAGCCTCCCCAGGGCGACTGAAGTCGCCCCTACCCCAGATTAGGATGCCCCATTATTTTTGACGTCAGGTATTAGGTAGTGCGATTTAAGGTTTCCCCCTTACTTGGAGTGTGAAAACGGGTGAGGGGGGATCCGTTCCAACCCAAGCAGAGTCCCCGTTGTAAGCGTTCAACCCTGACCGGAGGAAGTTGTGGGAGTTGATGCTGTCCATCTTCCAAAACCGATTACATCCCGTTCGGTCCCGACCGGCCCCATGTTCATTAAGAAATGAGAACCGATACTTGTTTTTCGATGGGAGTGGTTTATCCAAATTCGCACGAAACCTCAATGCCCGGGGCAAGCGTCGGCGAGGTATGAAAATAGGGCTGTCCCAGTTAGTCATTCCGGACAAGCGAAGCGCGATCCGGAATCCAGGCTCCGGCTAAGCTTTCAAGGCCCTGGATACCGGATCAAGTCCGGTATGACAGACCAAGGCAAAAGCTTAAAAAAAGGAGAAAAGCATGTTTGATTTTTTGTTGAGCGAGGAAGAAAGGGCTTTTCGTGATGAACTCCGGGATTTTGTAAAAACCGTTCCCAGCCAGCTCCTGCGAGACATGGATGCCGGCAAAATAGAGACCGGCCGGCCGTTCATCGAAATGGCGGCGGCCCGGAATCTCCTGGGGGCCAGGTTTCCCAAAGAATACGGGGGCCGGGGGCTCAACTGGACGGCCGAAGTGGCGGCTGTGGAAGAGGTGGGCGTTTTGGGCAATTCCCTGTCCTGCGCTTATGTCATGCCCAGTATCGTAGGGGAGGCGGTTAACCTGTTCGGCACCCAAGAACAGAAGGAGAGATACCTGGCCCCCACCTTGGCCGGGAAACTCTACAGCGCCGAGGCCCTGACCGAACCCCGGGGAGGGTCCGATTTCTTTGGGGCCACCACCACGGCGGTCGAGGACGGCGGTTCCTTCGTGCTGAATGGGGAAAAGAGGTTTGTGGTGGGCGCCCAGGATTCGGACTGGTTCCTGGTGTATGCCAAATCGGACTTCCAGGCCCCGCCCCATCAATCGATTAGTTGTTTTATCGTGGAGCGGGCCTTCGGAGTGGAGGTCCAAAATATCTACCAATTATTGGGCACCCGGGGCGGCGGGACCGGCCGCCTGGTTTTTAAAAATGTGCGGGTCCCCCGGGAAAATGTGGTGGGCGAAATCCATAATGCCTATGCCATTTTCAATCGCATGATGATTCCCGAGCGGTTGTTGAGCGGGGCCGGTTGCATCGGCGCCGGCCGGGCGGCCCTGGAGGTGGCGGCCCGCTATTCCACACGGCGCAAGGCCTTCGGCCAGACCATCGATAAGTTTCAGGCCGTGAATTTTATGCTGGCCGATTCGGTGGCGGCCCTGGACGCCGCCTGCTCCCTGGTGTATACGGCGGCGAAAAAGGTCGATGCCGGGGAAGACGGCCGACGTCTGGTTTCCGAGGCCAAGAAGGTGGGCACCGAAACGGCCTGGCAGGTGATCAACAACGCCATGCAGATCATGGGCGGGATCGGCTATACCACGGTCTATCCCATCGAGCGGCTGCTGCGCGACTGTCGGTTGGCCATGATCTGGACCGGGACCAACCAGGTGATGAATTTGCTGGTGCAACATGAATACTACAAGGAACTGAAGCGCCGGGAAGGGCTGGCCCGGGATATCGAGGGGGACGCCCAGACCCCGGACGAGGCGGAGAAGCATTACGGGTGATGTTTCCAGGTTTCTTGTTAATGTTCCATCGTTTTTATTAAATTGGAGAGGGAGAGTTGTATGGGATCAAAGACCGTCATCACCTGCGCCTTGACCGGCGTGTTGACCAACCCGGCCGTTCACCACGTCCCGGTAACTCCGGAGGAGATGGCTGAGCAGACCCAGCAGGCCTATAATGCCGGGGCTTCCACGGTTCATGTTCATTTCCGGAATCAGAGGCCGGGGCTGGGGCACCTGCCTACCTGGGACCTGGAAACCGTAGGAAATATCCTGGCCGCCATCAAGGCCCGGGTCCCGAAAATCATCATCTGCCTGAGCACCGGGGTGGTGGGTCCGGACATATCCGCCCCGGCGGCCTGTCTGGAAAAATTCAAACCGGAGCTGGCGGCCTGCAACGCCGGGTCGCTTAATTACCTGAAGCTGAAGAGCGACGGAACCTGGGCCTGGCCGCCGACCCTTTTTGACAATCCGGTGGACAAGGTGGAACGGTTTCTCACGGTGATGCGGGCCAACGCCGTGGTCCCTGAATTTGAATGTTTTGACAGCGGGATCGTGCGGAGCGTGGGCCTCTACCAGAGAAACAGAATGTTCGCTGGTCCCGCCCATGTGTCCCTGGTCATGGGGGTGGCCAGCGGGATGCCGGCCAAGCCGGAATGGCTCCCCTTGCTGATCGAGGAGCTGCCCTCGGGCTCCCACTGGCAGGTAATTGCCATTGGCCGCCAGGAGGTCTGGCCGCTTCACCGCCGGTGTGTGGAACTGGGCGGAAACGTTCGGACCGGTCTGGAAGATACCTTCTACCTCCCCAACGGGGAAAAGGCTCCTCACAACGGGGCGTTGATCGAGGCCCTGGCTGCCGTGGTCCGGGAGGCGGGGAGGGAGATCGCCGGCCCGGGTGAAGCCCGGGAAATACTCGGCCTGCCTGTCCGGTGAAATCATCGGGTATCCAGGTGGTTGGGAATATCCCCCACCCCCCGACTGCTTTTAACCTCTTAAGGGGAGTGATGGAGCAGCAGCACCTCTCCAGCTCTTTCCAGCAAAGGAGGAGGCGAGATGGAAGAGAGGATCTGGCACAAGTCTTATGACCCTCAGGTGCCCCCGAGCATCGACTACGAACCGCTCACCCTGCCCGAGGCCCTGGATCGAAGCGCCAGAAATTACCCGCATCAGGTAGCCCTCCTGATGATGGGCAAGAAGATCACCTTCCGGGAGCTGAATGCCCTGGTGAACCGCTTGGCCAATGCCCTGCGCGACCTGGGGGTGAAGAAAGGCGACAAAGTGGCCATTCTGCTGCCCAACATCCCCCAGGGGTTCATCGCCTGCTATGCGGTCTTCCGATTGGGCGCCGTGGTGGTCATGAACAACCCCCTGTATACCGAATCGGAACTGGAATACCAGCTCAATGATTCCGATTCCACGGTGGCCATCTCGCTCGATCTGCTCATCCCCCGTATTCTCAAACTGAAAGAGAAGACCGGGATCCGGACGATCATTTCCTGTCATATTCGGGATTACCTCCCTTTCCCGGCCAAACAGCTCTTTCCCCTGGTCAAAAAAAGCCTGCACCGCAAACCCGTTCCCGGGGAAGGGGTCTATGAGTTCATAGACCTGGTCAACAAATTTCCGAATCAACCCCCGGTCGCGGAAGTGAACCTGGATGACTTGGGGGCTTTGCTTTATACCGGTGGTACCACCGGCATTTCCAAGGGCGTCATGCTTACCCATAGAAATTTAAGCGTCAACGTCCAGCAGCTTCGGGCCTGGACTTTCGACGCCGTTGAGGGTAAGGAAAGCCTCATGGGCATTTTCCCTATTTTTCACAGCGCCGGGTTTACGGCGGTCATGAACCACTGCCTCTACCGGGCAATGACCATCATCCTGGTCCCGAAGCCTGACCCGGACGGCGTACTCAAAATGACCAAGAAATACCGCCCCGACTACTTCCCCTGCGTCCCAACGCTCTATGTGGGACTGCTCAACCATCCGGAATTTCCCAAAACCGATTTTTCCTTCATCAAGGGCTGTGTCTCCGGGGCCGCCCCCCTGGCCCTGGAAACGCTCAAACAATGGAAGGACGCCGTGGGGACCCAGATCATGGAGGTCTACGGGCTGACCGAGACTTCGCCTCTTTCCCATGCTAACCCCTGGAGGGGGAAGGCCAAAGCGGGGAGTGTGGGTTTACCGGTGCCGGATACGGACTGCAAGATCGTCGACTTGACGGACGGCACCAAGGAAATGGGGCTGGGCGAAAGCGGGGAAATCCTGCTGAAGGGCCCGCAGCTTACCCAGGGCTATTACAAGAAACCGGAGGAGACGGCCGAGGCCATCCGGGACGGCTGGTTCTATACGGGGGACATCGGCTACCTGGACGACGAAGGGTACCTCTACATCGTGGACCGTAAGAAGGACATGATCATCGCCGGCGGGTTCAACGTCTATCCACGCGATATCGACGAAGTCCTTTTTGAACACCCTAAAATCAAGGAGGCCTGCGCGGTGGGCATTCCGGACCCTTACCGGGGCGAGACGATCAAGGCCTTTGTCGTTCCCCGGGAAGGGGAGGTCTTGACGGCCGAGGAGGTTATCTCGTTCTGCCGGGAAAAGTTGGCTGCTTATAAGGCCCCCAAACAGGTTGAATTTGTGGAGGACCTCCCTAAAAGCACGGTGGGAAAGGTGTTACGAAGAAAGCTTAGGGAAATGGAGATGGAGAGGGCTAAGAAAGCGTGAGAGAGGAAAGAAGAGAGAAGAGGGGAGAAACGGCGGGGCCGTTCTGTAGGTGTAGCACAGTCGCCGGCTGTGTGGGCGGAGAATAGAATTCCTGCCCTAATGTTCTCTTCGCACCCATTACGTCTTAGCGGTGAAATTGTCCTTCAACAGGCTGAAAGGTGCCATGAGTTCAACTAAGCAGAGAGGGGGAGTTTGTTATGGAATCCTATGATGTCGTAGTTATTGGGGCCGGGAACGGCGGCCTCACCGCTTCGGTCACGCTGGCTCAGAAGGGGCTTAAGGTGCTCCTGCTGGAACGGCATAATATCCCCGGGGGCTGCGCCACCAGCTTTTGCCGGGGGCGGTTTGAGTTCGAGGTGGCCCTGCACCAGCTCAGCGGGGTAGGGACGCCGGAAAAACCGGGACCGCTCCGAATGCTGCTGGGCCAGTTGGGGGTTCTGGACGACCTGGATCTGGTGGAAATGAAGGACCTTTTCAACGTTATCGGACCGGGGGATTTCCGGTTGGCCCTGAAGCCCGATCGGGTTCAGGTAGTCGCCGCCCTCCAGGAACAGTTTCCTGAAGAGCGGGAAGGGATCGTACGGTTTTTCGATATGTCCTATCAGTATGCCCATCAGATGCTTTCGGTCTTTTATTTCAAGGACCCGGACCCTTCCCGGGAAAAATATCCCGTTCTTTATCACTATGCCTATAAACCGGCCATAGAGGTACTGGATGAACTATTTGCGGATCCGCTGCTGAAAGCCGTGATTTCTTCTTATTGGGGATTTTTAGGCCTGCCCCCCACCCGGTTGTCTTTCGCCTACCTGGCCATGCTGTTTTTCGTTTATATCGAATTCAAGCCGTTTCATCTCAAGGGCGGCTCCCAGGCCTTGTCCAACGCCTTGATCAACCGGTTTATCTCCCAGGGCGGGACGGTCCGCTTCAATTGCGGGGTGGAGAAGATCCTGGTGGGGAACGGACGTATTGAAGGAGTGGTCGTCGAATCCGGGGAGAAGATCAGCGCCCGCTACGTGGTTTCCAATGCCTCCCCGGTGACCACGTACACCCGCCTCCTTGATCCGGAAACCATTCCGGAGTTTTTGTTTCGCGAAATGCGGGGACGATCCCTCAGCCCTTCGGCTTTTGTTTTGTATATCGGCTTCGATTGCGAGCCTCAAGAACTGGGCATCACCGGATCCATGAACTTCCTGGCCGGGCATACGGACATTTCGGATAAAAATCTCCTGGATATGCAGCGTCTGGATATGGGCGACCAATTTATGGCCTTGAGTTGTTACGATGTGGCGGACCCCGACTTTTCTCCGCCGGGGGCCTGCCAGGTCAGTGCCGTTGCCCTGAAATACGGGGAACCCTGGCTGCGGGTTCCCCCGGGTGAATACCATCGGGTGAAATTTCGCTGTGCCGAATCCATGCTGCAGCGGGTGGAGGCCGCCTTCCCGGGGGCCCGGAATCATATTGAGGAAATCGAGGCGGCCACCCCCCTGACCCATATGCGTTACCTGGGGCATCCCAACGGGGCCATCTACGGCTTCGAGCAATACACCAAGGACTCCATGTTTTTTCAGCCGGGCCGGTCTTCACCCCTCCCGGGCCTATTTTTTGCCAGCGGCTGGACCGGGGACTGCGGGTTCCAGCCGACACTCGAGGCCGGGGCCGCCGCGGCCCGATCCATTATTCGGGAACTTGCGGGACAGTAGGAGAGGACGATGAGAAAGGAAATATTCAAGGAATTTGATGGTTATCAAGAGCTGGTGGAGGAGCGGGAGGTTGTTCGAAAATATGGTCTGGATTATTCGCCGGATAAAGACGCTCCCGAGCCATACATCCGGCGTCTCCATCCCAAGCGGCTGGAACTTCGTGTCGCCGATATCATCATCGAGACGCCTTCTACGAAGACCTTCCGGATGGTGACTCAAGACGGCGCTCTTCCGCCCTTTCTGGCGGGGCAATATCTTGCTTTGTTCCTGGATATCGGAGGAGTCCGGACAGGCCGGCCGTACAGCATTTCCTCCGCCCCCAATCAAACCGGATATTATGACCTTACCGTCAGACGGGTGGAACAGGGGCTGGCTTCCACTTATTTTCATGAGGTGGTCAAACCAGGGAACTATTTGCAAAGTTCGGGACCGGAAGGCCATTTTTACCACAATCCCTTATTCCACGACCGCGCGATGGTCTGCCTGGCCGGCGGGAGCGGGATTACTCCTTTCATGAGCATGGTGCGGGAAATAGTGGAGTGCGGCCTCGACCGCGAGGTGTTTCTCTTTTACGGAAACCGGACCCTGGAAGAAGCTGTCTTCCATGAGCAACTGCGCTACTATACGGCGCGATTTTCCCATATTCACTACCTTCCGGTCATCGAAGATCCAGCGGAAGGATACGACGGCTTGATCGGACTGATAACCGGGGAACTTATCAGGAATACCTTAAAAGAGATGGACAACAAGACCTTCTATTTATGCGGGCCTCAGGCCATGTACGACTTCTGCATCCCCGAACTGGAAGGGCTGGGGATCCCCAGGCGTAAAATCCGGAAAGAGGTTTACGGACCGCCGACAGATATCACCCGATCGGCTAATTGGCCAAAGGGGGTCCGCGGGGATGATCTTTTTCAAATCAGGATCAGGAACGGGAAAACACTGGAAGCTCGGGCCGGAGACCCCCTGGCCTCGACTCTGGAAAGGCAGGGAGTCCTCGTCCCGAACCTTTGCCGTTCGGGCGAGTGCAGCATGTGCCGGGTGAAGATCTTATCAGGTAAGGTGTTCGAGCCGGCCGGGGTTCCAATCCGCAGGTCGGATCGGCGTTACGGTTATACCCACGCCTGCATCGCCTTTCCGTTGGGGGATCTGGAGATTATGGTTTAGTACGAAAATATCAAAACGAATATCGAATATCGAACGCCGAATATCGAATGATAAAGGGGTAGGGGTGACTTTAGTCGCCCGGCCTGGGAGGCTAAATCCTCCCCGGTCATTGCGAGTAGGGGAGGGGTTCACCCCCTCCCGCAGCCCGGCAGAGCTTGGCGCGGCTTGTTCGGGCGGGGATAAACCCCGCCCCTACGACAACCCCCAATACAATGACCCATTTTTACTATAAAATTCCACAGGAGGGACTAATATGGGCGAAGAGAGTAGTAAGGAATTGGTCAAATATCATCGTGAAGGGCATATCGGTTTCATTACTCTGAACCGGCCCGGGAAGCGAAATGCCTTGAACTGGGCACTTTGGCTGTCCCTGGAGCAGGCGATCCTGGAAGCCGAGGCGGATAAGGAGGCTCGGGTGGTCGTC
>Ga0315283_10002817_pt1 | contig 14683 bp, 12 predicted proteins | sample YL17G09_0_MG_FD_204541 | JGI IMG/M metagenome (GOLD analysis project Ga0315283, IMG submission 204541) | Sediment microbial communities from Yellowstone Lake, YNP, Wyoming, USA - YL17G09_0 | ecosystem: Environmental > Aquatic > Freshwater > Lake > Sediment | place: USA: Wyoming | collected... | reverse complement strand
GCACCCTGGAGGTTAGCCTCACCGAGGCGCTGCCGATCTATCCGACGCTCCTCGCCGACCGTCGCACCGCGGTGGCAGGGCAGCCGGAGGGGAGCGACGGCGGCATGGCCCTCGTGGGCACCGGTCCGTTCCGTATCGCTGCCTGCGACGACGAGCGCGTCGTCCTGGAGCGCAACGCGAGCTACTGGAAGGGGACGCCGCCCAACCTGGAGGCGATCGAGTTTCGCTGTGGCCTTAGCCCCGCTGCTATTGCCGCCGGCTTCCGCGCCGGTGAATTCGACATCGCGCGCGACCTCCTGCCGCAGGATCTCGAGGAGATGCTGCGCGCGCCGCGGTTTCACGGCGGCCTGCTGGAGGCCCCCCAGAAGTTCACCTACTTCGTGCTGTTCAACTGCCGCGGCGGCTCGCCGGCGCAGAGCGCAGCCGTCCGACAGGCGCTGGCGGGCCTCGTGCGGGCGCGCGATCTCGTCTGGCGGGCGGCGGGACGGTTCGCCGCACCGGCGGCAGGGCTCATTCCGCCGGGGATCCTGGGCCACGACCCCGGGCTGCGAGCGCGGCCGCTGAGCCCCGGAGAGGCTCGTGAGCTGCTGCGCGCGGCGGGTGCCGAAAGCCTCCGCCTGCGGGTGTCCGTGCACCCTCTCATACACGAGCGGTATGGGGCACTGCTCGATGCGCTTTTCGCCGCCTGGGCCGAGGCCGGTGTGAACGTGGAGATCGTGACCGCCGGCATGGAGAAGTTCCTCGAGGCCTGGCACGACAACTCGGGCGTCGACATCCTCATCGCACGCTGGAAACCCGACATCGATGATCCCGATGGTTGCACGCACACGCTGTTCCATTCCGCGACCGGTCTCTTCCGCGCCTACTACACCTCTTCCGAGGCCGACCACATGCTCGAGATGGCCCGGCGCGAGAGCAGGCCGGCGGCCCGCGACCCGCTGTACCGGAGGTTCGAGAACCTGCTTGCCGAGGAGGCGGTGCTGGTGCCGCTGTTCTACGACATCAGCTATCGCATCTTTCACCCGCGCGTGCGCGGCGCAGCGCTGTCGAGCATGCAGCCGTACGTCAACTATGCGCAGCTCGGCAAGGCGGAGGCGGCAGCCGCTCCAGCCCTGACCGTGCGCGTCGCCCGCGGCACGATCCACGTCCCGGTCGGGGGGCGCGTGACGGGCCTCGACCCGGCGACGGGAAGCGTCGTCGAGGAGGCCGAGGTTCACTCGCCGATCTACGAGACGCTGCTGCGGGACTCCGGGGAGGCGCGCATCGAGCCCTGGCTCGCGGCCGCGTACCGGATCGAGGAGGGCGGACGGGTGTACCGCTTCCGCCTGCGCAACGACGTGACGTTCCATGACGGCCGGCGACTGACCGTGCGCGACGTCCGCTTTTCGATCGAGCGTCTTCTGCAGAGCGCGCAGTCCGAATACCGCTTCGTGTGCGCGCCGATCCTCGGCGCTCAGGCGATGATCGACGGCACCACGACAGATCTCGCGGGATTTCACATCCACTCGGCGAGCGAGTTCTCGATCGAGCTCGAGCGGCCTGTCTCGTTCTTCGCCGGCCTGCTCTCGCACATCAACGTGGCCATCGTGCCCGAAGGAACGACCCGGATCGGTCTCGGCCCGAGCGAGGGCGCCGTGGGTACCGGCCCATACCGCGTCGTGCGCTTCGAGCCGGGGGTGCGCCTGGAGCTGGAGCGCAACCCGATGTACTGGCAGCGTGGACTCCCGCGGTGCGAGCGGCTGGTGTTTCACTTCGGCGTGCCGCCGCAGGAGATCCTGGCCGGATTCCGCAGCGGGCGTTTCTCGCTGGCCGCCGATCTCTTCCCGGCGGACGTCGAGGTTCTGCGCCGTGATGCGACGTTGGCGGCCGGGTATCGGGAGACGCCACGCCTGTCGACCTACTTTGCCGCGTTCAACACTCACCACGGTCCGCTGTCCGACCCTGCCCTCCGGCGGCAGCTCATTGCCGCCGTCGATGTGCCCCAGATCGTGCGCCAGACACTCGGTTCCCTGGCAGTTCCGGCACACGGGCTGATTCCCCCGGGGCTGCTGGGCCACGATCCGCTCAGACGAGCCGTCGAGACAACGCGCGGCGAAGCGCCGGGAGCCCGCCTGGCAAACATCGAGCTCAGGGCTGCCGTCCACCCGGTGTTCATCTCGGGGTACGACGCATGCTCCGGAGCCCTGCTCGAGGCATTCGCCGACGCCGGGGTGAAGATCCGGCCCGTGACTCAGACGATGGACCAGTACCTCGCGGCCGCGCGGGACGGCTCCACGGACCTCTCGGTGGGACGCTGGATCGCCGACTACCCGGATGCCGATACCTTCGCCTACATCCTGCACAGCTCGTCCGGCTTCATGGGCCGCTACTGCGGCACCCCCGAGATCGATCGCCTGCTCGCCCAGGGTCGCAGCGAGAGCGACCCCGACGCGCGCCACACCATCTACCGCCGGATCGAGGAGATCCTCGCCCGCGACGCCCTCCTCCTGCCCTTGTTTCACGAGCAGAGCTACCGGTTCGCCCGCCCCGACGTGGAAGGACTGACCGTCTCTCCATTCCAGCCGACGGTCGCCTACGAGCACCTGACGGTCCGCTCGGGCTGAAGCGGCCTCGCACCGTCACGACGATCAGGGCATCCGCGAAAGCGGGTGGGCACTACCTCACTGCTCGGACAGGCTCTCAGCGCCCCTTTCTTGGAGTGGGCGTTGGCGGCGTGACGGCCGGCGCTGCTGCCGGAGCGTTGAAGGCGAGCTGGTCGGCCGGGATGTCGACGTTGATCTCGGGGGTGTAGGTGGTGGTCCTGGTCGAGCGGTAGGAATCCAGCGTCCTCGCCTCCTCGACCTTGCGGAGGAGGAACGTGGCGCGGTCGATCCACAACGTGACGGCCTCGTCCTTCACGGTGACGGTGCTCGAGCCCGTGGTCTCCGTGTACGGCGTGGCGCGGCTCTTGCCCTTGATCCTGAAGCAGGAGGCACCGCCCGTCACGGCGTCGTCGATGCGCTCCGGGTCAATCAGCGGCGGCCCCGAGCCTACGACGGACGGCAGCAGCATGCCGGGGACGCGCAGGGAGGCGCCGGTCGAGATCCCCGAGGCGACGTCGAGCGCCTGCTGCAGCGACTCGGAGCGGCGGACTCCGGGCTTGGCGTCCCACCATGACTGCACCTCGGCGCCGTTCCACCACAGGATGCAGACCGACGAAGCCTCGCCCAGCCCGCTGTCGGTGAACTGGAAGCGGAACGGGCCGTCGCGGACGAACGCCGTGGAGAACGGCACGTCGCTGCCGAAGCTGCCCTCCTCCATAACCGACCGCGTCTTCACCTTCCCCGTGTCGCGGTAGCTCCGGCAGCCGGAGTAGGTCCTCGACATCGCCAGGAGGATCTTCATCGGCGAGAGTGCGGCCGGGTCCGCGGCCGGTGCGTCCTGCGCCGCCGCTGCTGCGGCAGCGATCGCCAGCGCAGCGGCGAGAAGGGGCGAGAGGATCCTGATCATGGCGTGCATACCCAAGTGTACGAGAACCGGCCTGCGGAGGTCGCGTCAGTAGCCGAGCGCGATGCCGTCCTTGCGCGACTCGGTGGCGCCGAAGTAGACACCGGTCGCCGGGTCGCGCCAGATCGCCTGGTAGCCGCCGAACGCGGTGGCGAGGATCTCCTCGATGCGGTGGCCGCGTCGCGCCAGCTCGCGCCTCAACTCCGGAGGGACGCCGGACTCGAGGTGGAGCACGCCGCCGTCCCTCATGACGGTGCCGGTCGGCTCCGACGAGCCCTCGTGATAGAAGCGGGGGGCGTCGCCGGCCTCCTGGAGGTTCATCCCGAAGTCGAACAGGTTGACGAGGATCTGCACGTGGCCCTGTGGCTGCATGTCACCGCCCATGACCCCGAACGCCAGCAGTGGCCGGCCGTCCCTGGTGACGAACGCCGGGATGATGGTGTGGAACGGCCGCTTCCCCGGCGCAAGGACGTTCGGGTGCCCTGCCTCGAGGGTGAACAGCGCGCCGCGGTTCTGCAGCGCGAAGCCGAGCTCGGGGATCGCGTAGCCGGAGCCGAACCCCATGTAGTTCGACTGGATCAGCGCCACCATCATGCCGTGCTCGTCAGCGGTGGCAAGGAAGGTGGTGTCGCCGGCGCCGAAGGCAGGGCTGCCGGGGTCGAGCGTCTTCGCCGCCTTCGCGCGGTCGATGCGCGCAGCCTGCCGCTCTGCGTAGCCCTTGTCGAGCAGCCCGGCGACCGGGATCTTCGCGAACGCCGGGTCGGCGTAGAAGCGGGCGCGGTCCGCGAAGGCGAGCTTCTTGGCCTCGACCATGAGGTGCCAGAAATCGGGGTTATCGCGGCCGAGCGCCTTGAGGTCGAAGCGCTCGAGGATGTTCAGCATCTCGAGAGCGGCGAGGCCCTGGGTGTTGGGCGGCAGCTCCCACACCTGCACGCCGCGGTAGCTCGTGGAGATCGGCTCGACCCACTCGCCGTGGTGACGGTCGAGATCCTCGAGGGCGAAAAAGCCGCCGACCTGCTGCGAGTAGGCGACGATCGCAGCCGCCGTCTCGCCGCGATAGAAGGCGTTGCGGCCGCCGCCGCCGAGCCGCTCGAGGGTGCGCGCGAGCGCCGGGTTGGCGAATACCTCGCCCTCGGAGGGAGTCCGGCCGCCGGGCCTGAACACCTCGGCGAACCCGGGCTTGTCGCCGATGCGCTTGGCGCCACGGCCCCAGGCGCCGGCGATCACCTGCGGCACCGGCACCCCAGCGCGGGCGTACCCGATGGCGGGAGCCAGCAGCTCGGCGATCGGCAGCCTCCCGAAGCGGGCGTGCAGCTCGACCCAGCCATCGGCGCATCCCGGCACCGTCCAGGCGAACGGCGAGTCCCCTGGGATCGTGCCGGCGTCGGTCGCCTTGACCTTCTCCGGAGTGAGCGCCAACGGCGCGCGGCCGGAGCCGTTGAATCCGTAGAGCCGTGCCGAGGTCGGGTCCCAGACGACCGCGAAGAGGTCGCCGCCAAGGCCGCACGACATCGGCTCCATCAGCGCCAGAGCGGCGTTGACGGCGATCGCGGCATCGACGGCCGAGCCGCCGCGCTTGAGCACGTCGACGCCGATCCCGACCGCGAGCGGGTGCGCCGCGGCCACCATGCCGTGGCGCGCGACCGTCACTGAGCGCGTCGCGAAGTAGCGTCCTTCCGGGCGGTCCGCCCCGGCGGCCTCGACGGCGAACGCGAGTCCGAGCAGCGGCATGACGAGCAGCATGGCGAGCTTCATCGTCGCCTCCTTCGAGATAAGGATATGCCGGTCCGCGGCGCAGCCCGCCGCGTCGACGGTGACGCGAAGCCGGGGTATGCGGCGCTCAGTGGTTGCTCGGCACCTTCTCGCCCGCCTCGATGCGGAAAGGCAGCACGTTCTGGCGCGGCGGCAGGGGACAGGTTGCGTACGGCGAGAAGGCGCACGGTGGGCTGTACGCCTCGTTGAAGTCGAGCGTCGCGCTCGTGGCGCCGTCCTTGGGGACGTCGGCGTCGAGGAAGCGCCCGGCGCCGTAGGTTTCGCGGCCGGCGGTGGCATCGCTGAAGACGATGAAGAAGCTCTCGTCGTTCGGCGCCGAGACGAACGGCTCGAGGCTGACCTCCTTGGCACCGATGTGGAACCGCAAGATACCGGGGACGAGCATCTTCTGAGCTGGACCCTGGGCGCTTGCCACGCTCGCCTCGCGCGGGGACGGGTAGCGCTCGTAGGTTGCCATGACTTTAAGGCGGGAGTCGATGGGGAAGTAGTCGATCCCATTGAAGCCGGTCCGACGGGGGCTTTTCGGGTCCCGGACGCGCAGGGCGATCGAGCCGCTACGGTCGATGAGGTGCATACGGAGGCTGCCGACGGTGAGAACGTCCGGCTTGCCGCTGCGGTCGGTGCGCAGTGCCCTCTCGGTCACCGCGGCCCCTTGGGTGGTGATGCGCGCGGCCGCGGAGGCATGCAGGAGGACGCTTCCGTCAGGCCTCAGCTCAAGGTTCCCCGCGATGGCCGGTACCTCCTGGCCCATCAAGACGATGTCGTTCTCGGGCGCACTGCCGAAACGGTTCACACCGGGCTTGAGCCAGTGGATTCCGACCAGCGTCAGCCAACCGCTCTCGCTGGTGAGCGACGCGAGCCGCTCCGATCGCCACCTCTCGACCTCTGCCACATAGGCGGGTGCCGGGGTTGGCGGTCGCTGCGAGCATGCGGCGATGGGGAGCAGCAGGACGGCGAGAAGCACGGCGGCGGTCTTGGTATTGCAGCGATGACGCGTCTTGGCAGCCTGGCTCATAACCTCTTGTACCACGCTTCACCCCAAACCACTTCCGCCTCAGGAATGCAACAATGAGGTACCAGGTACCTGAAAAACGCCTTTGCTGAATTCTGTAATGCAACAGTGTGGTACCTGGTACCTGAGAGAGAACGCGGGAACCAAGACGGGTGATGGTGCGTATGAGCGGCAGGAGGCATTGCCATGCTGACGTTGCTTGGCCTCGTGCTGCTGCCCGTTGGGCTGGCGATCGCGGTCGCGGTGCTGCTTCTTGTGGGCGTGCTGAAGCTGGCGCTCCGCATTCTCCTGCTGCCGTTGTTCGTGGTGGCGGGGCTGCTGAAGCTTGTGATCATGGTCCCGATCGTGCTGATCGCGGCGCTGGTGCTTGGTCCGATCCTGCTTGGGATCGGCCTCGTGGTCATTCTGCCTCTGCTGTTCTTCGGAGCGCTCGTGTGGGGCGTCGCGCGACTCGCGACCACATGATGCCCGCCCCGCGATCCCGGTGCGAGTCGCGCTGATAGACTCGGATCGTGGCGACCGAGTGCGCGCTCGCTGAAACGATCGAGAGCTCTCTTCGTGCTCACGGAACCCCCGAGCGCGCCTCGGGCGCAAAGCGCTACCTCAAGAGCGACCTCGAGTTCATTGGCGTGGCGACGCCGATTTTCCGAAAGCTGATCGTGCAGGCGTTGCGGACGTCGCCGCGACTGCACCGCAAGTCGCTCCTTGCTACCGTACATGCGCTGTGGGCGCGGCCGGTCTTTGAGCTGCGCGCGGCTGCTGTCGAGCTGCTGATGCGGCACGTGAGATTGCTGGAGGAACGGGATATCGAGGTCGTGGAGACGCTGTTGCGGGAGTCGCGCACCTGGGCGCTCGTCGACGGGCTCGCTCCACGCGTCGCCGGTCCGCTTTTCGAGCGCTACCCGAACGTCGGCGACGCACTCGACCGGTGGGCCGGGGACGATGACTTCTGGATCCGGCGTGCGGCGCTGCTCGCGCTGCTCGTGCCACTGCGACGTGGCGGTGGAGATTTCGAACGGTTCGCTCGCTACGCGGATGCCATGGTCGACGAGAAGGAGTTTTTCATTCGCAAGGCGATCGGCTGGGTGCTGCGGGAGGTGGGCAAGAGGAGGCCGGGGCTGGTCGTCGACTGGCTCGGTCCCAGGGTGAATCGAGCCGCGGGGCTGACGGTTCGGGAGGCGGTGCGATACCTGCCGCCGCACGCTCGCGAGGCGTTACTCGGGGAGCGCCGGACAGGCAGCGGGCCGTCGCGCCGGGGCGACCCTGGCAAGGCCGCGGGCGGCGCGAGGAGTCTGCGGTCACCATGACCGGCCCGGAGCTCGACCTCGACCTCGCCCGAAACGTCGCGCTGGGCATCGCACTCGCCGCCGCGTGCGGCCTGCGCATCTTCCTTCCCCTGGCGACGGCCAGCCTCGCCTCGATGCTGGGATGGGTGCACCTCACCGGCGACCTCGGGTGGATGGGAAGCACCGCTGCGCTGACGGTCTTCGGCGTCGCGACCGTCGTCGAGGTGGTTGCGTACCAGGTCCCGTGGCTGGACAACATCCTCGATCACCTCGGCGCGCCCGTGGCCGTCGGCGCCGGGACGCTGCTGGCCGCCTCGCTGCTCCCTGCCGGCGACCCGGTGCTGCGCTGGGCGCTGGCGGCCATCGCCGGCGGCGGCGCAGCAGGAATCGTGCACGTCTCGCTGGCTTTGCTGCGCCAGGTATCGAGCCTGGCCACCGGCGGCCTCGCCAACCCGCTCCTGGCGTTTGCTGAAGCTTGCGGCGCGCTCGCGCTTTCGCTGGTCGCGCTTCTCGCTCCGGTGCTCGCGCTCGCCGGGGTGGTTCTGCTCGTGGTCGCCGCGCTTCGGGCCGCGCGCAGTCGGCGCCGAACGCGGTCCGCCTCGCCGCCGAGCTGAGCCCGTGCCGGCCATGCCGGGCCGGATTGACCTCCGGGGGTAGACTGCGGGCGGAGGGTCCATCGCCATGAAGCCTCGCTCTCGTGAAGCTGAGCACCAGGGCATCGAGGTCGACCGCCGCGAGCTACTGCGGGGCGGAGCCGCCGCCGCGGTCACGGTCGCCGTCGGAGTCATCGGCGTAGCCGCTGACCCTCAGCCGGCACTGCAGCCGCAGGAGGGCCGTTCTGCCGACACGGTCGTGCCGCCGTTCGAACTCGATGAGGCGACGATCGCCGACCTCCAGGCGGCGATGACTTCAGGGCAACGCACCGCGAGGTCGATCGTCGAGGCGTACCTCACGCGCATCGAGGCGATCGATCGCACCGGTCCGACGCTGCGGTCCGTGATCGAGGTGAACCCGGACGCCGTTGCGATCGCCGAGGAGCTCGACGCCGAGCGCCGCGCGCGCGGCGCGCGCGGCCCACTACACGGCATTCCGGTGTTGATCAAGGACAACATCGCGACCGGCGATCGCATGGAGACCACGGCGGGATCTCTCGCCATGGTCGGGGCGAAGGCTGCGCGCGACGCCCACGTGGCGGCGCGACTGCGCGAGGCCGGCGCGGTCATTCTCGGCAAGACGAATCTCTCGGAATGGGCGAACTTCCGCTCGTCGCACTCGTCGAGTGGCTGGAGCGGTCGCGGCGGCCAGTGCGCCAATCCCTACGTCCTCGACCGCAACCCATGCGGCTCCAGCTCGGGGACGGGCGCCGCCATCTCGGCAAGCCTCGCGACGGTGGGGGTCGGCACCGAGACGGACGGGTCGATCGTCTGCCCGTCCCACGCGTGCGGGCTGGTCGGCATCAAGCCGACGGTCGGGCTGGTCAGCCGCAGTGGCATCATCCCCATCTCGCACACACAGGACACTGCCGGCCCGATGGCGCGAACCGTGACCGACGCTGCGCTCTTGCTCTGGGCGCTGGTGGGGTCCGACCCGGACGACGAGGCCACCCTCAAGGGCCGGGGACAGGCTAGCGACTACGCCGGTTTCCTGACCGCGGGCGGGCTCAAGGGTGCCCGCATCGGTGTCGCGAGGAAGCTGTTCTTCGGTTACAGCGATGCGGCCGACCGTCTGGTCGAGGAGGCGATCGCGCTCATTAAGGGCGCAGGCGCAATCGTCGTTGATCCTGCCGACATCCCGCATGCCGGGGAGTACGACGCCGCCGAGCTCGAGGTGCTGCTCTACGAGTTCAAGGCGGACCTGAACGCATACCTGCAAACCCGGGCGCCGAACGCGAGCGTGCATAATCTGAAGGAGATCATTGAGTTCAACGAGCGCAACCGTGATCGGGAGATGCCGTTCTTCGGGCAGGACATGTTCGAACGCGCCCAGGCGAAGGGGCCGCTCTCCGAGAAGGTGTACCGGGCTGCGCTCGAGAAGTGCGGGACGCTGTCACGCAGGAAGGGATTGGACGTCGTGTTCTCCGGGCGGGGGCTCGACGCCATCGTGGCACCGACGGGCGGCCCGCCTTGGACCACCGACGTCGTCAACGGCGACCATTTCCTCGGGGCGGCGTCGACGCCCGCCGCGGTCTCCGGCTACCCGAGCATCACGGTGCCAGCCGGACACACGCACGGACTGCCCGTGGGCTTGACGTTCATCGGCAAGCCCTGGGGAGAAGGCCCGCTGATCCGGCTCGCCTACGCCTTCGAGCACGCCTCCAGCCACCGCCGCCCACCGACATTTCTCCCGACGCTGTCTCTCTGAGGTACCAGGTACCACATTATTGCAGTAGTCGTTGTTGCTATTTCGTAACTAAGGTACCAGGTACCACATTGTTGCATTATTCCTTTGAATGCGGCGACGGGTTGCTGGGAAGGTGAGTTTGGACGAGGCCGAGGAGATGCGGCAGGAGCTCGGGACGGCGGTCCCGCATGAACAACCGTCTGGCGTGCGACGCCGGGACCATGGCCAAGTCGAGGCTGGCCACCAGGACGTCCTCGACTGCGGTGGGAGCCCGAGCGATCACGCTGCCGGCGGGGTCGCAGACGAACGACTCGCCGGCGAACTCGAGCTCGCCCTCGCGGCCGACACGATTGGCGAGCGCCGTGAAGTACCCGTTCTGGAACGCGGCCACTCGCAGCTCCGCCTCGTAGAGCCCGTCCGGCCACTCGCCGACGGTTCCTGCCTGTGGCACCACGACGATCTCCGCGTCCTGCAGGCCAAGGCTGCGCATGACCTCGGGGTAATGGCGGTCGTAGCAGATGGCGACTCCAATCCTGCCTGCAGCCGTGGCATAGACCGGCATCCCGTTGTCGCCTGGAGTGTAGTATCCCTGTTCGTGAAAGCCGTCCATTTCGGCGACGTGGAGCATTCGGGTCACGCCGACGATGCGGCCGTCGGCGTCGATCACTGGTGAGCTGTCGAACGCCCGGTCGCCGGCGCGCTCGTAGAGGTTGAGGACCACGACGACGCCGAGGTCGTGGGCCAGCGCAGCGAAGGCGTCGGTTGTCGGCCCGGGGACGGGCTCGGCGAGATCGAGAGGCGGCGGTCCGCAGATCGGCTGCCTGGGGTAGAACGGCGTGAACGCCAGCTCCGGGAAGATCACGAGGTTGGCACCGCGCTGCGCTGCTCGACGGGCGGCGGCGAGCCCGCGCGTTCGGTTGGCGGCGACGTCGAGCGACGTGGTCTGCTGAACCAGCGCTACACGCATGTCACGCTCCCGGGGCAGCGACGTCGCCGGCTGCCTCACTGCCGTTTCCCGTTGCGGGGTTCTCGAGCAGCCCCTCGAGGTTCCGCCCGACCGCCGCGGCCTCGATCTTCCGGAAGCCCACGGCGACGGCCGTGGCGAGCGTGTCGGCAAACTCGGCGCCGGTGACGTGGCCCGTCGGTTCGACGACGAACAGGCGGCCACCCGGCCTGAGCACGGTGAGTAGCTCGGTGAGAAACGCGCGTTGATCCGGCACCTCGTGAACGACGTGCAGAGCCACCGCGAGGTCCGCCTTGCCGGCAAGGTCGTCGAGGCCCAACCGTTGCGGTCCGACAAGCCGAGCGTCGATGCGCTCGCCCAGCCCCGCCTTCGCGGCGCGCCGTCTCAGGCCGGCGAGCATCCGCGGCTGGACATCGAGGGCGATAACGCGCCCTCGCGGTCCGACCAGACGCGCGACGTCGAGTGTGAAAAACCCCATACCGCAGCCGGGCTCGATGACGGTCATGCCGTCACGGACCAGCCCGGTAAGGAGCTGCCTTGGGCTCTCCCGCCAGCGCCGCAGCGGGCTGACGAGGACGTAGCCGAGCCACCAGGGGCAGATGCGATGGGCCATGGCGCACTCTAGCTCCACTCGTCGACGGATGGCGAGGTGGTTCCCGGGCTTTGCGCGGCTCTCTCGGTTCGCGATCAGGGCCCGAACGTGTTGCACGCGCTCGGGTCGCCGGCTCTGAACCCTTGCGTGAACCAGCTTGTCCGCTGCTTCGAAGACCCGTGCGTCCAGGTCTCGGGGTTGACCCGACCGGTGGACTGCTTCTGAATCCGATCGTCGCCGACGGCCGCCGCCGCGTTCATCGCTTCCTCGACGTCGTCCGCCTCGAGCAGTTGCCTCTTGTCGGTCGAGTTCGCCCAAACACCGGCGAGGCAATCGGCCTGCAGCTCCATTGCGACCTGTAGGGAGTTCGACTCGCCGCCCGCACCTTGCTGCTCCTGAACCTGGCGGTCGATGCCGAACTCATGCTGCACGTGGTGGCCGATCTCATGCGCGAGCACATACGCCTGGGCAAAGTCGCCCGGCGCTCCGAAGCGGCTGCGCAGCTCCCGGTAGAAGCCGAGGTCGATGTACACCTTCTGGTCCTCGGGGCAGTAGAACGGACCCATTGCGGCCCCGGCGGCCCCGCACCCGGACTGGACCGATTCGCTGAACAGCACGAGCTTCGCAGAATGGTACTGTCGGCCCATCGCCGTGAACTTGCGCTGCCATACGTCCTGGGCGTCGTCGAGAACGAAGGAGACAAAGTGGACGAGCTTCTCGTCCTCAGACGAGCCCTGGTAAGGCTGCGAAGCTCCCTGGGTGGGGGCCGTCGTGCTGTCCGCACCAAGCAAGGCGAAGAAGTTGCGCTTGAACACAACGCTGGCGACGAGCAACAGGAGCACCAACCCGAGACCGAGACGTCCGCCGGGGAGCGGCAGACCCATGCCGCGGCGACCCCGCTGATCTTCGAGGTTCTCACTGCGTCCACGGTCGGTCCAGCGCATCTTTGGTCCCTTCGGCACGGCCGCGGCGGTCGAGGCGACGGTCGTCGTCCTTGCGAAGCATAACCTCGAACTTGGGCCGCGACAAAACGCCGCAGCCGGCTCGTGCGGCAACAGTGATTCGCCTGCAGCTATCCGTGTAAGCTGATCCGGGAGGGGCGGATGAAGAAGCGATGCGTAGCCTTGTCAATCACAGGAATGCTCGTCATTGCCGTCTGGGCAACCGGGCAGGATGCTCCCAACGCCTTGCGCTTTCCCGCGCCGGCTCGCTTGGTCGCCATCGGTGACCTCCACGGGGACGTGGCGGCGGCCCGTCGCGCGCTCCGCCTCGGCGGTGCGATCGACGAGAGCGATCGCTGGATCGGTGGCGAACTGGTGGTAGTCCAGACCGGGGATCAGCTCGATCGCGCGGACAGCGAGATCGCGCTTCTCGACCTGCTCGACCGCGTGACCACGCAGGCCGCGGCCGCCGGCGGCGCGCTCCACGTGCTCAACGGCAACCACGAGTTCATGAACGTGCAGGAGAAGATGGGCAACGTCACGGCCGGCGGGTTTGCCGCCTTTCGCGGAATGCCTGGGCTCGACCTGAACCGGCCGGAGGTGATGACGCATCCGGAGCCGGAGCGAGCCCGTCGGGCGGCGTTCACCCCAGCCGGACCGTTCGCGTTGCGTTTGGCGCGACGCAACGTGGTGGCGGTGGTCGGCAATACGGTGTTCGTCCACGGCGGGGTGTTACCGCCGGCCATCGTCTACGGCCTCTCCCGCCTCAACGAGGAGTCCCGTCAGTGGCTACGCGGCGAGCGCGCCGAGCCGCCGGAGATCCTGCTGTCCCGCTTTGGGCCGGTGTGGAGCCGGCACTACTCGGACGGGCCGAGCGAGGCCGACTGTGCGCTTCTCGGGCGTACGCTGCGCAGGACCGGCGCGGCCCGGATGGTGGTCGGGCACACGATCCAGCAGCAGGGTATCAACGCAAAATGCGGTGGCACCGTCTGGTGCATCGATGTCGGTCTGTCGTCGTGCTTCGGCGGGCCGACGCAGGTCCTCGAGATCATCGGAGACGAGGCACGGGTCCTCGTCCCTCCCGCGGCGCTCCCAGACCAGTCGGCGCCCAGCGCCATTGCCAGACCCTGATATCCGCCCACAGACGAGGTGGACGTTTCACGAGAACGCAACAAACGAGGTACCAGGTACTCTATTTTCCCGTTCGTATAGGCGAACACGGCAACACTGTGATACCTGACACCTACAGGCCGAGCGCGGCGATGTCGCCCTTGCCCTCGCGAACGATCACAGTCTCGGGTCCGGACAGGTCGACCACCGTTGAGGGTTCATTGGACAGCAGGCCGCCGTCGACGACCATGTCGACCTGACTGCCGAGGTCGTCGTCGATCGTGGCCGGGTCCAACAGAAACTCATCGCGCTGCCCACGCACTGACGTGGTGAGCAGTGGCTCGCCCAGCTCGGCAAGGACCGCGAGGACGATCGGACTGTCGGGAAGCCGGATCCCGACGGTGCGCCGCTTGCGCAGCATGACCCGTGGCACTTCGGTGCTGGCAGCGAAAATGAAGGTGTAAGGCCCGGGCAGCACGCGTCGCATCGTCCGGAACATCGTGTTGGTGATGCCGCGGGTGAAGCGGCTCGCCGTGGCAATGTCCGGCACCAGAATCGAGAGTCGTTTGGCCGGCGTGATGCCCTTCACTTCGTAGAGGCGATCGACGGCTCCAGCGTTGTTAAGGGCGCACGCGAAGCTGTAGACAGTGTCGGTAGGTATCACGGCGACACCGCCACGCCGGAGGACGTTGGCGACACGACCGACGAGCCACGGTTCCGGTTGCTTGGGATCGATGCTCAGCAACATCTCGACCTCCGGCCAGGTAGCTCTTCTACCGTGTCGGCCGGCCGGCGTCAAGCACCCGTTGTCCGCACCGTACTGCAACACTGTGGTACCAGGTACCTAAGAGTGGGCAACAGGGAAAATCAGCAGTGCAACAACGTGATACCAGGTACCCAAGAAGAGGGGATTAGCGGGGGGCGACGGTGACGTCGCCGCTGCCGGTGTCGGCGTCGATGTGGATGCGACCGTCGCCGCGGCGGTAGCCGATGACCGTGCGGCGGTGGACGATCGACTGGGCGTCGGCGAAGCGGCTGACGATGTCGCCGCTGCCCACATCGGCGTTGAGCTCGAACGAGGCGTCGGCGGGGAGGCGAACGGTGACGTCGCCGGATCCGGTATCCGCTACGACCCGACGCAACCTGGCGCCGCTCACGTCCACTGTGATGTCGCCGGAC
>Ga0315283_10002815_pt1 | contig 14689 bp, 13 predicted proteins | sample YL17G09_0_MG_FD_204541 | JGI IMG/M metagenome (GOLD analysis project Ga0315283, IMG submission 204541) | Sediment microbial communities from Yellowstone Lake, YNP, Wyoming, USA - YL17G09_0 | ecosystem: Environmental > Aquatic > Freshwater > Lake > Sediment | place: USA: Wyoming | collected... | reverse complement strand
CTGTTCGAGTTCGTCCAGGTCGACGGGTTTGGTGATATAGGCGGCGCTGCCCAGCTCCTTGCCGAATTTCTTGGCGTAATAGTCGTCGATCCCGGTGAGAAACACGAACGGGAGGGTCTCGAATTCACGCTCCTTCCTGATCTCCTGGAAGAGCTCGAAGCCGTTCACGCCGGGCATGACAAGGTCGGAGACCACGAGACTCGGCCTGAGCTTGTGGATCACTTTTATCGCCGCCTCGGCCCCCTCGACGGTTTTCACGTTGAATCCGCGCTGCGCCAGTCCGGTGCTTGTCGCCTTCAGGACCGAGGGCTCGTCATCGACCAGCAGTATGAGCTTATCCTTGAGCATGAAATCAATATCGCGATTTGAGTTCATAAAAGCAACGTCTAAGGCGTCCGACCCAGAAAGGCGGCGACAAGATCGACGCACCTGTCTCCGCTTGTGATTGCGCCTTCGATCGTCGAAGGATACCCGGTCGCGGTCCAGTCCCCGGCGAGGAACAGGTTGTGGACCGGCGTGCGGGGCCCGGGGCGGATCTTTTCGACGGCAGGCTGGCAGGAGATCGTCGCCCGTCTTTCCCGGAGGACGACCGTGTGGGTCGGCGAGCTGACGACCCGGCCGTAAATATCCCGGAGGTCCTCCCAGGCGAGGTCGGACAATTGTTCGTTGGTCATCCCGGCCTCCTCGTATCCCGCACTGATCACCACCGACACATGCCCACCCCCCGCCTTCGCTTCTTCCCGGCAGATTCTCCTCCGGTTGAACACCCACTGGATCCGTTTGCCGATCACGCCGAGATGATCCTGCCTCATGAAATCGGTCCGGAACCAGAGATGGATCGAGACGATCGGTGACATGGGGATCGATTCGATCTCCGAGAGGAACCCCGCTTCCCGCAGGTGGGCGGGGAGCAGCGCGGGGGCCTTCAGGGAGGGGACGGCCAGGATGAGCGCCGAACAGCCGATCTCCTCCCCCTCCTTCGTACGCACGCCGAGCATCCCTTCTTCCCCGGCGAGCGTCGCGACGACGTCCGTGCGGCAGCGGACCTCCCCGGCGTGTCTTTCGATGAAGCTCCGGGCGGCGTCGACATAGAGTTCGCTCAGGCCGACGGTCGGCAGCGCGAGTGCGGCGCCTCGTGGATGGGCCAGAAACGCCGTGCGGAGAGACCGGATGAACACGAGCGCCGAGGCGACATCGATGTGCTCGTTCATGATGGCGATCGCCAGCGGTTCCCACCATGAACGCTCGGTCTCGCTCGATTGTCCTACGGCGTCAAGCCACTGCGCAACCGTCATGCCGGCCGCCGCTCCCGATCCCTCCTCGCGGAAAGACCGGAGGGCCGCCCCGGCGCGCAGGAGCCGGAACTTGTCCGCCGTCGAAAAGAGATCGGTCAGGATGATCCCACCGAAGAGATTCAGCGGGGGGGGGAGTGACACCTGACGGAACGTGCAGAATCCCCTTCGCGGATGGTGGAACAGGAGCGTCGGGACCTTCTGCACGGCGAGGCGGTCCTGTGTGCCGATGGTCTCCAGGAAACGCATGGTGCGGACGTAGCCGGCGATCAGGACGTGCTGTCCGTTGTCGATGACGTCGCCCGTCACCTCGTCGATGAACGACGAAGCGCGGCCGCCGAGGGCGGGGCGCTGCTCGAGAAGAAGAACCGGGATACCGCGTGAGGAGAGACCGACCCCGGCGGCGAGGCCGCTGAGCCCGCCGCCGACGATCACGACAGGGTTCAACGTGGCTGCGGCGTGGGATGTTCGGAGCCCCACGACCGGCCGAGCCACGAATACTTGAGCGTATTGCTGAGCCAGTAGCGGAACGTGATGAGAACCTTCATGAGCCCCGGGACGGAGATGCGCTTCTCGAAGACGTTGTAGTTCGACCGCATGATGCGGCGGAGGGTGTGCGCGTAGATCGACCACATGATACGGGCGGCAAAAAAATATCTTTTGTCTTCGTTCATCAATGCGTCGCGCGCCATGTCGAAGTACCTGCTCGCACGCTCACACTCGAACCGCATCAGGTTGACGAACTCGGGCGTGTAACGGCAGTTGAGGATGTCCTCCTCGGTGCAGCCGAACCGCCGGAGGTCTTCCAGGGGGAGGTAGATCCTCCCGCGCTTTGCGTCCTCTGCGATGTCCCGCAGGATGTTGGTGAGCTGCAGCGCGATGCCGAGGTTGATCGCGTACTCGCGCGTGGACGCGTTCCGGTAGCCGAAGATCTGCCGGCACATCAGTCCGACCGAGGACGCCACGAGAGTACAGTACTCCCGCAGGGCGTCGAACGTTTCGTAGCGCGTCGTCGTGAGGTCCATCTCCATCCCCTGGATAAGCTCGTAGAAGTGATCGACGGGGATATTGAATTTGCGCGCAACGGCGCTGAGCTGGTTCAGGATGAGGTAGGACGAAGTCCCGCGGAGGGCCCGCCCCAGTTCCATCCGCCATTTCCTGAGCCGGACGACCTTGCTCTCCTGGTCGGTCCCCTCATCGACGATGTCGTCGGTATACCGGCAGAAGGCGTACACGGCATGGATGGCCTCCCGCTTCTGCTTTGGCAGGAGCGTGAAGGAATAGTAAAAGCTGGTGTTGCTGCTTTTGGTGATGGCCGTGGCTGAGATATTCATGCCTTCCTGTCTGCTATGGCCGCGACGACAATCGCCCCCTTCTCTATCAGAGAGAGCGACGGTCTTCGGTGAAGCACGTCGAAACCGATCTGTCCGATCGCGTCAAGAATCGCCAGCCCCCCCCTCACCGTGAGCGCTAACTCAAACCGGAGGTCCTTCCTGGCGAGCCGGACAAGGGGGCTTCCGTTGTGGAGAAATTGACGCGCCCGATTGACCTGAAAGCGCATGAGCGTCCGGAACCGCTCGTCGGCGACCCCCCCCTGAATGTCACGTTCAGTATAATCAAATTGGCTCAGATCGTCAAGAGGGGTGTAGAGACGTCCCTTGCGCCAATCCACCGAAAAATCCTGCAGGAAATTCGCCAGCTGCAACCCCGTGCAGATCGCATCGGAAAGAGGGAGTGTTTGTTCGGTCGCATCGTCACATACATGCAGGACGAGGCGGCCGACGGGATTGGCGGAGAGCGTGCAATACTGAAGGACCTCCGCAAATCGCTTGTACCGGGTCTTCGTCACATCCAATCGGAACGCCGACAGCAAGTCCACCAGGAGCTGCTTCGGTATCCCCGTTTTTGCGGCCGTCTCGGCAAGCGCGATGAAGACGGGGTGGTCTCCCCTTCCTCTGTAGCAGTCATCCAGCATCTGCCCCCAGCCGTCAAGCCTCTCGAGGCGCTCTTCCCGGGAGAGATTCCCCTCATCGGCGAAGTCATCAGCGATGCGGGCGAATGCGTAGATGGCGCAGACATAGGGACGTTTGTCGCGGGGGAGGAAGTAGGACGCGACGGGGAAGTTCTCGCCGTGAGCCCGTACCACTTGCCGGCAGTAGTCAAACGCCCCGCCGATGTCAGTTATACCGGAAATTCTCCCCCTCCTGCTCCTCCACCACGATCATGGGCGAACCGTGGTGGTGGATCATCTTCCAGGCCGCGCCGTCGTACTCGAATATATTGGTGGCCATGACGGTCCCGCTGTTGGCCATTTTCCCGTTCTGGTAGGAGATCTCTTCCATCAGGACCACGACACCGATACGCCCGTAGACCGCGGCTTTGACGTTACGGAGGGAGACCTTCATCCGGACCTCTCCTTCAAAGATGCGTGCCCAGCTCTCCATGATCTGTTCCCTCCCCTCGATGAGCGTCCAACCGGGGTGGATGCATCGGACGCCGGGGACGCTTGACCAGACGTCCCCCATCACCTCGATGCTGAAGTTTTCGAAGGCTTCATAGAACCGGGCGTTCTGGTGGAGGAGGGCGTCTCTGGTGTTCATATCGATCGGTTTGGAGAACAATGCGGGAAAATATATCCAATTTCCTCCCGAATAACAACGAACGATCCCTCCCGGGGTCGCCAGTTGCTCTTTTCGGCTCAATTGCTTATCATTATAAGACTTGGCGGGATAGCTCAGTCGGTAGAGCAATGGAATCATAATCCATGTGTCGGGGGTTCGAATCCCTCTCCCGCTACCACGCTTGATGAGTGTGCCGCCTTGCTCTCCCCGGAAAAATTTCGATCGCGCTTCCACGAGTTCAGCCGCACCAGCGGGCTGTTCGGGGAGCGCGATACTGTTATCGCCGCGGTCAGTGGCGGGCTCGATTCGATGGTCATGCTCGATCTCCTGGCGGGCGAGGCCCGCTTGAGGCTCATCGTGGCCCATATGAATCACGGCCTGCGCGGCGCGGAATCTGACGGCGACGAAGCGCTGGTGGTGAGACGGGCGCGGGACTACGGTGCCGGCGTCCAGGTCATGCGCGCGGAGACTGCCGGCGAGGCAAAACGGCGGGGGCTCGGCATCCAGGAAACAGCGCGGCTTCTCCGCTATGCATTCCTTGAAAGCGTGCGCGCGGGCGCGGGCGGGGACAGGATCGCGACTGCGCACCACGCGGACGACAACGCCGAGACCATACTCCTCCACCTTTTCCGCGGGACGGGTGCACAGGGGATGGCCGGCATCCCGGTCCTGCGGGACGGGATTTGCAGACCGCTGTTGTTTGCCCGGCGGGAGGAGATCGAGGTGTATGCGCAGGAGGCGGGTCTTCCCTTCCGGACCGATTCCTCCAATGACAGGGACGCATATACGCGCAACGCGCTCCGGCATCACATCCTTCCGCTTCTAAAGGAACACATCTCGCCGGGAGTGGTGGAAAACATCAACCGGTCGGGGGAGCATTTCCGGGATGTGGCGGCGTACCTGGCGACCGAATCGGCTCGGGCGCTTGACCTCTGCACGACGCAGCGATGGGAAAGGGAACTCCGTCTCTCTCTTCCACGGCTGGCGGCCCTGCCGGACCTTCTCCGGCAGCTCGTGGTGATGACGGCGGCGGAGGCGATCGCCGGGAGCAGGCCGGAGAGCGCGCAGGTGGCCGCCCTCATCGACCTGATCGGCAATACGACGGGGTCGCGCGTGACACTCCCGGGGGGATTCGAGGCGCTGCGCAACCGGGACGAGATGATCCTGCGCGCACCGGCGGCCGACCGCCCCTTCCGGATCGCGGTTGAACCCGACCATGAGTACCGGGTCGGAAATTTCCGCTTCGCGGCCCGCAGGGTCGAACGGGAGGGGATTCTCCTGGGAGCGGACAAATCGACCGAATTCGTGGACGCCGACCGGATCGCGAGACGGGGGCTGACGCTTCGCACCTGGCTCGACGGGGATGCGTTCGTCCCCCTCGGGATGAGCACAAGGAAGAAGATAAGCGACTTCTTCGTGGATGAAAAGATCCCGCTTTACGAAAAGCATAGCGTTCCCATTCTCGAAACGACAGACGGCGAGGTCGTCTGGATCTGCGGCCGGCGCATCGACGATCGATTCAAGATCACAGATGCCACGCAGCACGTGCTGAAACTGGAATTCTCATCAACCGCACTCAGATGACATGGCGGCGACGATAAGGGTCAACGGCGACAGATTCGTGGAGATGATCAGCGAGCGGAGGATCAGGGCGAAGGTCAGGGCTCTTGCGCGACAGATCAACACGGACTACAGGAACGCCGTGCCTGTCTTCATCGGGATCCTCAACGGGTCATTCATTTTCTTCGCCGACCTGATCCGCGAGATCAGCGTCGACTGTGAGATCGATTTCCTGAAGCTCTCGAGCTATGGCGACGCCAAAATCAGTTCGGGGGACGTCCGTCTGCTCAAAGACCTGAATTGTCAGGTGGAAGGGCGGGACATTATTATTGTGGAAGACATCGTGGACACCGGTCTGTCCGTCGAGTATATCCGACATCTCATCGAGCCACAGAACCCCCGGTCACTGAAGGTTGTTACACTCCTGTACAAGAAGGATGCCGTCAAACCCGGCACCCATGTCGACTATATAGGATTCTCCATCCCGTCGGACTTCGTCATCGGGTACGGACTCGATTACGCCCAGCGGGAGAGGAACTTAAAAGCAGTTTACCGATTGAAGGCAAAACCGGTACGCGCCACGGCGCGGCCGTAAGAGAGGAGCAGGTCACAGAGATGGACGACAACAGCAAGAGACCAAACGATGGCGACAAGCGGCGCGGTTTCCGGCCGTCCCAGAAGGGAAAACGACCGGGGCAGCAGTTCCGCCAGGACGACGACTTCAACTGGAACAAGGTGTTGAAAGTCGTCATCAGCTGGTCCGCCATTATTCTACTGGTCTTTGTGGTCATGACCCTCTTCAAGGGATCGGAAGGCGCCGAGGTCGAGCTCTCCTACACCGAGTACCAGTCCTATCTCGAAAAGAACATGATCGCGGAGGCCGTGATCAAGAAATCGGAGCTGACGAATTTCGATTTCCACGGTGTTCTGCGGGAGCCCGCCCGGATCAACCGCGGCGGGAAGGACGTCTCGTTCCAGCGCTTCACCCTGACGCTGCCGATCCTGGACAGCGCGGTCATCAAAGAGTGGAAAGACAGGGGGCTGAAGTTCACGATCCAGAAGGAGGACAACGCCTGGATCAGCGCGCTCGTCAGCGCTCTGCCCTGGGTCCTGCTGCTGGTCGTCTGGCTCATCATCATGCGGCGCATGCAGGGGGGCGGCACGCGGGGGATCTTCTCGTTCGGCAAAAGCCGCGCGAAGATGCTGACCGAGGGATCGTCGAAAGTGACCTTCCTCGACGTGGCCGGAGCCGACGAAGCGAAGATCGAGCTGGCGGAGATCATCGAGTTCCTGAAGGAACCCACAAAGTTCCAGAAGCTCGGTGGAAAGATTCCCCGCGGCGTGCTGCTGCTCGGGCCTCCAGGTACCGGCAAGACGCTCCTCGCCCGCGCGGTCGCGGGTGAAGCCGGAGTGCCGTTCTTCTCTATCTCGGGGGCGGAATTCGTCGAGATGTTTGTCGGCGTCGGCGCGAGCCGCGTGCGCGATCTGTTCGAGCAGGGAAAGAAGAGCGCCCCCTGTATCATCTTCATCGACGAGATCGACGCCGTCGGACGTCACCGCGGCGCCGGCCTCGGCGGCGGACACGACGAGCGTGAGCAGACGCTGAACCAGCTCCTGGTGGAGATGGACGGGTTCGAACAAAACAGCGGGGTGATCATCATCGCCGCGACCAACCGCCCCGACGTTCTCGATCCCGCGCTGATGCGGCCCGGCAGGTTCGACCGGCAGGTCGTGGTGGACCGCCCCGACGTCAAGGGGCGGGAAGGAATTCTGCGCGTCCACACGAAAAACATACCGCTGGCGGACGACGTGACGCTGGAGACACTTGCCAAGGGAACTCCCGGACTCGCCGGGGCGGATCTGGCCAATCTGGTCAACGAAGCGGCTCTTCTGGCGGCGCGACAGAACGCGAAGTCCGTCACCATGAAGCACTTCGAAGAGGCCAAAGACAAGGTGATGATGGGGATGGAGCGGAAGAGCATGATCATCTCGGAGAAGGAGAAGAAGATCACGTCCTATCACGAGATCGGCCATGTTCTGGTCGCGAGGCTGATCCCCGAGGCGGACCCCGTCCATAAGGTCACGATCATCCCACGCGGCCGGGCGCTCGGCCTCACCACGTATCTGCCGATCGACGAGAAGCATACGTACTCGAAGTCCTACCTCGAAGCGATGATCACCTATGCCCTCGGGGGAAGGGCGGCGGAGAAACTCATATTCAAGGAGTTGACCACCGGCGCCGGCAATGACATCGAGCGGGCGACCGAGCTCTCCAGGAAGATGGTCACCGAATGGGGGATGAGCGAAAAGATGGGACCGCTCGCTTACGGGCAACGGGACGAAGAAATCTTTCTCGGCCGCCAGATCACGCGCCACCGCAACTTCAGCGAAAACACCGCCGTCTCCATCGACGCGGAAATCAAGAAGATTGTGACCAACGGCATGCACAGGGCGCAAAAGATCCTCCGCGAGAACGTCGAGACCCTTCACCGCCTTGCCGCCGCCCTGCTGGAACGCGAGATCCTCGACGCCGCCGAGATCGACGCCATTATCAGGGGCGAAGAGCTTCCCCCTCTCGACAAGCGTGGGAACGGGCAGGGTGGTCCCCCGGAAAAGCTCGCCGAGCGGCAGCCGCCGCCGTCCACGGACGTCCGCTCCGCAAAGAAATGAACGGGCTCCGCAGCGTTGAAGATAGTTACGGCACGGAGATCATCCGGAAGGGCATCCATCTCCTCTCGATGCTGATCCCTGTCGTCTATTACTTCATCTCGAAGCAGACGGCGCTGAGCATTCTGATCCCCCTTTTGCTGCTCTTTGGACTCTCGGATATCGCCCGTCTGACCGTTCCCGCGGTCGGACGGTTGTACAACAGATGGTTCGGCTTCCTCCTGCGCGCACACGAACATAACGACAAGGGTCGACGTCTCAACGGCGCCACCTACGTCCTCGTTGCGGCGACGATCCTGGTCTTCTTCTTTCCCAAAGTCATCGTCATCACGTCATTCTCGATCCTGATCGTTTCCGACACGAGTGCCGCGCTCATCGGGCGGAGGCTCGGAAAACACAGGTTCCTGACGAAGAGCCGTGAAGGGGCGGCAGCCTTTTTTGTCAGCGCCCTTCTCGTCGTGGCCCTTGCGCCCAAGGTGGAGTACCTGCCGACCGAATACCTTATCGGTGCGGTCGCCGCCGCGCTCGGTGCCGTGGTGGAGGCCTCGGCATTCGGAGTCGATGATAATCTCTCCATCCCGCTCACCGTCGGGGGCGCGATCTGGATCTTGTACGCCTGGCTCCTCCCCGCCGTCAACCTTTTCAAGCTCGATCAGATCTGACCCTCCGCGTTCACCGTCGTCAGTAACGCCTCTCCCCCCTTTCCAGCTCCAGCAACGCCTGCTTCCGCCAGAGCCCGCCACCGTATCCGCCCAGCTCCCCGTTCTTGTTCACAACGCGATGGCACGGAATCACAATGCCGATCCGGTTCAGGCCGTTCGTCGTCCCGACTGCCCTCTGGGCGCGGGGCGACCTGACCCGGCGGGCCAGCTCTTCGTAGGATATCGTGTTGCCAAACGGAATCCGCTGCAGTTCGTTCCAGACCCTGCGCTGGAACTCGCTTCCCGGGACATCGACCGGAACGGTGAACGCCTTCCGCTTTCCCGCGAAGTATTCGGAGAGTTCCCCGCGGAGGCGGGCGAGAAGGGCGTTCTCACCCGGGACGACAGGCCTCTTGAAGTGCCGGCGCAGAGTCCTGAACTGCGCTTCGAGCATCCGCCGGTCGCTGAACTCCAGCAGCACCAGACGGTCGTTCGTCACGCCCGCGACCAGCGGCCCGAGCGGACTTTCAATCCAGGCCACCGTGATGCTTTCCGTCCCGCTTGCCTTCCCGGGTGTGGTCCCGAATGTGCGCGCGAACGCTCCGCGGAAACCGCTGTGCGATTCAAAGCCGAAACCAAGCAGCACATCGTCGAGCTTCGCACCCCGGCGGATCTGCTCCAGCGCCTTGCCGAGCCGACGGCTGCGGCAGAAGGCCTGAAATGTCATCCCGTAGTTCTTCCGGAAGAATCGCCGCGCCCTTGCCGGATCCACACCGGACGCCCGGATCGTGGCATCGGTGAACCGCCGTGTGGGGTCACGGTCGACCTCGGCCAGCAAGTTCTCCGCCCACACAGGGGGCCGGCCGATCGCCGTCAGCGGTTTGCATCTCCTGCAGGGACGGTATCCCGCGAAGAGTGCCTCCTTCGGCGTGGCGAAATACTGGACATTCTTCGGAAGGGGCTTCCGTGCGCCGCAGGAGGGGAGGCAAAAGACGCCGGTGGTCCGGACGCCAAGGAAGAAGACGCCGTCGTAGGACGTGTCGCTCCGTCGGTAGGCCCGTTCCATTTCGGTGATAGGCGGGAGAGATGGCATACGAGTCCTCGTTTGTTGATCGTTTCGTCTTACCTACGATAACAACCGACGGGCCCGTCATCCACCGAAAAATGAACGGCAAAATAAACGGGAAGATCGCCGGCGCCGGCTACCTGAACACCTCCGTCACCGGGACGATCCTGACATTCTCCGGTCGCACCTTCACCGGGAACACTGCGATCTCCCTGTCCTCCTCCATGATGGCCTCCGGCTTCGGGGTCTTGTAGGTGATCGGGCTCGGACTATCGTTGACGAGCGCCTCACGCAGTCCCTTCGCGTCTTTGGTGATGACCGCGATCTGCATGTTCCCGAATTGCCAGTACCTCCTGATCGCCTTGTTCACATCGGCCCGGGTCAGCGTCCCCACCATCGAGCGGAACATCGCCAGGTGACTTCCCTGGAGACCGTAGAATCTGTCGTCGATCGCATAACCCAGCCGCTCCATCGTGGTCGGCGCGTAGTGGAGGACATACTTCCTCAGGAAATTGCGTGTGAGCGTGAACTCGTCCTTCGTCATCCCCTTCTCCACGACGGCCTTGAACTCCCTCAATGCCGCCCGCAGGGCGAAATGGCCCGCCTCGAGCGGGACCGGACGAATCCAGATCTCGAAGATCTGTTTCCGCCTGCTCACGTTCTGGGGGGGGACGTTGCGCATCCCTCCGCGCGGAAAGTTCTCGATGTACGAGTAGTCCCCGTAGTTGAGCCCCCGCTTCTCGCGGATCACCTGGTACAGGTGGCTGCTTGAATTCCGGTGCTCGCCGAGCCACGAATTCGCGATTGCCAGCGCGTACCAGTCTTTGCTTCCGCGCAAAAGGTCGATCGGAAACCCCATGCTGATTGCGGTCGCGGGGGCATCCTTCTCGACGATCGTGACGTTGAACCCCTTGACCGACGCGGGGCGCGGTGGGGCAAGGGCCGCCGGCTTGCCGGCCGGGAGCGCAGCAAGACCGGACCGGAGCGACGCGACGAGCGTCGTGTCGTACCCGCCCCCCAGACCGATGACGAGATTATCCTTTGTGAAATACTTCCTGTAAAAACTCCTGATGTCATCGATCGTGATGCTCCTGACGCTCGTGACCGTCCCCGATGTGATGTGGCCGTACGCGGTGCCATCGAAGATACTGTTGTAGAGCACTGCCTTTCCCAGCTCTTCATCGCTTGAGTAGCGGAGGGTGTTCTCGAGGTTGCTCAACACCTGGCTTTTGATCCGGTCGAGATCGGATTGCTTGAAAGCTGGCGCGGTGATCGCATCGATGAAGAGCGGATAGTACTCCTTCAGGTTGTCTTTGTGGACGCGGCCATACACGACCGTCATTTCGGCCGATGTCGTCGCGTCATAGCCGGCGGCAAGCGGATAGAGGCTGTCGATGATCTGCTCGTAGCTGTTCCTCAGCGTGGACGCATCGGTCAGCATCGCTGCGGTGATCTCGGAGAGACCTTCCTTGCCCTGCGGGTCGTTCTGTGATCCGACCTTGAACCAGATCCGGAAGGAGATCGTGGGGTCGTTCTTGACGCGGAGCTGGACGACGTTGTCCGCCTTCATGGAGACTCCTCCCATGGACAGTGTTGAGGCGCCAACGATCAGCGCGAGGGCCAGTGTCACGGTCAGCGTTTTCATTGGCGGGCTCCTTTCAGGACGACGACGGTCCGCCGTTCCGGTGTAAAATATCTCCTGGCAGCGGCCATGATATCGTCCGGCGTCACCCTGTCGATTTCGGCGTACAGTTGGTCGATCGCTTCGATGCCCCCTGTGAGGGCGATGGTGGTGGCAAGCCGCCCCGCGACCTTCTCGGGCGTGTCGAGGTTCATCAGGAAACCGTATTTCCTTCGTTTCTTGACGTCAGCAAGACGTTGTGCGTCCACGGGGGTCGACTGAAACGTTGCGATCGTTCTGTAGACCTCGTCGCGGATGGCGGGGACGTCCTCTTCCTTCTTCACTTTTGCCACGACCTCGAACAACGGCATGTCGCGCTGCGACGGGAGGCTTCCCTGCATCTCCTCAACCCGCTGTTCCTGGATGTACAGCTTCTTGTAGAGGTCGCTCGTTCCTCCGAAGGCCAACTCCCCCATCAGTATCGCGGCGACGAAACCACGGTTCGTCGGGTCGAACGCCTCTCCCTTGTATGCAATATCGATGATCGGCAGCGTCTTCCCCTGATAGGAGACCTCCCCTGTCCGTTCGGCGGTCTGCGGGGGCTCGGGCACAACCGTCGACGGCTGGTAGCCTCTCTCCCATCCGGCGTAGTGTTTCTTGATCAGCGCCATCGTCTTCCCGACATTGACGTCGCCGACGATCAGAAGGACGACGTTGTCCGGACGGTAGAACCGGTTGAAGAAGGAACGACTGTAATCGAACCCGTCCGGCATCGCCTTGATGTCCCGCTCAAATCCCATCGTCGTATGCTTGTAGGTGTGGACGTCAAAGGCGATATCGCGCACCTTCTCGTCCAGGACTTCGTACGGATTCGTCACGTTCTTCCGGTACTCGCCGTAGATCGCACCGGCTTCGGTCTGGAAGTCGGCCAGTTCATAGTGCAGGTTCTGGAAGCGGTCACTCTCCACGTCGATGACCTTCTCCAGATCCTCGGCGGCAAACTTGAGATGGTAGGCCGTGATGTCGTCGCTGGTGAAGGCATTGGCGTCCGCGCCGATGCTGGTGACAATGCTGTCGTACATCGCACCGGGGTACTTCTTCGTCCCGCGGAACATGATATGCTCGAAGAAATGCGCGAAGCCGGACTTGCCCGGCTCCACTTCGTCGCGACTGCCTGTACGCACGATCGAGTAATACGCGACGAGTCCCGGTGAATCCATCGGGATCAGCAGGACTTTCAATCCGTTCGCAAGCACTTCGGTATGCACCCTGTACGGAAAGATCGTCTCAGCCACGGCCGGACTCCACGACCGTGACAGGAGGAGAATCAGGCAAATGCCTGTGAGGATGGTTTTCATGCACTGTCTCCATAAATGGTGATGGGGATGTCTTACATTCCTTCGCTGAATCTCTCGAGAAACGCCACCTCGTCCAGGCTCAGGCCCGCCACGCCATGCGTCGCGATCTTCTCCCGTATCCTGTCCAGTTCGGCGCGGTTGACTTCATGCAGCTTCTCCCGATCGATCTTTGACCAGCGCTCCGCTGCTCTCTTCGGGGGGAGCGTTGGAACCATGGCCTTCATCATCAGGGCCTGGGGGGAGCGACGGTCGAGCCACTTGAGATATCCGTATGCCCCGACGAAGCCTCCAAGGTGAGCAAAGTGCGCGATGTTCGAACCGTCTCCTCCGAACCCCCCGAAGAGCGACAGCCCCGTCATCGCCACCACGAGCCAGCGCGCTTCAATCGGCAGGAGACCCCAGATGAAGATCCGCTCGCGCGGCCAGAAGTAGGCGAACCCGAGGAATATCCCGTAGATTGCACCCGAGGCACCCACGATCGCCGCATACGGCGTGAAAACGAACGACAGCACGGCCCCCATCATCCCGCCGATGAAATAGAGCCAGAGGTACCTCTTCGGGCCGAGTTCAATCTCCAGCCGCGGACCGAAGAAATAGAGTCCCAACATGTTAAAGAGGATATGGCTGAAGCCCGCGTGCATGAACATGTACGAGAAAAGCGTCCATGGCCGGACGAGCACATAGGCCGGCACGAGCATCATCGCGTCCATCAGGCCTGGCGCGAGCATGGTGAGGAGGTACATGACCACGTTCGCGAAGATCAGCCGGAATGTCCAGGAGTTCATACGTACCGTCCGTAGCGGTGCGCCGCGTCGTACAGTGCGACCACATTTTCCGTCGGTGAATTGTCCTGGAGCATATGCGTCGGCGACAATGCGTACCCGCCCCCCGGCATCATCACCTCGAGCGTCTGTTTCACCTCCCGGACGACATCGTCCACCGTCCCGGTGACGACGTTCCCGGCCGTCGAGATGCAGCCGTGGAATGACAAACGGGTCCCGAATCGTTCCTTCAGGTACGCGGGCGCCATATCCTTCGCCTCGGGCTGGAGCGTGTCGACGACCGAGATCCCCATGTCGATGAAATCCTCAAAGGCCCAGCTGCTGGACCCGCAGGAGTGTATCATCACCGGGATGCCGAATGCACGGGCCAGATCAACGAACTTCTGGTGGCGGGGACGAATGTGCTTGCGGAAGAGATCAGGACTGATCATCGGTCCTCGCTGTGTCCCCAGGTCCTCTCCGAGCCACATCATGTCCAGCTTTCCCTTCGCCATTTCAAGGAACCGGCCGTACACTTCCAGCTGCACGTCGTTCTTTCTGTCCATGAACCTGAGTCCCGCCGGCTCGTCGGTCTTCAGGTCGAGCAGTGTTTGTTCCATCGTCCGGATCATCCCCGCGGTGTTGATCATGTCCCCCGCCCCTGGATTGCCGATGAGGAGGCAATACTCCTTCATGCGGACGCACATGGCGAGGGCGCCATCATAATCGAAATCGTCCGGTGATGGCATCGGCCAGCGCTCAATCTCCTCTTCGTCGGCCTCCCGGAGGGGAAAGTCGCAGTAATCCCAGTACCCCCCGCTCCCGTGTTCAATCCACCGGGTCCTGATACCCCACATGTCGATCCTGCGGCCGGGAAGAACGCCGTGCAGAGCCGGTCCGACGTATCCGGGTATGATCTCAAAGAAATCAACGCCAAGTGCACTGCGCAGCGATTCGTCATCGCCGGCGGCAATGTTGAAGTGGCGTTTGAGACGACCGTCAATAGCGGGGTTGGCAAGGTAGTCGATCGGGACACGGTCGGGTGTACCATGCCCGAAGGCGGTGAGGACACGTTCTTTCGATATCATACGTACAAGGGGGC
>Ga0315283_10002814_pt1 | contig 14691 bp, 11 predicted proteins | sample YL17G09_0_MG_FD_204541 | JGI IMG/M metagenome (GOLD analysis project Ga0315283, IMG submission 204541) | Sediment microbial communities from Yellowstone Lake, YNP, Wyoming, USA - YL17G09_0 | ecosystem: Environmental > Aquatic > Freshwater > Lake > Sediment | place: USA: Wyoming | collected... | reverse complement strand
ATCTCCGCGGCGATCACGCAGTACTTCACGCCTGGCTACTACGACGACGTCATGGTCTATTGGCGCAGCTCGGATGACGCCGGCAATGCCATCCCCTCGGACGGCTGGGGCTGGGCAAGCCGTTCGTATGCTCCCAACTATGGCTATGCGACGGTCACCTATCCCGGATGGACTCTGTGGAATCCCACGATCGCTGACATGAACACGCAGATCTGGATCCACGAGTGGCTGCACTCGACCAGCTGGTTCTACGCTGATCTCGGTTACCAGATGCCGCTCTACGATGCCGACGGCGCAGGCCCGCCCGACTACTATCCGGACAAGCCGCCGTACCCCGGCTGGGGCACCTTCTATGCGGAACTTATGAACAACCGCGTCCTCCAGGGCGGCGTGTACACCGGCATCCCGGCGGAGGCATGGGCGCGCGGTACCATCAAGGGCCCCAACTATACGAGCGACCAGGTGCCGCCAACCACCATCGTCTCCGGCGTCGACGACGCCTGGCACGCCGCCCCGGTCACGCTGACGTTCCTCGCCACCGACAACGCCGGCGGCTCCGGCATGAGCGGCGGACAGGCCAAGACCGAGTACAAGCTCGATGACGGACCGTGGACGGCGGGCACCAGCCTCACGGTGCCCGCTCCCTTGGGCATGAAGGTCACCCACACGGTCCTCTACCGATCGATAGACAGCGCCGGCAATCTCGAAGAAGCCAAGAGCTGCACGGTCAGGATCGACACCACCGTGCCGCCGCCTGCCGACACCACTCCGCCGCTGACCACAGCCTCGGGCTTCGACGCCGACTGGCACAGCGCCCCCGTGACGGTGAGCTTCACGGCCGTCGACCCGGCGCCCAACGCGAGCGGCGTCGCCTACACTGAGTATCGCCTTGACGGTGGCTCCTGGACGCGCGGCAGCAGCATCACGGTCCCGGCCCCACCGGACACCAAGACCATCCACACCATCGGCTACCGCTCCATCGATCTCGCCGGTAACCTGGAGGCCGAGCAGACCTGCGAAGTCAAGATCGATACGACCGTCGACCCCTCACCTCTGGAGCCGCCCAGCACCTCGGCCTCCGGCTACGACGGCGCCTGGCATCGCAGCCCGGTCACCGTCAGCTTCACGGCCTTGCCATCCGTCGGCGGCCTCGCCGTTGCCTACACAGAGTATCGATTGGACGGGGGCGAGTGGACGCGGGGCACGCGTCTGACCGTGCCGGCCTCAGCCGACCATTCCGCCGACGGACTGCACACGATCTCCTACCGCTCGGCCGACATCGCCGTGCCGGCCAACGTCGAGGACGAGCAGACCTGCACCGTCAAGATCGACACCACGGGGCCGACGATCGCCACGAAGAAGGCTCGCGGCAGCGTCGGTCGCGCGATCGCCCTCAAGCTCTGCGTCGACGACGCCTTGAGCCCGCAGGCCACGGCGATCACGGTCGTCGTGCGCAACGCACGCGGCACAGCCGTGATGCGCTGGGCGGCGAGTGGTACCCGTGCCACCGGCGCCTGGATGTCGCGCGGCTGGACCCCCAGGGCCAAGGGCACCTACCGCTACTATGTGTCTGCCAGGGATCTGGCTGGCAACGCGCAGGGCAAGGTCGCGTCGGCCAAGGTGATCGTGCGGTAGATGCCAGGTCGCGGGGCGACGCACGTGACAGAACCGACGATTCAGAGCTGTCGGCTCCGGCAGTTCTGTCACCGACGCGTCAGAGCCGTTGCTCGCCCGGCTTCGATCTCCGCCCAAGCGACCCAAGCGACGAACCGGTCGCTTTGGTCTCATGCGCCCGGTGACCCCCGCCGTCCGGGCAGGTATGATGCCGGCAGTAGCTTCGCGCCAACGGGGGAGGGGTCGTGGGATTCCGTCGTGCCGTCGTTCTTGTAGCCATGCTCGCACTGTGTCTAGTGGCGCTGTGGATGGGTGCCGCAGGTGCCGGTGCCAGCCAGATCGCTTTTGCCAACGCGCAGCAGGGCTGGCAGACGACGCTTGAAGGCTCGCGCGCCATCCTCTGGCATACAGCGGACGGCGGCGTCAGCTGGACGCGCCTCCAATCGAAGCCCTCTGCCAATGGTGTTGCCGACGGCGCCGGGCCCGGTGCAGGTCGGCTCGCCTTCGCCTCTGCCACTGTGGGCCTCTGGTTCTGGTTTCAACCCAGGGGCAGAGCTCCGGCCGTCTTGTGCACGACGGACGGCGGGAGAAGCTGGAAGAAGGGCGGCGCAGTTGACCCTCAACACGATCGAGCCTCTTGCCTGCTCACAGATGCAGCCCTCGCCAATTCCAGGGTCGGGTGGGCATGCACGCAGTTCTGCGCCACCGCCGGTGGGTCGATCGCGAAGACCAACAACGCCGGCGCAACCTGGCATGTCCAGAAGCGAATCACCGGTCCCGACAGTACGGGCGGGTTCTGGCAGGTGGTGTGCCCCACGGCCAGCAGCTGCTACGTACTTGGCAATGGGAACAGACTGGGCGGCCTTTGGGCTACTGCTGACGGCGGCAAGCATTGGGCGCGCCGTCGTCTGCCTGGCGGCGCCTATTGGTATTCCATCGCCTTTCCCACAGCAACCACCGGTTGGGCCGTTGGCCATGACGGCAGGATCGCCAAGACATCCAACGGCGGGCTGACCTGGACCAGGCAGGCCTCGGACACAAGTGCCGCACTGTACGCGGAGAGCTTCGTTGACAACCTCCATGGCTTCGTGGTCGGCGAATACGGCACGGTCCTTCGCACGACTGACGGCGGATCGAGTTGGGAGACCCTCTATGCAGGAACGAGTGCCAGCCTTCACGAGGTCACCTTCGTCGACGGCGATCACGGCTGGGTCTATGGCCACGATGAGAACGGTGGTGCCCTCGTGCTGCGCACCACCGACGGCGGCGACACATGGACGGAGCTGCCATGAGGCTCCACCAACCGGTGGCCAAGCTACCGTGCCGATCGAGGCCCTTGCGTCCTCTGCGCACTATCGGGGGAGGGGCCGTGGGATTCCGTCGTGCCGCAATGCTTGTTGCTGCGCTTGCTCTGCTGACCACCGTTCTCTGGATGGCTGCCGCGGTCGCCCAGGCTAGCAGTCCCGCGTCCGGGCAGATTGCCTTCGTGCGGGACGGCAACATCTGGATCATGGAGTCGGATGGCAGCGGCCAGCGACAGCTCACATGGTCGTCAAGGGATGAGCTGCCAGCGTGGTCACCCGACGGCAGCAGCATCGCCTTTGTGAGGGGTACTGACGAGCCAACCGGAGAGATCCACATCATCAATGTCGACGGCACTCAAGATCGTCAGGTGCCCTTCCCACTTGGGCTGGCACAAATGCCGGGCACGGCACACGAGCAGACCAAATACCGGATCCTAGCGGTCGCCTGGTCACCGGACGGTTCCGATCTCGCTGTGGCGGGTCACGCCAACAGCGACTACCCGGACCTCGCGGGCGGCCTCAATGAGTCGCAACTCTTCTTCGTGCACCCGGACGGGGCCAGCCAGCGGCGGATTGGGCCTCTGCTGCATGGGTGGACCGAGAGACTGAGTTGGCGATCCGATGGTGCGAAGTTGCTACTCACCCAGTACTACATACAGGGCGCAAGTTCCGTGAAAGCCATCGATGTCGGCACTCGAAGCTACACCAACGTTCAAGGTCAAGTCGGGCTGACCTTCGCGGAGTGGAGTCAGGATGGCACGTCTATCGCAGCCGGCTGCCCTGAGGATCAACTCCACTTTGCGGCGCCCGTCGATCTCGTCGTCTTCAAGGGCCTTAGTGGCCAGCGCGTCAATGTGACACGCCCCGATACTGACTTGACGTGGCCTAGGCTGTTCCCGTCGTGGTCATCTGATGGTAAGTGGCTGGCCTACGCGATTGAGGATGGCCTGCAGTACGAGGGGCATGCGAGGCCGATTCTGGAGCTCGTCGCCAGTTCGGGCGGTGACGTCAGTTCTCTGGCGTACAACGCGGACCAACCAGCGTGGCGTCCCACAGGCTCGCCGCCTGCGCCCAAACCACTCGTCGTCCTCATCGGCGGCCTGGGCTCCAAGATCCCGGCGTCTGGCGGAGACTGGACGTTCGTGAAGCAGCGTCTCGAGAAGGCTGGCTACAAGGACAGGGTCTTCGTGGCGAAGACCCATCCGGGTCTGCCACCTGGCGACGCGTCCGACGTCATCGACTCCAAGTCTCCCGATTGGCGCGACTCGGCGGCGCGACTCGATCATCAGCTCTCGGCGGCGGGCTACAAGAACCGCGATCTCGTGCTCGTCGGACACTCGATGGGCGGTCTTATCGCCCGCGTCTACGCCGCCAACTGGGAGATCCCAGGGAGCGGGTGCCGGCCGCTCGGCATCGTCCAGCTGGGCACCCCGAACAAGGGCTCGAAGGCGGCCAACCTCGCGATCGGTCCTCTCAAGTCGGAGGCGGCGGACCGGCTCGCCGACGATGCCTCCATGGCCGCGTTCAACGCCGAGTTCCCGAACGCGGAGGCCCTGCCGATCTACCGCATCGCCGGCTCCTACTTCCCCAAGTCGGCGGGAGCGTACGTCGCCAAGCAGGCTCTCACGCCCAAGAAGCAGAACCTGCTGGCCGCCGTCCTGAGCACGATCGTTGGGGTCTATGGCACCGCCTACAACGATTCGGTGGTCACCGTTGACAGCGTCCGCGGGGGTCCAAGAGCCGGCTGGCAAGGCTGCACGGTCTTCAAGGCGGTGCACAACAACGCGAAGTGGCTCCTCTCGTTCCGTGATGACTGCGGCTGCGTCCTGCCTCGCCGCTTCGGCAAGAAGGGCGCCGCGGCCATCGACGAGCTGATCACGGAGCAGATCATCAAGGATGTGCGGGGGGTGGAGAAGAGCGCGAGCGCCGCGATAACGCTGTCCCCAGTGCCCAAGGCGTTCGCCAGCGTGCACGCCGGCAGTGACGCCAACTAAGCGCCGGCGAAGCCAAACGCAGACGCCAGCGCGGTCAACGCGACCGAAGCGACGAAAGCGACCAAAGCGACGAGACGGTCGCCCTGGTCGCTTCCGTCTCCTTCGCCCCTGACCCTCAACGGCTTGACAGGTATGATTCCGACAGCAGCATTGCGCCATCGCGGACACGTCGTCGGTTGCGCGCAACAAGGTTGCCCCGGCTTCTACGCTCGAGGCGCGCGCGGGCGCGCCATCTGGAAGCGCTGACTGGGTCAACGCTCGAGTGGTTGAGGCCGCGCTGGTCTGGTGGCGGGCGACGGGTGACCGGGAGTCTGAAGGAGGGGCTGTGACCAAGGTTGTATGGAACGCACTGATTGCCGTCGGGATGCTCGCCTTCTTCTTCGTTACTCGCTCGGCTGCTTCGCTTGAGCATGGCCTGAGGAACGGCTGGTACATCGCACACAACGATGCGATCTGGTTCGAGGTCATCGCGGTTGGCGGGTTCGTTATCTTCACGATCTCCGCGGTGAAGGCGTACATCGACCTACGTGGCGATTGAAACGAATGACACGACAGAGGCGCCACCAAGAACGGCTGTGGCTGCACGCAGCCTGGTGGTCCATTCACTTCGTCGTGTGACACATAGCGGAATACTCGCCTTGGACAGCCACCGACATCTTGCCAGAGCCGACGTTGACCCCGCGTCGCTCCATCCGTGGTTCAGGCGACCAAATCGACCAAAGCCGCGAGACGGTCGCTTTGGTCGCTTTGGTCTCGTCGTGGCGACGTGGCAGCCTAATGACCGTGACGTCGGGCGCGGAACGTCGTAGGCTCCCGTCGTACGGCACGGCGAAGAGATAGGACGTCAACGTGGGGTGCATCCCCCAGAAGCGCGCGACGCGAGGGTCACAGCACTGGCTCCAGCACTTCGTCGAGGCGCGCTCACCTCTTCTCGACGAGGCGATCGGCCTGGGTCCGCTCCACTGGCTTTCTCCACTCGCTGAGGACGCCTACTCAGAGTACCGAGATCGCGCCTTCCTCGATCGGCTGGGCGTCCAGCTCACGCGTCGACCGCTGGCGTCCTTCTGGCCCGCTCGGGGGCCGGTCTGGGACGGCCTCGCGCTCACGTCGTCCGGGGCGTGCGTGCTCTTGGAGGCGAAATCGCACCGCTCCGAGATGGACTCGACGTGCAAGGCATCTCAGCGCAGCCGCGCCGTGATCGAAGAAGCGCTCCGCGAGGCGCAGCGCGGCCTCGGCATCGAGGGCTCCCCCGACTGGTCGGACGGCTTCTACCAGTATGCGAACCGTCTGGCGCACGGGTATCTGCTCAACGAACTCAACGCCGTGCCGGCAGAGCTCGTGTGCCTTTACTTCGTGGGCGACGCGGACATGCGGGGGCCGGCATCGAGGCGCGAGTGGTTGGCGGCCATCTCCGCGGTTCATGAGCACCTGGGCATCGGCGGTCAGATGCCGCCCTACGTGCGCGACGCGTTCCTGAGTGTGAGCGAGCGCTGAGCACGCTCCTCAGCTACGGAATTCGTGCGGCCGAAGTGGACTCAATTGTCCGGCCGTGAGGGAGTCGCTGTGGCCACACCGTCAGCGGACACCGTGGACGTCGCAAAGCGGAGCTCTCCGCAAGCCTCGCGCGGTCGTCGCTGACGGAGTAGGGTCCGGCGACAGGAAGGCTGCCGGGAGGACATCCGTGGACGTTCGCAAGGTGCTGGGCTGGACCACGCCCTACGAGAGCTTCAACCGCGAGGAGCGCAACCTCGCCGCCATCTTCTTCCACGTGTTGAACCTGCCCGGGAACCTGGATGCCTTCCTCGCCGCGACAGGCTGCGCGCCGGTCGAGTCCGGCTTCTCGCCCGCCGTCTTCTTCGAGTACGCCTACTTGCGCGACCTGTGGTCCGGCCTTGGCGACAACGATGCAAAGCGCGCGGTGATCGAGAGTGGCCTGCAGTTGGGCTCGGCGCTCGAGCTCTCGTCCATGACGGTTGGAGAGCTCAACCGCCTCTTCGGAGCGGTCCCGAAGCCGTCCGAGAAGTACGTGCAGAGCCCCGGCAACTGGAGCGTCGCACGATTCAGCCCGGCCATCGCAGACGACGACGACTTCCGCGCGACCTGCCTCTTCAAGTGGTGCTTCAACGCGAAGCCGGACCTGGTGCTGCAGACCGGCACGGAGCGGGTCGTCTGCATCGAGGCGAAGCTCGAGTCGGGTGAGGGGCGATACCCCAGTGCGTCCCTCGAGAAGGAGGTCTTTCGGCACCGCGGTCTGGCGAGTGTCGGGCAGACGGAGGTGCAGCGCCACATGTTCGAGTGGCTGCTCGGCTACGAGACCGAGTTCATCCTCCTCGCCAACAGGAGAACCCCTGCGGAAACTCCCCACAGGTTCGTGAGCTGGCGGCAGGCGTTCGACGCGGTCGAGTGCACGGGGATACCAGAATTCATGAGGCGGACCATCGCGGCGACGGCTGGTGCGTGCGGGTGACCGAGGTTCGCCAGCCCGCCGTTCTGCGGTGGACTCGAGGGGGCAGTTCAGGCCTTCTTCGTCCCCGTCTCGTCAGAAGCCGGGAACAGGAGTTCGATCTCAGTACGACGATCCCTGAGGCTCATCTGCTGCGCCCTGTTCTGGGCGAGGTCTCGACCGAGTTCGTCCGCTGCCTCCCGCAGCGGGGCCAGCACGGCCTCGGGACGGGTCTGAAGGATGGTCAACTCCTGCCGGAGTCCCTTGGCGCGCTCCTGTTGCTTCCTGAGGTGGTCAACTTCGAACTCGAGGCGACTCTGCTTGCCGGAAATGGAGCGGCCGAGCTTGCCCAGCCCGCCGCCGGAAAGCTGGCTCTCCAACTCGTGGATTCTCTGCTCGAGGGAGCCCCCTGCTCCTATCCCTGAGAGCTCGCGCTCGTACTCCTTCTGCTTCTCGCCCGTCTCGGTCGCGCGTATCTGGGCGGTCACGTCGCCGGCCTTGGCCGCCAGCACCCGCTCCTGCTCTCGGTACTGCGCGAGCCAGTCCGCCAATCGTCGATGCTCGCCGTCGGCGGGTGGCAGGGCCAACTCGCGGAGGAAGGGGTGGACCTCCTCCCGGGATCGATCGATGGTCAGAAGGACGGCGTCGCGGGCTCGAGTGACGCCGACGTATACGACGCGGCGCTCCTCCTCGAGTTGGTCGGGAGTCGACCGCGCCAGGTCGACGTCGTAGTCGGGGATGACGACGGAACGGTATTCGCGCCCTTTGGAGGAATGGATCGTGCCGATCACGACGTCGTCTCGGTCTTCGTCCTCCTCGCGCGGGAGGTCGTCCTTGGCGACGTCGTCGCCAGCGCGCTCCTTTCGCTCGAGGTCGTCCCACTTGGACAGGAACTCGGGGACCGTCGCTGAATCGCGTGCCAGCACCCTCACGGACTGGAGGACCTGCAGAGGTCCGGCCGCATCCTGGGTCCGGTCGACGGAAGATGCGCCCTTGCTCTTGTCGGCCCAGTACCGCTCGAGCTCGAATTCGGTGACGATTCGATCGATGAGGGCCGCCGGCTGCAGAGGGGGGTTGGCGTGCGCCTCCCGCCACAGGCTCTCGACCCTCGACACCAGGCCACCGATCGAGTCGGAGCCCACGTCGCGCTGATTCTGTGAGATCGCTTTGACGGTCTCCCAGGGCTCGTCCGACTCGGCGATGTGCCGCACGTCATCGTTACTCACGTAGCGGTTCGGCTGGTTGATCAGGAGCCGCAATTCCGTCCCCGTGGCGGCAGAGGGATTCAGGACTAGGTTGACGTAGGCGCGCAGGAGTCTGGCGGCCGGGTGGGTGAGGACCTTGTACTGGAGGAGCGGCGTGCGCGGGATCTTCGCCTGATCGAGAGCCAGCGCGACAAGCAGTTGCTGGTTGCGGTAGCGGCACAGCACGGCGAGGTTGCGCCAGTCGCAGTCGAGGCGCTCGTGTTCATCCCGTAGGAAGCCGCACATGGTGTCGGCTCTTGCAGTCCAGTCGCTGTGGGCGAAGAAGCGGACGTATCCCGCCGGTGCCTGAGCACGCGCTCGAATCCTCTTCGGCTCTCGCCGCCGATTGTGCTGGATGAGTCGTCCAGACGCGTCGACGATGACCTTGGCCGAGCGGTAGTTGGTGGAGAGCGTGTAGGTGGCCGACCAAGGCTCCGGCGGCATCTTCTCGTGGAAGTTGAGGATGCTGTCCAGCTCGGCGAAGCGCCAGCCGTAGATCAACTGGTCGTCGTCCCCGACGACGAACAGGTTCCGTTGGGGGCGCGACAGGATGTCGACCAGACGCAGCTGTGCGTCGTTCAGGTCCTGGAACTCGTCGATGAGGATGTACTCGTAGCGGCGCTCCATCGCTGCGCGACGTTCGGGGTTCTCGAGCATGTCCATCACGGCCATGAAGATCTGGTCGTCGAAAGACTGGCACTGCCTCTGCACCTGGCGCCGGCAGTAGTTCTCGTAGACCTTCTTGAACGGCACCACGGTCTGCTGGTCACCGTAGGACTCGATCTCGACGTCGGTCTCGTCTGGGGACTCCAGTCCAGCACGCACGTGGGCTAGGGCCGCGAGGAACTCCCGCAGTGGATCGCTGCCCCGAACCGGCTTCAGCTTGTCCATGGTGAGCCCAGCGTCTTTGAGGGCCACCTCCATCAGCGAACGCTGCTGTGAGCCGTCGACGTCCAGCTTCGGCCTGAACGACATCACCTGCTGCTGGTAGCGGTAGCCGAAAGCGTTGAAGGTCGCGCAGTGGACCGCCGCGTCCCGGGTCACGATCTTGTTGGTGGTCTGGACTCCGAGCGCGGCTAGTCTCTGCTCCAGTTGCTGTCGCGCCTTCACGTTGAATGCCAGAACCAGGATAGCGCCGGGGTAGACGCCGCGGTTCACCAGCTCAACGACGCGATTGACGAGCGTCCTTGTCTTCCCCGACCCCGCGGGCGCCAACACCCTCGCCGCCCCACTGGCGTGCTCGACCGCGGCCTGCTGTGTCTCATCGAGCCTGTCGATCTCGATGCGATGCCGCGCTCGCCGCATGCCGTGTTCGACGAACTCCCCAACTCGCGCGGCGCAGCCGCTGGGGTCGGAGTAGATCTCGCTCCCGGTGAAGTGCAGCACGTGCTCGACGCCCAATGAGCGCAGAGCCTCGTCTCGATCGCGGTCCTTCTCTGCGGTGTGATAGGCGTGCCCGTCTGCCTCGACGGCCAGTCGGCTCGTGTCGCCGTCGATGGCGAAGTCCACGATGTAGGGGCCGATTCTGACTTGCGGCTGTGCCGAGATCCCGCTCTCGCAGAGAGCATCGAAGAGCATGCGTTCGATCGGGGTGAGCGGGACCCGCGTTTTGAGTTGGTCGAGCATCCCGTAGCTGGTTGTGACGGCGTCGTCCAGAAGCAGGGCAGCTATGTCCTCGACGTCCAAGTCGTCGGCCGACCAGGGTCCCAGGCTGCACCGAGCAAGGGCGGCCTGAGGGAAGCCGAAGGCTACGACGTAAGGCTCGCCTCGCGCAATCAGAGGATGGACGAAGCCGCGGAGAACGTGGTGGCGCTGGTTCACCAGCGACTCGACCGGGAGCTTCCAGTGCCAGACGCCAACGCTCTCGCCGTCGCCGGGGTCGTTCACCCACGATTCACGAGGTTCCAGCTTGCTGTCCGGGAGTGCCGCCTTGAGGTCTGCAAGGAGCGGCGCTCGATTCGGCACGTCGAAGACGGCGAGTCGGATTCGCGGTGCGGCGATGTGCCCGGCCATGGTCCCCCTTACGCAACAGGTGGGCGTTCGCTGCCAAGGCCCGTTGCCCCAACGACACGCCTCGCTCGAGGTCAGCTCGTTCCATCGCAACGAGCGGCGTCGTGATAGGTAGTACGGCTATGTCCTTTCAAGCCACGGGGACTGCATTCCTGCGAAAGGTGCGGAGTGGCAAGCAAGACGAGACATCGGCTTCTGTGGCGGCATGCTTGAGGATTGGTCCTCACCTCACCGAATCCACGGCCGCGCGACTGCCGTCTGGCTAACGGCGGCATCTCCACCCACTCGTCGCTCGCCGTGGAAGACCCCGCAGTCGAAATCTGGTCTCACGCCCCAGGGCACAGATACACCATCACGGACGGCCAGTCGGGGAAGCGCTCACATCCGAAATGGATGTGTCGATGTTGAGGATCCTCCGCACGTCGGCCCCTCCGGACGACCGTACCTGCGGCACTGAACTTGCGCCTAGCTCGCGCCTGGCCCCGCGAGCTCAGCGCACACTTCGACGATCCAGGCGCGTTGGAAGGGCTCGGCGTAGTAGGCGGAGATGTCGTCGCCACCGCGTGATTCGTTGCGCCGCAAGGCTTCTTCGACGTCGCAGGTGATGACCGCGCCCTGGACGCTGTAGCCGATACTCCGCAGTGCGTCGATGAGCTGCTGGACCGGCTCGACCTCAGCCCCGATGATCTCCGTGACGATGTTGCGCCGCCCCGAAAGTGCCCGCCAGGCGACCAGCCCTCCGATGAGATTCATCGGCTCCTGGAGTGCTTCGGGAAAGGGCATGTACTCACCACGGCTCAGGTTGAGGAAGATCTCGGAGGCATCGATGAGCACGTAGCCGGTCGAGTACTTCTGCTTGCGGATGGTGGTCTTGCCTGCGCAGACCCCGCCCGAGATGATGACCGCGACTGGCTGTCCGTCGGCGGGAAGAGAGGAATCGTCGAAGAACCGATCCACTTCGGCATCGATGTCCAGACGCCAGGCCTCGCCTGCCAGGGCCTCGCGTCCCCTGGACATCAATTCGGCGAAATGCTGTTCGAGGGCTAGATTCGCACCGCGGCAGCCGGCGACGACAAGCTCAGCCCAGTCAAGGTGGTCACGCCGACGCTGGAGCGGCCAATCAGTCGGCGGGTTCTCGGCGACATCCCGGACATTGCATATCTTGTCACCGAGCTTGATCTGCTTGGCGGCGACGGAGAGGGATGGGGTGTGGTCGATTTGTAGGCGTTTGCGCTCAGCCTTGGGCAGACTCTTGTCGTCTGAGACCTCTTCGACGAGCTGCCGGACTTCTGGTCCGAACTCCGTGTCCAACTCCTCGGGTGACGCCGACGTGTCCTCGATCGTATCGTGCAGAAGTGCCGCCACGAAGGTCGTCACGTCCGAGATGCGGCCAACGTTCGCGAGGATGCTGGCCACTTCGAGCGGATGGTTGATGTAGGGCGAGGCATCAACGCCTTTGCGGAGCTGGCCTCTATGCCGATCGGCTGAGAAGCTCGCAGCCTTCAGAAGAAGGGCCAGGTCACTCCCAACGGTGGCAGTCATGACGATCCTCTCTGGCGAGCCAAACGGCGGCAGGAGAGCTGGCGGCTCGTCGCGGTTGTGAGATCTGTGGTGGCTCAGGTGAGTTCGTTCGTCTGCACCTTGCGCCGAATCGACTCCAGCAGGGCGCGGATGTACGCCAGCGAAGCGGGGTCGGGGTCCGCTTCGAAGTGACGCCAGCGCCTCTGTTCGAAGAACAGGCAGGTGCGTAGGTCGGTGAGCGTCTGCGGAAGGTCCCCGGAGGCTGCATACGCGGCGCTAGCTGCATTGCCTGTCTGCGCGCACCGATCGAAGCCTCCGTCTGCATAGCCGTCGAACGTCAGAGCGAACAGTTCGATGGCCTGCCAGTAGGGTGCGTCTGGCGCCGGAACGTCTTTCGGCGTCAGGTCCTCGTTGGGAATATCCGGTCCGAACTCATTCCATCCGCGCACGGAGCCTGCCTTCTGCTTGCCAGCCGGTCTGTTCGACGCGTTTGCTGGACCCAAACCGTGTCACGGCTTCACCCTCGAGTCCGGAAGCGTGCCGCGCCGCAGACGCTCTTCATAGGTGTCTTCCTTCTTACACCTGTTGATGATGATCGTGTCGTCGAGCGGCGCGCCCATCGTCCAGTACACCAGGTCCGCCTCTTCGTAGTAGGTGATGGCCCTCTGGTAGAAGCAGCCCTCGTAGCCGTAGGCGCGGATGTGCTCGACCAAGCGGACAAAGAGCACCTCGTCGACGCGATCCCGAACGAGGTATTCGTGCGGCCACTCAGGCATCGTCTTGGCGAACGTCCATGCCGAGGAATCCGCGAACTCTCGCAGATCATCCGGCAAGTTAGTTGCGTCATGCATCATCAGGACCGGGTTGTTGCTCCAGCACCGACAGAACGTCCGCGATTGCCTTCAAACGATCCACAACGCCTCTGACCACTTGGTCCTTGTCCGCACCAAGAACGACGTCAATGGCCACGACGAAGTCCTCGTCCTCGTTGGCAGTGAAGACGAACTCCGTTGCAGCCCACGGTTCGAGCAGCGCTCGTACTTCGCGCGCACAACCGAAGCCCGGGGAGCCCGTGGACCCGAATACGAGCCAGAGCGGTGTTCCACCATGTTCCTTCCAGAGTCGGAAGTTGACTCCGTACCACATGCCAACTCCTCGCTCGCTCGAGAACCTCGCATACTGCCCGATTCGTTCCCATGAAATCTGCGGCCTGAGGCCCTTGAAGTTGAGGACACCTTCGGCGCCCGCAAAGCCCAAGGAAGCCTGCACGATCGCGCTCAGCTGAAGAATGAGCGAGGGGGTGCGTTGGTCGGTCACCTCAGTAGACGATATCGGTTGAAATGCCTCACTATCGGCCGCCTCACAGAGGGCACGCAACTGAACGAGATCGCTTCTTGCATCCGGGTCGTCTGCAATCTCACGCTCCAGAGTCGAAAGCAGCTTCGCCCATGACGTGAGTGCGAGTATTGGGCCGATCTCGGTCGTGGCGGAATGGACAATCCCGGCGGCCGCGTCCCCGCTCGTTACCGAGATCCCACCGCCTTCTAGTCGTCCAGTGAGTTCGCGCCACACCGTCTGCTCACGGGCCTCTGGCACGACCACCAAGAGAGTGGTTGGCTGAGTGCACTTGGCGAGTTGCTCGAGATAGGCGATGGGCTGGTTCTCAGTCAGACCGGCCCAGAACTTGTTCTCAACGAAGACGCGCGGTCCCGTTTCGTCAAGGCCCCACATGTCGGGGCGGATGCTGCCTTCTGTCTGCTGAGTTCGGAACCGAAGGTCGGGGATGTCCGCAGTGATCCCGCGAAGGAGTTTCATCATGCCGGTCCGAGCAGATTCGCTGGAGTGAAGGATGAACGCGAGCGCATCGGTTGCGACATCTTCGTTTACCTGAGAGAAGCGCTTCTGGATGATGTGACTGAATACGGTTTGCATGACCCGTCCTTTGCCGAACTTGGGGGCGGTTGAGCTGCGAGCGAGGTGGCGGTGCTCGGTTCAGCTCCTAGTCGAGCAACCCCGAATGCCCCACCGGCATTGCAGCTCTGAGTCTACATTGGCAGTCGGTCGGAAGGGGCGACATTGGCTCGCGAGGCGCTGCTTTTCACGGGATTGCCCGAGTCTCGCTTGGTGCAGACCGTGTAGCGGACGCGCGCTTCAATCAGTTTCGGCGTAAGGAGGCAGGCTATGGACACCCTGGAGATCGACGACTTGCTCGGGCGGCTCGAGCACGCTCTGAATGAGACGCACCGCATCCAAGGCGAGGTCTTGGAGCTCTTCAAGCTCATGCTCGCGAGGAGCCGGGCGCGGACCACGCAGGCGGGGGAGGGATACAGCCTGCCGCCACAAATCGCGTTCACGGTTCAGGAAGCTTGCGAGCTGCTGCGGGTCTCTGAGAACACCATGTACGACGCGCTCCGCCGCGGCCAGATCGAATCGGTGAGGCTCGGGCGCGGGTATCGCATTCCACGGCGTGCTCTTGAAGCCTTCATGGCCGGTAACTGACCGCCGCCCTGACAACCGCCTGACAAACAAACTGAGCGCGGGAGTGTGCGGCGCTGTGTAGT
>Ga0315283_10002809_pt1 | contig 14702 bp, 8 predicted proteins | sample YL17G09_0_MG_FD_204541 | JGI IMG/M metagenome (GOLD analysis project Ga0315283, IMG submission 204541) | Sediment microbial communities from Yellowstone Lake, YNP, Wyoming, USA - YL17G09_0 | ecosystem: Environmental > Aquatic > Freshwater > Lake > Sediment | place: USA: Wyoming | collected... | reverse complement strand
ATTTTTGTTTTTTTTCCTCGGACCAGCAGTCCGTCGACGAAAGACAAAACGTTCAGTCGTCTTTTTCTCCCGCGCACGATCTCAACGCCTCATATGTCTCCACTCCACCACGACGGCAGCGACGGTGATCCCCAGATCACCGCGCCCAACGCATACGAGCAGGAGCGCGAGGCCAGGATAGCCGCCAACAGGGCTAGGCTCGTCGAGCTCGGCATTGTCTCGACGAATCCGTCGGCGTCGATGGCGACAGTGCCCCTGGGCGTCCTCAGTTCCTCGGGCCGCCCCTCGGCGTGGGCCCGGTCCGCGTTCGGGGCCACCGAGAAGGCCACGAAGAGGAGGCCGACGGTGTCGATGAAGGTGTGCGGTTTCTTTTTGGAGAGAAAGACAGATAAAAAGAGAAATCGGTCGACGCGGAAGAAGAAACAGTTTCACGTTGGATTTCGAAAAAAGGAAAAAAAGAAGAAAAAAGTCACCCTAAAAAAAAAACTCGACCCTCTCTCCCCCGAAAAAAAAAACAACACAAAAAAACAGCCCTTTACCAGGGCGGAGCCCACGCGCAGCTCCAGCAGGATCCGCACCCTCGAGGCCGAGGGCAAGAGCGTCCACCCGGGCCAGACCTCGCGTCTCCTCGGGCAGCAGCAGCAGCAGCAGGGCCCCAAGCGGCGGCGCAGGGGCGCCAACGTCGGGGGAGCAGAGGACAGACAGCAGCTGCGGCCGGACCGCGCCGCCGCCGCCGTCCCGACGACCTACGCCGCCCCCTTCTCGCTGCGCTCCATCGACGTCACCGTGCTCTCCCTGGGCACCGTCCACCGCGGGGCCTGGCGCCACAGGTACTGGAGCAGCTCCGGCTGCCTCTTCCACCACGCCTACCCCGTGGGGTTCCGCTCCGTCAAGGCCGGCGTCTTCGGCCGGAGCTGGGAGTGCCGGGTCGAGGAGGGCGCGTCGGGCCCGCTCTTCGTGGTCGAGAGCGCGGGCGACGGCGGAGGCGAGGCGGTCGGTGGGGGGCGCGAGGGCCCGCGCGGCAGGCGCTTTGAGGGGCCGAGCCCGACGCGCCCCTGGACCGCAGCGTGCCTCGCGGCCGGCACGGGGCAGCGCATCTCGGGCCCGCTGTTCTTCGGCTTCTCGGACCCGGCGACGCAGGCCGCGGTAGAGTCGCTGTACTCCCCGCAGGAGCTAGAAGCGGCGAGGAGGGGAGAAGGGGGGAAGAGGAGGGAGGGGGGGGTCGGGGGCGGAGGCGAGGAGGGCGGCGGGCGCGGCCCCTCCTCTGCCTCTGCCTCTGCCTCTGCCGCCGCCGCCGCCGCCGCCGCCGCGACCGAGAGGGCCGCGCTCGACTTCGTCGAGAGGTACGGCATCGGGGAGGCCACGGCCTGCGTGCTCGCGCACACCTCCGCGCTCAGCGGCAAACGGTTCGCGTCGGCGGACGAGCTCGAGGCCTGGGCGCGCGGGGGAGGGGAAGAAGAACACTGCGAGGGCGCCGCCGGAGCCGACGCGCCGGGGGGCTGGCCGCCGCGGGCGAGGCGCCTCCTCGGGTTCCTGCTGGGCTCCGAGGAGTTCCCTGCATCGACGAGGAGGTGGCCCGCGTGGAGGCTGAGGGCGGCCCCGAGGCTGGTGGCCTCGGTCTGCGGCCTGGGGGGACGAAGGGAAGCGAAGGCCGGCGCCGTCGAGGAAGACGCGGTGACGGCGGCGGTGGCGGCAAAAACAACGCAGCAACAGCAGCAGCAGAGGAGGCGAGCTGCTGCTGGCGTTGCTGCGACTGCTGCTTCTAAAGCTCCAGCTGCTCGTTCTCCTCGCACTCGCGCGACAAGAAGTTCCCGAAAGTGAAATAGAGAGACAGAGAGAGCAGCACTCGAAACAAAACCGAACCGAACAAACGTTGTTTTCCCTTCTTTCTCGCTCTCTCTCTTCCCCCGTCTCGCCTCTGCTCTCCCCTCCTCCGATCCGCCTTGTCGAAATCAAAAAAGAATCAGTCTTCTTTTTTTGTGTTTTCTTTTACAATTCCGTATGTGTATATGCCTCACTTCGCCATCGCCAGAGCCCCAAAGAGAAGCAGCGGCGCAGCGACGACCGCGACCGCCGCGACCGCCGCCGACAGGCTCCCTTCCTCCTGCTCCTCTTTGCTCGACACGTACTGCGTGTCCCAGTCCGACGTCAGCTTCCCGAAGAATGGCGCGTACTCCTCCTTGTCCGGGGAGTAGGAGATGGTGTGCGCCTTCAGGTCCTCCATCGCCTGGAACCCGAAGAGCATCCGCTTGGTCTCCTTGCCTATCGTGTCGAGGGGGTGCCCCTCGACGCTCTTGTAGAGCGCGAAGGCCTCGTCCCTCCTGCCCATGGAGTCCAGGCAGATGGCCTTCTGCAGCCTCGCGCGCCCGCCGATGGCCGAGCGGGCGGGGAGCAGGTCCGCGGCCTTGCTGAAGTACTCGGTCGCGGCCTCCTCCAGGGCGCCCTTGCGCATCAGCTCGTTGCCCGCGGCGACAAGCCGCGCCGCCTCGGCCTCGTCGCGCGGGTCGACGGTCAGCCCGACCTTCTTCCGGTAGCTCTCGAGGGCGGCCCTCTGCCTCTTAAGCCTGGCCTCCTTCTCCTTAGGGGACTCGAGCGCGTCCCCGGGCCGGATCGTGCGGCCCCCGCCGTAGGCCTTCGAGATGTTGTCCGGCCGCGGGAAGACGCCCCAGGTCGAGACGCGCGGGCGGTACCCGTTCTCGGGCCCGCTCCCCTCCCCTCCTGCCCCCGCGCCGCCTTCGCCGCCCTCGGCCTCGTTGGCCGCCGCGTCGACGGTGATGATCTCGGCGCCCCTGGCGCGCTCGCGCGCGGTCTTCAGCGCGGTGAACTCCTCGGCCCTCATGTCCGGGTCGAGGGGCCTCTCCCCTCCCCCTTCGTCGAAGACGCCCCGCAGGAAGGCCGCGGCTTCGGCCTCCGACCCGGCCCCCTCGGGGACGCCGCGCGCCTCCAGCGGGGCAGGGCCGGGCGGAGCCGCCTTGGAGGGAGGAGGGGGCGTCGAGCGGGTGAAGCCGGGGCCCGCCGGAGCCGGGGCAGGGACGGCGGCGGGAGGAGCGGGAGGAGCGGGAGCGGCGGAGGCTCCGCTCTTCGCGCCGCCGCCGATGTTGCTGTCTCCCTTCGCCGCCCTCTCGGCCGCGGCGGCCTTGTACGCCCTCGCCGCGGCGATCTTGGCCGCGAGCGCGGCGTTGGGGCCTGCCGCCGGCGACGACGACGACGACGATGACGACGATGCTGCTGGCGCCGCGGAAGCAGCAGCAGAAGGACCAGCGGCGGGTTCAGCAGGAGCAGCGGCGCCTTCGCTGCAGCTTGTGCTAGCGCTAGTCCCCGCAAACGCAGCAGCTAGCGCGGCCTCCTCCGCCTCGGCCGCAGACGCAGCGAAGGCCGCGAGGATGCTTTCGGGCTCCGAAGACGACGAGGTCGGCGCGCCGGAAGAGGTCGAGGTCGGGGCGACGGTGATATTTTCGCCATCGTCGCCGTTGTTGGTTGTCGCGAAAGGCACGGTCTTTGTCCTCTTAGGCATCATAAATTGGCACTTTTTGTCGCTGGGAGCGAGAACAAATCTATGAGCTTTCGCTTGGCGTCCCACATTCGATCGTATCGGGCGAGAAGAGGCCGCTGAGGCGGCCGCGTGAGCACGCAGCGACACGACCATCGCTTCTTTTCTTTTCTTCTTTTTTGAGACCTTTTGTATCTGTCTCGTCGCTTCGCCGGAGTTTCGGAGCCTTCCTCTTTCTCCACAGATGAGAAGAGGAGATTGCTGATTCCAAAAGGCGATGTGCAGAGAGGGGAGAAACTGGCGGGTAGCTCCCCCAGCTTCGAGCAAGAGAGACGAAAGGTGGAGGAGAGGAAGAAAAGAGGAAGAGTGACATCACCGTAACGAAGTCGAGAAACGGGGGAAAAAACCGAGTGCCAGAAATCTGCCGTCTCTCTTTCTTCAGAACCCTTTTATTTTCTCCCCATCTCTCTCTCTCTATCCGTTCCTGTCTCCCGCGTGTACTCGTGTGTCTGCGTGCGTGCACACCAGGAGCAGCGGAACGCCTTCAGGTGCGGCGATTGGTGGACAGAACAAGAGAAGAAGGAAGAAGGGCATCCAATCAAACTCACGGCTTCGATTGGTTTGTCGACGTTGCCGTTGAGATTAAGGGCCGCCGCTATCTCAATTCGTCGCCCGCCCTCCTCTTCTCACGTCTCCTCCCCTCGCTCTCTTTTACAAACATATCGACGGCGTACAGGACTCAAGGCATGATCTCCTCGCGAGGCATGAGGTCCCCGCCGCGGGCCGTGTCCGCCCGCAATCCGGCGATGCAGGCCAAGGCGGCGCCGGCAATCGGCGCCGGCGCTGCTCGCCGCTCGCTCGCCTGCTCCGCCGCCGCGGCTGTCCCCTCCGTCGGCAGGCCCGACGCCCAAGTCGTCACCGTCCTGGGCACGCAGTGGGGCGACGAGGGCAAGGGGAAGCTGGTCGACATCCTGGCCCGCGACTTCGACGTCGTGGCGAGGGCGCAGGTAAGGAGGAGGGAGAGGGAAGAGGGAGAGAGGGGAGAAGAGAGAGGAGGTGGCGGGGAAGAGGTCGAGAGAGAAGAAGAGGAACAAAAGCGCAACGAACAAAAAAACAAAACTCACCAAGAAAAACTATTCCTCCCTTTTTCCACTTCTTCTCCCTCCTCCAGGGCGGCGCCAACGCCGGCCACACCATCTACGACGACGCGGGAAAGAAGTACAAGCTCCACCTCGTCCCCTCGGGCATCCTCCACCAGGGGGCGGCCTGCATCGTCGGCAACGGCGTCGTCGTCAACCTGCCAGGGCTGTTCGAGGAGCTGGACAACCTCGAGCGGGAGGGGGTCCCCACCGCCGGGCGGATCTCGCTGTCCGACAGGGCGCACCTGCTCTTCGGGCTCCACAAGGCCGTGGACGGCGCCCGCGAGGCGGAGCTGAAGGGGAGCGCGATCGGGACGACGGGGCGGGGGATCGGGCCGGCGTACGCGTCCAAGGCGACGCGCAACGGCGCGAGGGCGGGCGACCTGAGGGACTTTGTCGCCTTCGAGCAGCGCCTGCGCGCGCTGGCCGCGGACGCCAGGGCCCGCTTCCCCAACCTCGACTACGACGTCGAAGAAGACCTGAAGCAGCACGCGGCGCTGAAAGACCGCGCGCTGGCGCTGCTGACTGATTCGGTCGCCGCCATCAACGACGCGCACGACGAGGGCAAGAGGATCCTGGTCGAAGGGGCGAACGCGACGATGCTCGACCTTGACTTCGGGACGTACCCCTTTGTGACGAGCTCCAACCCTTCTATTGGGTGAGTGCAGCTTCAGTTTTTGTTTTGGGGCAGGGAAAAGAAGGGAAAAAAGAGAGAGAAACACAGCGTTCTTCTTTCTTCAAAAAACTCACCTTTTTTTTCCTCTCTCTCAAAAAACAAATCCACCACCGCCAATTCAGCGGCGTCATCTCCGGCCTGGGCCTCTCCCCCGCCAAGATCTGCGGCTGCGTCGTCGGCGTCGCCAAGGCCTACACCACCCGCGTCGGGGCCGGTCCCTATCCCACCGAGATCCACGGCGACCTCGCCGAGGAGCTCCGCGCGATCGGCGCCGAGTACGGCACGACGACGGGCAGGCCGCGCCGGGTGGGCTGGCTCGACGTGCCCGCGCTGCGGTACGCGGCCCGCATCAACGGCCTCACGCACATCAACCTGACCAAGCTCGACGTTCTCTCGCACCTCGACGTCATCCGCGTCGGCGCCGCGTACGAGCTCGACGGCAAGCGCCTGACGTCGGTGCCCGCCTCGATCGCCGAGCTCGAAAGAGTCAAGGTGGTCTACGAGGACCTGCCCGGATGGAAGAGCGACATCTCCGGGGTGCGGGAGTGGGGCGCGCTGCCGCAGGAGGCGAGGGACTACGTCGCCCGCGTCGAGGAGCTGGTCGGGTGCGGCGCCAAGTGCGCGTGGATCGGCGTGGGCCCGGGCCGTGACGCCATCGTCACGCAGCCCGGCACAGTCTGAGAAATGGAGGAGCTCTTTCGCGTTTGTTTTTTGTGTGTGTGCGCGTGCGTGAGAGAGAATGAGAGAGGTTGAAGGTAAAGGCTCGTTTAAAAGCATGTTTCGGGGGGGGGGTCGGGGGGGGACAGAGGGAGAGAACACTTAGAGAGGTGAAAAGAGAGAGAGGTCAAATTTTTGCACCCCATTTTTCGCATTTTTCATGTTAGCTTTTTTCAGTATCGTTTTTTTTGAATTACACGAGAGAGAGAGAGAGAGAGATGTCGCTGTTTGTCACTTCAAAGCTCGGCGCTCGAAGAAGCCCTCGCTCTGCTTCTGCTGCTGCTCACTTTTTCGAGCTCGTCGCCTCCCTTGTCGAGAACGTCGTCCCCCACCTCGAGCAATATCACCTCAAGCTTCTTCCCGTCCGCAGAGACCGAGAGCCTGCCCCTCGCCGGGGGGACACGCAGCCTTCCCGCCGCCGCCGGAGCCGCGACGACTGCAGGCTGCTGCTGCTGCGCCCTTCGTGCTGCTGCCACGGGCTTCGACGACGACGAAGAAGAAGAACCGTCTCCTCCAGCACTCCTCGCTGCCGCCGCCTCGACCTCGGCCGCCGCCGCCACCGCGGCTGCCGCGGCCGCCGCCGCCTCCGCCGCGGCGGCCGCAGCCGCGGCCAGCGCCCGCTCCGCCTCCCTCAGCGCCTCCGCCCGCCCCCTCCGCGCCCTCTGCGCGTCGGCCAGCGCCCGCGTCACGTACCTCGTGACCAGCGCCGACGCCTCCTTGCCGCCCTCCACGGGGTAGCGCCCGTCGAAGTCGGCCCTGTCGGCCAGGAAGGCGACGACGTCGCGGCCGAAGGGCTCCTCGAGCGAGAGCGCGTCCTCTCTGCGCGCCCGCAGGCTCCTCGCGGCCAGCCTGCGCCGCAGCAGCCGCTCCAGGTGCGGCCTCTCGAGCGGGTAGAAGGGCAGGAAGTGGTCGATCGCGGCCAGCGCGCGGGCCGAGTCGGCGCGCGGCTCGCAGCGCTGCGAGACCCAGCGGGCAAAGACGAGGTCTTTCAGGGAGCGCGCGGCCGTCTCGAGGGGCACGGCGAGGCGGGCCGCGTCGGGGTCGGGCTTTTTGCTTCTCGAGTTTCGATCTCGTCGTCGCAAAGGAGAGGAAGAGGAAGAAGAAGCGGGCTCGTTGCTGCTGCTGCTGCTGCCACCGTCGCCGCCCTTTCTCCCGCCGTCGCTTTCCTTCTTCCTCTTCTTCTCTTCGTCCTCCGCCGCGTTCGACGCCTGCTCCAGCAGCTCGTGGAGCTGCGCGTAGCCTGCGTTGGACTCGAGAAGAATGATGGACTGCGCGAGCGAGGGCGCGATCGTGGTCGTGAGGCGCGGAGGAGGAGGAGAGGAGGATAAGCTCGGGGTCTCGCCGTCGCCGCCGCTGCCGCCGCCGCCGCCGCCAGCGGAGGAGCCCCCCGTCTTGTCCTCGGTCACCACGCCCGCCGCGGCCCCCGAGGTCCCGAACAGCTGCCGGATCAGCCCTCGAGCGTCACAGTCGAGCTTGTCGTACTCTTCGACGACGATCAGGGACTGGATGAAGTTTTATGTCAATTCGAGGAGGAGAGAGTGCAATTCAGAGTGAAAAAATGCGTCCCAACCCTTAGGTCTAAAAGAAAACAATATGAAACAAAACTTTGTCCTTTCTCTTGCATCTGCTCTTACCTGCGGGTGCTTCGCGACGTGCTCCAGCAGAGACTCGCGCAGCGCGGATAGTGCGCCCGACCGCGCCGAGTCGGAATAATCGAGGCCGAAGAGGACGCGGTACCCCGGGCAGCCCTTGCCCGGGCAGTCGGCGAGCAGCAGCGGCAGAGGAGGCGGCTCGGTCTTCCTTCTCCCTCGCCGCCGAGGTCCTTCCCCTGCTTCCTCCGGTCCCTCTCCCTCTTCCTCCAGTTCCGATTCCTCTTCGGCCCGAGAGAGGCCCTCAAGCACGGAAGAAAGGTCCGCGGGAGAGTACAGAGCCGCGGCGAGCACGGCGTGCGCGGCGCTCTTGCCGACCCCCGGCGGGCCGTGCGCCGACAGCACCAGCGGCTTCGTGCCGCCCCCTCCTCCTGCCCCTCCTCGCTTGCTGTTCGCCCCGCCTCCCGCGACGGCCGCTGCTGCGGTCTCGGCCAGGTGGTCGCAGACGGCGTCGGCGATCGCGGCGAGGGCGGCGGGCTGCCCGACGATGGCGTAAGGGAGCGCGGCCGAGACTGAGGCGCAGGCGTTGGGCGAGAAGTGCGCGGGCCCGCCGACGAGCGAGAGCAGCAACGACGCCGACGCGGCGAGGGCGCTCCATGCGACGACGGCAAAGCCCATTCTTTGATTTTTTGGTTTTTTCCACCCCCACGCGCAGGCGCGCAGAGGGCCTGCACGTCTTATCTGGTTGCCGGGAATGAAAGGTTTGAGGATCCGAGGCGCGAGCGAGAAAGAGGCGCTGAGAACGCCGATTGCTTTCCGATCTGAGATTGATCGCTCGATCGATTGTGAGCATGTCAAACTACTCCCTCTCCCCACTTGTCGTTTTCTCTTTTTTTCGGCCGCAGCGCCGCGCCTCCGTGCGCGCAAGCTGCGTTCTCTCTCTCGTGTATGTTGCGACCACTCTGGAGCTGCAGCGATGCTGCCACTCCGACGCAGCAGGAGAGCACGAGCGGTGGTAGCGGAGGACAAGACGACGACGAGCAACGACGAAGACCAATGCCGCAATCATCAGCCTCGCCTCCTCTACGCCCTCATCGCCGCCGTTCCTCGGCCTCTCTCAGCGCCTCCGCGGCGCTGGCGGCCGCGGCCGTGCTGGCTGCGACGCTTCTGGGCGGGGCCAGCGCCTCCTCTCTGCTCGGCGGCGCGAGGTCGACGGGACTCGTGACAACGGCGACAACGGCAGCGGCGCTGGCGCGCTCCTTCGCTGCTGCTGCCGCTCTCGCGAGCGGCAACCCCGACCACAGCGCCCCGCCGCGGGGGTGGCGAGCCGCCCTCGAGGAGGAGCGCCTGGCCTCTGCGGCGCTCGCCGAGGAGCTCGCCGCCGAGGAGGAAGGCGGAGGCGGGGAGGCGGGAGGCGACGGCGACGCCCCCCTCCCGTTGCCAGACGGCAGGAAACCGCCCCTGTCTCCGCCCTCCTCCTCCTCCTCTTCCCCCGCGGCGGCGGCCCTCGCCGCGCTTATCTGCGCAGCCGCCGCCGTCGCCGGGCTCGCAGGCTTCCTGGCGGGCAAGCGGCGGCAGGCGGCGGCGGCAGCGGCGGGCGGCGGGGCCCCGGCCGCCCCGAGGCGCAGGGGGTGGCCCGTCGCGCCCTTTGGCAGGAGGGGCCGCGGGGGAGCCGGGGCGCGGCTCCTGTTTGGCGGCGGCGGCGGCGGCGGCGGAGGAGGAGGAGGAGCTGGAATGTGGGGACGGGCGATACCCAGCCGCTCCCACCGAGCGGCGGCGGCAGCGGCGGCGGCTGCGGCAGGGGCGGCGGCAGGGGCGGCGGCGGCGGCCGCGGGAGGAGGCTTCGCACACGCCCCGGCCCGTCGCCTGCCCCCGTCGGACGCCCTGAGCGAGGGCGCCGGCTCTGCGGGCTCCTCCTCCGGGAGGCCGTCGAGGAGGGGCCCGGCCGACTTGGACGGCACCGGCGGGCTCGGGGCGGGGGCTGCCGGCGCGGCTGCTCATGCCGCGGCGGCGGGGGCAGGCGACGGGGGAGGAGGGGGCGGCCGCGGCGGGGTGCTGCGCCACCGCCTCCGCGCCCTCGCCGCGCGCCCAGCCGGGCCCGCGAGCCGGTTCCCCTTTCCGCAGGCCCCTACTGCTGCCTCCCCGGTCAGCAGGAGGCCCGCGTCGGCCCCGAGACCCCCCGCCGCCGCCGCCGCCGAAGAGACCGAGGACGACGACGACGACGACGACGACGAGGGCGACGAGGGCGACCGAGCGCCCTTTGGGCAAGCGCCCGGGACCGCCGCCGGCTCCGACGAGGACGAGTCGCCGCACAGCTCGAGGCAGCGGCGAAGGCGACCCGAAGGAGGGGCGGCTTCCCCTGGACGAAACGCCGCCAACCGAGGGAACAGCAACCGGGCCGCCGCAAACGCAAACGCAAACGCCGCTGCAAACGGAACGCCCGCGTCCGTCAACAATGGAGCCGACGACGACGACGGGCGCTGGGCCGCCGCGGCCCGCACCGTCGCCCGCATGCTCTCGGCCGTCGGCGTCGACCCGGCCTCGCTGGGCACCTCGGAGCGCGTCCAGCTCGTCGGGCTGATCGTGCACGCCTGGCGCGGGATGGGCGAGACGGCCGCGGCGAGCGAGCGCGCGGTGCTCGCGGCCGAGGCCAACGCGTCGCTCGCCGAGACGGCGCGGGCGGCCTCCGGGATCGCCACCGTCGCCCGCGGCGGCGCCGCGGCCTCCGCCGCGAGGGCCGCAGCCGCTTCGACCAGGGCCGCGCTCGCGGACTGTCTGGCCGGCGGGCTCGGGGTGATGGTGGCCGCGGCCCTCGCGGCCGGAGGGAGGCACGGCCTCTTTGTCGCGCCGGCGGGGCACTGCCGTGCCGGGATCGGGGGAGGCGCCGAGGGAAGTTCTCTGCCCTTCCTTGCGGACTTTGCGTCCCTGGCGCACTCCTCGACGGTGCTCCGCATGCTGGGAGTCGCTCCGGCGGCTGCTGCCGCCGCGGTGGCCCTCTGCTGGCTCGGGGCGATGCTCCGGGCCGCCGCGGGGGGCGGCGTCCTGCTGTTCGCCTCGAGGGCTGCGCTGCGCTCGTGGGTCGTCCGAGGCGCCGCGGGCGCTGACGGCGACGGCCGCGCCGGCCTCGCGGGCTCCGGCCCCTTCTTCTCGAGGCTCCTGCTCGGCCTGGGCCTCTGCGGCGGCGTGGCGGGCTCCGCCGCCGTGCGCGCCCTCGGCGGCCACGCACAGCTGTGGCTGACGCTTTGGGCCCTCTGGGTCCTGGGGCACGCCGCCGCGGCCGCGGCGCTCCCGGCCTCGGCCGCGCGCGTCGCGTCCAAGGTGTCGTCGGTGATGAGCTCCAGCTCCGCGGCCTCGGCCTCGACGTCGCTGCGGCGCCGGGCGATAGCCGCGCAGCGGCGGAGGCTCGCGCTGGCCATCGTGGGGACGCACGTGGCGCTGGCGGTGGCGCTGCCGCTGGCGGCCGGGGTCGTTCCCTTCTGGGCCGTGAGCGGAGGAGGAGGAGGAGGAGGAGGAGGAGGAAAAGATCGGGTGAGCGGAGCAAAGACTCTGGTTTCTCCGTCCGCTGCTTCTTTTTCTTCTCCTGCTGCTGCTGCAGCAGCCCGGCGCGCTGCTGCTGCTGCTGCTGCTGTCGCCGCCGTCCCCACTGCTTCTACTTCCGCTTCCAGACTTTCCAGTCTGCGAGCGAGGAACGACGAGCAAGAGCCGAGTGCGATGGCGACGACGACGGAACGAAAAGCTCCGACCACCTCTTCCACCGCCGCCGCCGCCAAAACCTCCTCCGTCTCCGAGCTGGCCTCCGCGGCCTCTGCAACCCTCTTGCGCGCGAGGAGGCGAGCGAGACTGCGCGTGGCGCGGCTGGCCGGGGACGCCGCCGCCGGAGCCGCTGCTGCCGCCGCTGCCGCCGCCACGGCTGCCGGCGGAGGAGGGTGATTCGGAAAAGGATGAAAATTGATTAAAAAGAACTTGCTCTCTCTCCCGCTTTTGTCCCTTTTGTAAGTGTCATTTTCATTTCAAGGGGGGGGGGCCTGTGTGCCCTCCCAGCCTACTTGAAGAGTTTTTTCAAAACTTTGCAGCAAAGTTTCCTTTGCCCGCACAGAGTTTTTTTCCTCCACCAAGGTCCCTGTTCACTTTTTTTTTCTCTCTCTTTCTCTCGAAGTCTTCATCTTCTCTCTTTCAGCTCTCGACACGCGCCGTTGGTCGCGCTCCCGTCCCGTCTCCTCGATCTCCCTGGTCGACGAGGGAGGGGGAAACGCGAAGGCCCTTCCCCCGCGCGCGAGCCGCTGCCGATTGGAGCCGCGATGAGCGGAGGAGGTGGAGGGGCCGGAGTTTCTGGCCGGAACCACCATCAGCTCCAGTCGCAGCTCCCGCCGCTGCGCCTCCCGAATTCCAGCAGCGGCGCTCTGGGCGGCAGCGACTCGCACGCCCTGGAGCTCCAGCCGATCCTGCTCAACACCCCTCTGGCCCTGTCGGACGCGGGAGCTTCGGGCTGGGCCAACGGAGGCGGCAGCGCCAACGGCGGGAACAACAGCAATCTTCACCATCACCCGTCGTCGCGATTGAACAACGGCGGCGCCCCCTCGACCTCGACCCCAGGCGACTCCGTTCTCGTCCTCCCCCCCCCTCCGGGCCTCCCCAACCCGGCCCCGGCCCACGTATGGCGCGTCGCGGCCCGCAACCTGCTTCTGATCCTCACGTGGTACTTCTTCTCGACCTGCCTCAGCCTCTGGAACCGGACGCTGCTCGGCCATGGCCACGGCGTCGCGGGCCGCGGCGCGTTCCCGGCGCCGATGCTGATGACCGCGCTGCAGTTCTGTGTGCAGATCCTGATGGCGAAGGCGGCGCTGTGGCTCGGGGTCGAGGGAGGAGGGGGCCTGGGAAGAAGAGCGAGTGACGGTGGTGGCAGGGGGAGGCCGCCGCGGCCGCCCCCGGCGAGGAGGCGAGGGGCCGCCGCGGCCGCGCTGCCGGCGCGGCGGTGGAAGCGGCTCAGCGACTCGGAGCAGCAGCAGCCCGAGCTCGCGGGCTCCTCGTCCCCTCCCCGCTCCGCCTCCCCCAACGAGGCCTCTTCCTCCCTCTCGGACCAGGGAGGAGGGGGAGGGGGAGGAGGCGGGGACCCCGGCGGGGCGGGGGGGGACGCGGGCTCGCGCCTCTCCTGGAGGGAGTACTGCACCAAGGTCGTCCCCAACGGCGTCTGCACGGGCCTCGACATCGGCCTGTCCAACTTCTCGCTGAGCCTGATCTCGCTGTCGTTCTACACGATGTGCAAGTCGACGACGCCGCTGTTCCTTCTGGCGTTCGCGTTCGCGTGGGGCCTCGAGAAGTGAGTATTTGTGGGTCGGAAAAAAAGGAAGTACGAAGGAAAAACGACGCCCCGAAAACTCACCTAAAAAAAACTAAAAAAAAAAAACTTCGTCAGGCCCTCCTGGTCCCTCGCCGGCGTCGTCGCCGTGATCTCCTCGGGCCTGATGCTCCTCGTCTACGGCGAGGCCCACTTTGACGGCGTCGGGTTCGCGCTGGTGATGACCGCGAGCGCGCTGTCGGGCCTGCGGTGGACGATCACGCAGGTGCTGCTCCAGGGAGGCGGAGGCGGCGGCGGCGGCGGCGGCGGCGGCGGCGGCGGCGGCGGCGGCGGCGGCGGAGGCGGCGGCGGTTCGGGGGGGAAGGGCAAGGGCGGCGCGAGCAGCAGCAGCCGCAGCAGCAGCAAGCTTCTTCCCTCTGCCTCTGCTTCCCCGCCGTCGCCTCCCCGCTCTCCGGTCCGCTCCCCGGCCGCGGCAGAGGCAGGCGGGGGCAGCGAGGGAGGCCGTGGCCACGGAGGAGGCCAGGGCCCCGTCGCCGTCGTCGCTGCGCTGATGCCCGTCATGGCGCTGACCGTCGCCCTCGTCTCGCTGCTCGCCGAGCGCCTCTGGGTCGTCCTGCCGCGCAGCCCCTACTTCGACTCGCCCGCGTCCGTCGGCCTGACGCTGGGGCTGGTCGCCGGGGGCGCGGCGATCGCGTTCGCGATGGTCTGGGTCGAGTTCACCGTCATCAAGCTGACCTCGGCGCTGACCTTCATGGTCGCCGGCACCTTCAAGGAGATCGTCACCGTCCTTGCCGCGGTGGCCTTCCTGGGGGAGTCCTTCTCGCGCGTCAACGCCGCCGGGCTGGCGGTGCTCGTGGCGGGCGTCGCGCTGTTCAACTACGACAAGTACCGGAAGGTGGCGGCGGAGCAGCGGGCGGCGGCCCTGGCGGCGGCGGAGAGGGCGGCTCTGGCGGCGGCGGAGTCGGCGGCGGCGGCTTCTGCGTCCTCTCAAAACCCCCCTTCTGCCGCGGCCTCTGCCTGCGAGACCTTCGTGCCTTCCTCCTCTTCCTATCCCGCGGTGAGCACCAGCGGCAGCGAGGCCGCGGCGAGGAAGAGGAGAGGAGGCGCCGGCCTCGGCGGCGACGGCGACAGGGGCGGTGCCTCGCTCGACTCTGGGGCGCCGCCTCTTTCCTCTTCCGCTTCGACGCCGACGACGGCGGAGGGGGAGGGGACTGGGGCGACGCCTCCGGCCTCGGCTGCTGCTGGGGGCCCCGGCGGCTCACCGCTGCGGCCGAGGGCGGGGAGCTCGCTCGCGCCCCCGGGAGCAAACGGCGACAGGGGCGGCGACAGAGGGGAGGGAGGTTAGAAGAGTGCCCTTTTTTGGGGTATAGATATATTCCGTTTTGCCGGTTGATTCCCGTGATCTGAAATGCAAAACTAACCAATCAGACTTCAGAATTGCATCGGAAATGCAGCAGAGGGGGAAAAAGAGGGCGTCGGAAACGGGGGAAAAAGAGGCTGGGGAAAAAGAGGAGCTGTGGGTGGGGGGGTGCTCTGGGGAGGTGCCGATTCTTCCTTTTTTCGAAGTTTCTTTGAACGTTCCGTCGACAGTCGACTGTGCCGCCTTTCTCTTCTCTCGAAAGAAGAAAAAGGAAAAGGGCGACTTTTGTTCATAAACCGACCTTTTTATCCCCCCCCCCTCCTCAGCGAGCCCTCCTCGAGACCCCCCGAACGACTTCCCTCGTATCGCGTCAGTTCTGGTAAGTTCTTACCGAATCGCCCGCGGATCGAAGCGAGGAGACAGCGGGGAGAGAGA
>Ga0315283_10002808_pt1 | contig 14702 bp, 16 predicted proteins | sample YL17G09_0_MG_FD_204541 | JGI IMG/M metagenome (GOLD analysis project Ga0315283, IMG submission 204541) | Sediment microbial communities from Yellowstone Lake, YNP, Wyoming, USA - YL17G09_0 | ecosystem: Environmental > Aquatic > Freshwater > Lake > Sediment | place: USA: Wyoming | collected... | reverse complement strand
GGCGAAGGCCGGAAGCTGGTCGTGAAGTGGATGCACAAGGCGGGGTTGTCCGTGACCGTGGACACGATTGGCAACGTCTACGCGCGCCGGGCGGGGATGGAAGATCATCTCGATCCTGTGCTCTTGGGCTCGCACATCGACTCCGTCCCGACCGCGGGGACGTTCGACGGCTGCCTGGGCGTGCTAGGCGCGCTCGAGATCGTTCATACCCTGAACGACCAGAACGTACACACGCGCCGCCCGCTCATGGTGGGGTTCTTCACGGATGAAGAAGGCTGCCGGTTCGGCACTGACATGCTGGGCAGCGCCACGGCCACGGGACGGCTCGCACTCGAGCACGTGTACGCGCTCAAGGACCGGGACGGGCTCCAGTTGCGCGACGAGTTGCACAAGATCGGTTTCCTGGGTTCGGAGCCCGTCGGTCTGATCAAGCCGCATGCGTATCTGGAGTGCCACATCGAGCAGGGCCCAATTCTGCGCAGCAAGGGTCTCGAAATTGGAGTTGTGACGGGGGTGCAGGCCATCTCGTGGCAGGAGCTGACGATCGTCGGCAAGTCGGCGCACGCGGGCACGACACCCATGAGTTTCCGCCGCGATGCGAGCTTGGCGGCCGCGCGGATCAATCTGGCACTGCGCGAGATGACCCGTTCGGGCCTGTATGGCGCCGACATGCGCGCCGCCATGGGCTCGGTGCGGTTGACGCCCAGCATGGTGAACGTGGTCGCCGGGCGCGCCGTGTGCACGGTGGATCTGCGCAATCCGTCGGACGAGAAGATGGCGCTCGCGGAAGCCGCGCTGAAGAGACTTTGCGCGCAGATCGAGGAAGAGGACGGCGTGACGATCACCAGCCGGCAGACGGCCAAGACACCGCACGCGGCGTTCGATGCATCCGTGCAGGCTTTGATTGCGTCGACTGCCGATGGCCTGGGCCTGAGCCACGAAGCCATTCTCTCGGGCGCCGGCCACGACGCGCAGGAGTGGAGCCGGGTCTGCAAGACGGCGATGGTGTTCGTGCCCGGCGAACACGACGGCATCAGCCACAACCCGCGCGAGTACTCCACACTCAAGCAGTGCACCGACGGTGTGCAGGTGCTGGCAGGCACCGCGCTCGCGTTGGCCGAGGAGTCCTAGGATGGCGGTCGTGCGCGCCGCTCTCACGCAGACGGTGAATGCGTTTGCAGACATGCCCGATCGTGTAGAGGACTTGGGCCGCCTCGAAGGGCGGCTGGAGGAGATCCGCCGCGCGAATGTCGATCATCACGTGGAGCTCATCGGTGCCGCGCGCGACGCCGGGGTGCAGATTATTTGCCTGGGCGAGCTGTTCACCGCCCCGTACTTCGCGCTGAACAAGAATCCGATGTGGATCGCGATGGCGGAGGACGCGGCGGCGGGGCCCACGGTGACGGAGCTGCGGCGGGTAGCGGCGGAGCGCGGGATCGTGATCATTGCGCCCATCTACGAGCTCGAGTCTAGGACGGGCCGACGGTTCAATACGGCAGTCGTGATCGATGCGGACGGGCGAGTGCTCGGGAAGTACCGCAAGGCACACATTCCGTGCGGCGCGAACGAGCAGGGTGAGTTCATCGAGACGTTCTATTACGGGCGGAGCGAGGGGCCGCAGAACGAGCCATCGGAGCACATCTTGGGCGATAACCCGTACTTCCCGGTTTTCAAGACCGCGGTGGGCAACGTCGGGGTGTCGATCTGCTACGACCGGCACTTCGAGGGCGTCGTGGCGGCGCTGGCCCGCGCCGGCGCGCAGATCGTGTTCTCCCCCGCCGTCACCTTCGGCGCTAAATCCCAACGCATGTGGGAACACGAATTCCTGGTCGACGCCTGCCGTCACCGGGTCATTATCGGCGGGTCGAATCGCAAGGGCTCGGAGAAGCCCTGGAACCAGGCGTACTTCGGCGGGAGCCATTTTGTCGGCCCGGACGGCGACACACTCGGCGATTCTTCCACCAGTCCGGAACTTGCTATCGCCGACTTGAACATCAGCGCTCTGCAAGAACCCGACGCCTCAGGGTGGGATCTCAACCGCGATTTGCGCCCAAGTATCTACAGTGCCTGCAAGCACATTGGGCCTCAATAGCCAGCCAGCGCCCACCTCACCGCGACGTCCACCTGCTCACACCACGCCTGTGGAAGGGACACTTCGCCGCCAGCCCCCGGCTAATTTCCCGCTCGAACGCCGGATACCACACCCTTGGACGCTCCTACGGGCGCGCGGACTCAAACCCATACTGAATCCGAAGCTGGTGCACGGCCCGCCGGTAGGCGGCCTGAAGATCGCGGCCCTCGAGGGTGCCTCGGGGAGGATAGATCACTGCCTCTTCCAACGACATCTCGACAGTCACCTCGCCGGACATGGCGGCCTCATAGCGCAACCGTTCTCGGTCGATGATTTGCTCGAGGTCCTCGTGAAAGGCGTGCAAGCGCCGGTCGGCGGCGATGAGCCGCGCCACCCGCTCGCGCAAAGCGCCCGCCCCGCTGATCAGCGGGAGCAGGTAGCGTCGCGCGACATCGCCCAGGATGACGTAGTCGCGGCGTGCCGAGGGCGCTAGCAACTCATCGAGGACGCGCCACGCGAACGCATGCCGCTCCTCAATCGAGCACTGGAGCCCCGGCACTCTCTGAGTCCTTGGATCCCGATGCGCCGGCGCATACAGGGCGTGGAGCAGCGCCGCATGCTGCCGGTCACATTCATGCGTCGAGATGCCGTGCAGCTCCTGCAATGCCGCCAACAGAACCTCATCGTCACAGTCAAGCCGCACCAAGACCTTCGGCACCCCGCGCAGCATGAACGACTCGGGATCCAATTCCAGCAACGCCGCTAGACGATCGGCTGGCGGCACCCTCTCGAGCACGGCCTGCAACAGGGAGTCGTCCTGCATCACGTCACCCGCCCCGGAAGCAGCGAACTATCTGGGTGCTCGTCGCTTGTCCTCGACATGAACGATCTCAAGGTCTTGTGCATCTTGAAAGCGCCTTACACGCCCGACCATTCCGACCATCTTCTGATCCGCGGTGGAATCCGCACCCGTCTCCGGGCCGACATAGGTCAGGATGTCCTGGTGCAGGCTTGACACGACCCAACCCGGGGCGGTCAGGAGCTTCTCGGCCACGATGTGTCCTGGCTCGCTACCCGGGTACATGCGACCCCATTTCTTGATCAGTTCAATCGCTTGGGCGCCCAGGTCCGCCGCCGGTTCCATGAGAACAACGCACGTGCCGTTCTTGAACAGCACCCACGACCTATGTTCGCCGACAAAGATCTCACGCCAGATTTCAACCAGATCCATCGTTCGCACCTGCCTTCAGCTCGTGGCGCACTTTCCCCAACCCAGCGCGCCGCATCTCCCGCGCGAAGACCGGATACAACTCCTCGTCCCAGAGCGCGATCTCGATGTCTTGGATGGATGTCTCGCCACGGCAATGCTCCGCGATGGCCCGGCACATTGCGTGCGCGGACTCGGCGGCGGAAACCCCCGCGCTTCCAGTGCCGAGCGCCGGGAACACGATGGATCGTGCGCCCAACTCGGCGGCGCGGTCCAGAACTCGCGCCGTGCAGTCTTCGATGTCGGGCGGGACCTCGCCCACGACGGCCACGTGCAGGATGTGCTGGGCTGCAAGGTTGCCCGGACCCGTGACCACCACGTCGCCGACTTGCACCGGCCCCTGGCGGATGGCTTCCTCCTCGACCTCGGAGCCGGCCTCACAGAGGATGGCAGCCGCCACGCCCGTTCCCATGATGAGATCCGTGTTGGCGGAGTTCACGATCACGTCGGCCTCGCATTCGACGATCGATCTCAGGACGAGCACCACGCTTTTACTCATTTGAGTCCTCTCACGCCGCAGGTCTCACTCCGACGGTTGCGACAGCCGTCCCATGAACAAGATCGTGCTCCGCTTCAGGTCGCGAATGATGAACAGGAACGGACGATCGGCGCAGAATACCCGCGGCGGCTTTGCCGACGACCAGAGGAACGTACCGGATGTGGCAGCTGCTGCTTCGGTCCCCTGCTCGTTCACTTCAACGAGCGCTTTGTGCGCCAACCTCGAGATCTGCAAGGGCAGATCGCTCATGGATGAGAAGTTGGCACTCGGATCGAACGCCGCACGCATGCCCAGCGCGGCCAGATCGCCACGCAGATCACTCCCCCAGGTCACGGAGAAGCGGGGGAGCTGGACCGCCACTTTTTGAACTTCCAGCGCCATCCAGTCGCGGCGCAGACCCTCCTCGGTCAGTTGGCTCTCGAATGCTGGAAGGCCGTTTTGGAGGTCGGGCAGGAACACGTCCATCGCCAGACCCTTCCCTTCATATAGCAACTCGAGTACTGCATAGTCGTATCCCCGCGTGTAGCCAAAGGACGCGGTTTGATTCATCATCGCCACGGTCACCTTTGACCCGTCCGCAGCCGTGAAGAGGGCGTCGCGCGTTTGCGACTTCTTGAAACACTGGTCCCACTCGCCTTTGAAGTAGATGGCGTTGGTCAGCACCAGCTTCGTCTCGCGGTTGATCGTCCCAGGCCCAACCACATCTTTGATGCGCCCAGCGGTGTGGTCAGCGACCCAGTCGTTGATCTGGCGGCGCGCCCCTTCGGGATCGCGCGCGAGGTCGAGCGAGGTCGCCGTGGCCCCATAACGCTGTTCGAGCAAGTCCACAAACGGCTGCTTGAACTGCACGTGCTGTTCGCCCCACACCGCATTTGCAATGGACAGATCTACTTTTGCAGATTTCTGCCTCTGCAAAGATGTGACCAGTTCCGCATATCCCGCAGCAGCCTCACTGGCATTCAGCGGGATGTGCAGCACGGCCGAAATCTCCTGCGCCGTCTGCCCAGCGGCGCCAGCCTGCGCCATGGCAAGCGCGCTCGAAATGCTGAGCGGTGACAGAATCAGGTTTCCGGTCCCACGGCGCAGCCGGCCGTACAGATCCAGTGCAAACTGATTGCTCGCCTGCGCCTCCATGGGAGCGGCGGGCTGACCTGCCGCTCTATCGTGACCCATGATGCCCAGTACAACCACGCTCACAGCCACCGCCGTTCGCCTGGCCCTCACACTTCTCCACATGTCACACCCCCATGGCTTGAATTTGCCGCAAGTGCTCACGGTCCAGGCGCACGATCTCCGGGACCGGCCGTCCGAGTCCAGCCGGGAGCGCCATCCACCGCACGCCCTCGCCAGCGTCCGGCACCGGGAATCCCGTGAGCCACCACAGGTCGCTCTTGATGAACGTCCGAACGCGGCCCTGTGCGTTCGCCTTGTTGGTCCGCTTCTGTTCTGCCGGTCGCATGCCGCCTTCAGGTTGCCGGTGGACTGGAGCGCGCTCCGCTAGCCGGTCGAGGCAATCTCTTCATGCAGATAGTGGGGCGGCAACCGCTCCACGAGCCACAGTCCACGACTGGCCACGTAGAACGGGAACCCATCTGCATGTGCCCGGGCCGCGTCCACACGAACCAGGCACGCCTCTCCATGGCGCGCGCCGATGCGCAGCGCGAGATCGAGATCCGCGGTCAAGTGCACGTACTGACGGCCCATGGGCAGCAGTCCGTGGCGCCGAATGTGCCCCAAGGAGTTTGCCGTCGTCCCATGGTAGAGCGACTCCGGCGGCGTTCCTTCAACATGCCGGATTCGGTTTGCCGTCGAATGACCATAGTTGGCGCGAATCTCCTGCCCGCGAACGGAAAAGCGCTGCTTGTCCGCATCGTCCGTAGCCACGACCTGCAGGATGTCCGCCTTCGTGACCGCCGGGTAGCGTGGGCGGATTGCGGTCACCAGGTCCTCCAGCGGCACAAACCCCTCCGCATCGAGCGTCAGCCCGAAGCGCGCCGGTTGATGACGCAGCAAGAACGTCATCAATTTGGACAAGCGAAGCACTTGCTCTGGTGTCAACAATCCGCCACCGGATCCGCTGTCCATGCGCTCCCTCGTATTCCGTTCGCTCACACGCTCACCTTCCCGAGACCACCGGCGGCACCGCATCCGCACCCGGCGTGACCGCCCGCAGCGCCAACAGCTCCTTCTGGGCGCGATGGACGCCGTTGATGAACTTGCGGAACGCACCGTATTCGGCCGGCTCGACGCGCAGCGCATCCACTTCCAGGCGGCTGTCGACCACCAGCGCCGTGTTGGTTGCCTCACGGATCGTGCGTGAATAGTGCCCCTGCGCGCAGCGGAGATTCAAGTCCCGCGGTGTGCCCCTTCCAACTGATCCGGCACATTCGGGAACTCGAGCATGTTGGCCGTCGGGAGGTGTCTATCAGCGGGACATCGCGGTCCAGTTGGGGTGCACCTGAGGACGGTGAGCCGGGCGCTTCGCCGTGGCGCGGCGCCGGCGGGATGCCGACAGACACCAGGCGTCGCTTGCCGGATCCCCGGGGCGCGGGGCCGCCCAGGCGAAGAGCACGGGCAAGGCAGTGCGCCCGGTGAAGAAGGCGGCCGCACGTGCGAAGCCCGCTGCGCAACGCGGCCGCGCGCGGGCGTGACCAGTGCGCCCTGCCGTTCAAACAGCGGGAGCCCCGGGTTTGTGCCCCAGGACTCCCGCTCGAGACCGCAGCCGTTTGTCGGAGATTCACACAATCGAACCTCACCCGACGATCAGTGCGGGTAGTTGGGGTCTCCCACCGTTCCCGGCACGTAGTCGCCGTGCGCCAGATGCGCCGGGAGCGCCGCCATGGAGATGACGATGTTCACGGATTTCCCATTGCCGCTGCGGTGCGCCACCGTGACCTTGGACGGCATAATGTCGCCGCCGTGGTTCTGACCACCGGTTTCGGCATAGCCGACGACGGTCGCCTGGCCGGTGTTCACGTCGATTTTCACGACTGGTGCGTTAATGAAGCCCGTGCAAGGGCTGAACCCGCGGATAGCCGAGCCCCACAAGGTGTCGCTGTCGTCGAAGGCGATGTTCATGACCTCAACGTACTGCCAGTCATTGGGGCACTCGTCGCCGGGAATATTATTCTGCGGCACGCCGACGATGTCACGGACGAAGGTGGAGTGGCCGTCCGTCGTGTCGAGGAGGAAGAGTTTGTTCCGGCACGTCGTCCAGCAGCGGTCTTGAGAGTCGAAGGCCAGATCCATCCACTCGCCGCCGTTCGCGCCGCCGGTCCCGACCCGGGTATCCCCTACCAGTTCCATCGCGCCCGTGGCCTTGTTGACTCGCCATAGGTCGTAGCCACCCCACCACGCGGGAGTCGTTGGGTCCTCTGGCGGGCCGACGGTGAACCCCGTGACGTAGAGGTTACCGTGCGAGTCGATGTCCGGCCCTCCGAAAATGAGGGGATAGACTTGGCCGAGATTGACCGGCGTGACGGCTCCGGTCCGTGTATCGAGTCTTGTGAGGACGGACGCATTCCCGCCTTGATGGAACGCGAGCAATGCATAGCACGTCCCGTCCAGGTCGAACGCAAGTCCGAATGGAAAGCCAAGGGCCTGATCCCAAACCGCACCCAATGTTCCCCGGCCGGTACGAGTATTGAGTGTTTCGACATACACGCCGTCAAGCTGCCATCCAGGTGTGTACCACTGCGGCTGTCCGTTGCCGGTCTTCGCCTCATCCACGCTTTGCGGCGACGTCGGTCCATTCGACGGATCTGAACCACACCCGGCCATGCCGATCACCATGCACGCGGCGACCACAACGAGAAGGAAACCTCTCATGACGCCAACCTCCCTCGAAACGGAGCTGGACGTTCGGGACGAACGCCCGAGCCAGTTCCCGTTCGACGCGGAACCCGTGACGCGATGTCACGATGTTATTGAACGTGACGACGCTATCATCGCGGGGAGAGTGGATCAACGACCTGCGTCGATCCGCTGTTTTGGTTGGAAGGGACCGTGCTTTCCTGGCCCGCACCGCGTTCGGTGTGACGATGCAGTAGTATTACGCACCGGACGGCATCCACCGCGCGCCACGTACGAACTCGAAATGGAAACTGCGGCGCATGGCGGCTTCCTTCCTCCCGACAACATCCGTTACTGACGTGCGCGCGGTCGTGTCACCGGGCAGCGGGTTTGGACGGCGACGTGTCCGCTGCCGCGCGCCAGGGTTCGGATCGGCGGCACGGTGATGTTCAACTCCAGGCACTTCGGGCAATCGACGTAGTCCGCGACCGGGATGTTCGCCTTGCAGGCGTGACACTGGCCGGCGATGCGGGTGAGATGACGTAGCGTCTCCATGGCTTCCTCGAAGCTGCAGCCCGTTTCCTCGACGATCACGCACATCGGCGCAGAGAAGTGCCTTGTCGTCAGAGCGCGCAAGAGTTGCGCGCGCGCGATCCGATCCAGTGGACCGCCGATCCGCACGGATCCGCCGCAGCGCAGGCATGTCTGCGCGCGCGCTCGAACGTCCTTGAAGCGCAACACCGCGTCCCTCCTCCTTCGTAACGACGGCATCTGTTACCCCTGTTGGCCCGAATCCGCCCGCGAACCATCGTTGCCGGCCGGCCCGTCGAGTCCGTCGACCCCATCGCGCGCCTCGACTGCCGGCAAGACGAGCGGCGCGATGCGCCCAATATTGCGGGCGTCGTCGATGCCACGGTGATGCGTACCCTCGAGCGGCAGTTTCGAGATCACCAGCGCGTGCGCCATTCCACAGGGCTGGATCCCGCGCTGCTCGGCGAACTCCGCCTTCAGGTTGACGTGCCGGCGGAACGTCTCCGGCAGCGGCAGCTTGTGACGGCGGCAATCGGTTTCGAACTGGCCCAGGTCGTAGGCGCCCCACGAGCACAGCACGAAGGGCTCGCTGCCGATCCACTCCAAGAAGCGCGACAGCACCTCCGGGAACGGCGCCGCCCCATCGACGTCCGCCTGCTCGATATGCGTCAGCTCGCGGCAGAAGTCGCTCAGCACCGGTTCGAGAACCGGGCGCACGAAGGCGCCGAACTCGCTCACGGCGAGCCCGCGGCTCGAACCGAGCAACACCGCGCCGATCTCGATGATCTCCATGCGGTCCCGCGACCCGCCTTTGAGCCAACACGTGGCTTCCAGATCCACGACGATGTAACGCATTCGCGTGCACTCCCTCCCGGAACCAGTACTCCGCTTCAGTCCCGCCGCGCCTGTTCCACCGGCGCGCGATTCGTGCGCAGCCATTCGCAAGTGGCGACGGCGCGAATGGCACCGTGGTCCTCGCGCAGCTTGGCGCCATCTGCCGGCAGGTGGAACCGCGTGCCCGAGGACGCCGTGACTTCGATGGGCGGCGATGTCGCCCAGCCGGCGCCGTATTCGAGTGCCATCCCGGTGTTCTCCACGAAGGGAGGCAGGCTCAACATGAAACCGTCCTCGAAGAAGCATCGCCACGTGCACTCCTCCGCTCCGACCGCCGGCGTCACGCCCACTTCATTCATCGGGTTCTCCTCCAGCACGAAGGCCGCGACCACGGGGCCATGCAGCGCCAACTGCGTGCTGTCCGGGGGCGGCAGTGCGACCACGCCGCTCCAGTAGGTGTTCACCCAGGGGTCCTCGTGTGCACCGTCGGCATACACGCGGCGCCACTTGCCGACCGACAGCCGCGCGCCTCGATTCGGGTCCGGAGGATCCGGTGCCGTTTCCTCAACGGCGGCACGATTCGAGTCCTGCACGGCCGACGCCGGGACACCGGGGCGCGCGTTGGCCACGAGCCCGTCCGGCTGGTGGTCGACTTCTCCCGGCGACTTCTTCCACCAGTCCGGAGGCGGACTCACAACGCGCGCACGGCGCACCCAGGAGCCGTGCCATCCATCCCAGGCGTTGCGCACCAACGACACCAGCATGAGCACGGCGACCAATGCGAATGCGGATCTCAGCAATCCCGACGGCTCGCCGGAGCTCCGGGCACGCACTGGGGCCGGCCGTGCGCTTCTGGCCGGCAGCGCCTGATCTCGACTGGCGCGGAGCTCCCGGCCGGTCGGGTAGACGGTTCTCCCGGGAGGAAGCGCGTCGCCCGCGTCTTCTTCCGCGGCCACGGGTTTCATTGCGACACTCCTATTCTTTAGTCGACCCAGTTGCTGAGTACGAAACCACCGCGCGCGATGGCCTCGGTGTTGCGATGGACGCGGTGCCAGCGTTTGAGCACCAGCACCTTGTGATCGGGATGGCGGACGTGACCGCGCACGCACTCCCAGACTTCGAAGGCGTTGGAATCCTTGGCAGTGGGCAGGCGCAAAATCACGCGCTCGTCCACGAAGTGTCCGCGGGGCGCGTTCGCGCCACGGGGCACTCCGATGGCCACGTGGCGCTCGACGCCCAGCCGGCGCACCTGCTCGGCGATGCGGGTCTGCAGCGCATCGTCGGCTGCCAAGAAGAACCACTCACCCTGGCGCACGACGCGCACGCTGCGAGCGCGCGCCTCCACGACCTCCGGCGGCTGGAGCTGGGCGTGTGCCTGGGCGACGCTGCCGGCGCGACGTGACAGCGGCGCGATGAACAAGTGCTGCTCGTCCATGCCGATGAGGAAGCGGCGGGCCTCGTTGGTCGTATGACGCTGGAACTTCAGATCACGGCCGCGCAGCCGCAGGCTCTCTTCGAACACCGCCTGCGGCTCCTTCACGAGCAGCACCACCTGCTGGTGCGCCGGGTCGATGCCCAGCACTTCGAGGCGCTCGGCCTCGCCGGGCCAGATCACGACCTCTTCCAAGCGATGGCCGCGCTTCGGGCGGCTGCGGATGTCCATCTGCACGATCGCGGCGTTGCGAACGCCGCGCACGAACGGCGCGTCCGCCACACGCAGCGGCACACCGGCGCCAGCGAACTGCGCCTTCAAGATGCGGATGTCTTCTTCTTTCAACACGGTCCTCTACCTTCCTTCGCACCCGGCGCGGGGCCGGATGCCGGTTGCTCTTGGTTACGCCACCTGCGCGGTGTTACGCCGTTCCTCGCCGTCCACCATTTGGATGACGGCGGCCAGTTGTTCGACGCGTGCCATCTCGGCGCGCGCGAGCTTGCGGCCCGATTCGGTCAGCGCGTAGAACTTGCGGCAGCGGCGCGTACGGCCCGCCTGCGGATCCTCGACGCGCAGCACGTAGCCGCCGTCGAGCAAACGCTGCAGGTTGTCGAACAAGGCGCCACCGCGCAGTTGCACGCGCGCGCCCGTGACGTCACGCACCCAGCCGCGCAGTCCCCAGCCGTGCCGCGGCCCCTTGTGGAGGCCGAGCAGCAGGAGAAACGTCGGCTCACCGAGCGGCGGTTGTATACGAGCACCCGATCCCATCTCGATCGCTCCTTCCGCTCCACGGTTGCACCGCAACCGCATGGAGCAGTTCAAGTCGATGGAACAGCCGACGCTGCGACGAGCCCCAGCGCACGGTGAATTAGACCGTGCGCTGCAAGGCACGCAGCGCGTTGGCTGCACACAGCGCGATGGCAGGAAGCCGCTGGTCCGCACAAGAGTGGGATCAGCGCCGCATTACCGCCGTCGCGTTCTCGGCTCTCGGATCGAGTGAGATCGTCGAATCAGGACGCCGCGCTCGACCTTAGAACACCGTCTCGCCCCGTCCAGAGGCGAAGCTCTGTTGAGCCGTCGCATCTAGATCCTCTTGGTGAGTACGATGCAGATCGAGATTTCCAAGACTGCGTTGTCTCGAGCATGGCGACCTTCTTATTCGACTTGAAGGAAGGCACAGGCGAACAGTTCAGACGTGAGCTGATCGACCTGTGTTCACGAATATCTTGCGACTCATTTTCTTCTTCGTCAAGAGCGAAATTACAACTCGTTTGATTTCCGCTTTGCCGGATGCATCAGACTCTGACACATCGCGCGGTGCCGGCTTCCAACCGGTATGCAGGGTGACCACCTTGGGCGAACCCGTAGCGATCGTGAATCCATCCCGGTACACGAGTTCGATCCGGCCGTACTCCGGCGGACACACCACGCGGCCGAGATGAACCTGGCACCGCACCTGGCGTTCCAACTCGAGCATCGTCCTTGCCACGGCATCGATTCCTAGAACCACATCATGGACGGCCAGCTCGTCGCCCGCGGGCCCACCAAGGAGCGGGTAGGGCGGGCCCGCCGAGAATTCCGTGATCACGCTACGGAACTCGACGCACACCCGGACACCCTGGCCTGGCAGGCTCATCCGCCATTCTGCGAACCGCAGTCCGCAGAGCAGCGTCTCGAACGACTTCGCGAAGACGAACCGCCCGGTCGCCGCCATCCAGGTGCGATAGGAGCGCTGCGGGGTCTTGCTGACCGCGTAGTGCCGCATCTCTTCGTCGCCGGCCGTCATCAGCCTTACACCTCTGCCGCTTGAAACACCGCTCAACGAGACGGCGCATGTCGCGTCCCCTCGTGGCGCCGTCCCGTCGCACGAGAAGCTTGTTCCCGCCGCTCGCGCGGCCGGGCTGCTGCCGCCGCCGGTGCGCGCGTCGCTGCCGCTGTCTCTGATCTCGGAGCCGCCGCCGCGGCTTCGATCAGACGCGGCGCCGGATCCACGGCTGCAAAACGATTCGCCAGCGGGTGCACCGCGAAGTGCAGGTGCGGCGGCGTACCACTCGCGTTGCCGCTCGTCCCGACGGTACCAAGGCGTGTGCCGCGCGCCACCCGTTCGCCCCAGTGCAGTCCCGGGCGCCACGTATCCAAGTGTGCGTAGTACGTCAGGACGCCCTCGCCCAGCACGTACACCGCCCTGCCGCCCAGTTGATTCCATCCTTTGAACACCACCATGCCCGAAGTCGCCGCGAAGACCGGAGTTCCACTGGGCGCGAACAGATCGATCCCATGGTGCTGGCGCCCGCTGCCGCGCGGCGCGCCGAAACTCGACTTCACCTGCGAACGCGTGAACCCTTGCACCGGCATCGTGAGTTGCGATTCCGGCTGCGGCCCGAACGCCAGCACCAGCAGCGCGATCAACACGAGTCCAGCCAGCACGACGACGCAGCGAACAGCTCTCTGTGCCACCACGACCACCACCCTTCCCCACTTCGACGCGACCCAGCTCAACCCAACCCAATCCAGACCGAACCAGACTTTCGACGCAAACGCAGCCCAGCCGCCGTTTGCAGGGCGTCAGAACAGAATTCTGTGGAGTCAGCGACGGCGAAAGCCGCGTCGTGATCGTCGGACGTACTACCTGAGGGCGGTCGAACCGCTGCATCGAGTGCGCGGTTCAAAACTCTTTCAGGTGGGCCACGCAGAAAATACAAGAATGCGTGCGCGTGTTGCAAGAACAAAAAGTGAAGCGTTGCGAACATCGCGTCGTCGTGTACGCGATACGACATCTTTTGACGCAACTTTGCGCGACAACATACGTAGCCATGCACGCGGCGGAGTGCGGCAACGCCCGCTTCTTTCCGCACACTCCAGCGCTCCGCAGTGAGCGTTCGCAGCACCGGAACGCGTTGGGGTGCGACTTGCGGCGGAGTTTCCCTTGTGGCATGATCGGCGCGCACTGAGCGACTGCAGCATTCCGGCCGGCGGCCGGCTCCGGCGAGCCCTCGACGGAGCTCCTTCGGCGTCGACTCAGCGCGGAGGACGTACCGTGCCAGGCGATGGCGTACCGGAATCGGGCCACGATCAACCCGACATCAATACTGTTCCGAACGGCGCCTTGCCCTTCGGCGAAGCACTCAAGGTCGCGCTCGGCCGCTGCGGATACACCCAGGCCAGCTTGGCCCAAGCGATCGACGTCGATCCCATGCAGGTCTACCGCTGGATTCGCGGCCGCGCGAACCCGAGCCCTCGCCACTGCGCCAAGTTATTGGTCGCGTTGGGAGGCGCAGAAAGTCCGCTGTGGTCCGATCCCGCGCTGCGGGCCTTGGCGCGCCAGCTTGGAGTGGTCCGGCAGTATCCAAGTCATACGAACGGCGGCTCGCCGGCCTCGAACGGCAACGACTCTGACGCTCCCGCGCCGGAGGGCACACCGCCGGCAGCCCGCGCGACCGCCCCGGCGCGCGACGACGCGCCGGTGCCGGCGCAATCCCGCCGCCGGGCGCGCATCTTCACGGCGTCCGCGCTCGGAGTCGTGCTGCTCGCGGCAGCCGTCTCCGTAGTTGTGCGTGGGGCCGGTCACAGCGACGGCGGAACGGGACAGCAAGCGGGCGATCAAGCCGGCTCAAATGACCCCAATCCCACGCCGGTCGGGCCGCCCGGCGCGAGCCCGGCATCCGACGATGAAATCGAGCGCATCATCCCGGCGGACGGCTCCCCCTGGGTGCTCTGCTTCACTTCGGGGAGGCGGCTCCCCATTCCGATGACCCCCAAACACGGGCACTTCTCCTGGAACACCGGCGGACGCGTCCCGAAATACACCCGCGTCGGCGAGTTCTTGCCGGACGCGGGGCCGGTCGCAATCGTGGTCAGTCTCGACACCGAGATCCCGAATCACCCCACCGGTGAGATCCGAATTGATTTCTTCAACGCCACGGGGCACCTGCAGCAGGTGTTCCTGACGGAAGAGCCCACCTATGGCGACCAGGTTTTCGCGGCCAACGAATGGTCGCTCGAGACGCTGCGCTTCATGGACTGGAATGCTGACCGCCGCGACGACATCCTGGTCGTGGCCACACACACCGGCTTCCCGTCGTTCTTGACCGCCGTGTGCGACGGCGAGCGCCTGGCCACGTACTTCAATGCCGGCCACATCAGGGGCCTGATCGCGTTGCCGGACAACGTCTCCGCGGCGCTGCACTCTCAGGCGCGCATGGCCTCGGTCGCAACTCCGGTGGATTGGCTCACGCCGCGCCCGCCGGCGCTCGCCCTGAGTGTGGAGTTCAACGAC
>Ga0315283_10002805_pt1 | contig 14706 bp, 13 predicted proteins | sample YL17G09_0_MG_FD_204541 | JGI IMG/M metagenome (GOLD analysis project Ga0315283, IMG submission 204541) | Sediment microbial communities from Yellowstone Lake, YNP, Wyoming, USA - YL17G09_0 | ecosystem: Environmental > Aquatic > Freshwater > Lake > Sediment | place: USA: Wyoming | collected... | reverse complement strand
AAGCGGGACGAGTGTCGGCCATCCAATTTGAGTACGGTCGGGCGAACGTGCAGTCACGCTTTCTCCTTAAGGACTTTTACGATACCTTGAGCCCCCTGGGCTTTAAGATCGGCAAGATTTACCCCAATGAAGTCGAGTTTCAGGACTATGCGCTAGCCAACGAGGATTTCATCGGACCGAACTATGTGGCGGTGCATCGAGACCAGACGGCTCTTTTGGCGGCGTTGGAGCATCGGTTAAAGTAGGTCTCCATGCCACCTGCCCCATTGTCGCGTGATAAACACACGCGGTCCTCGCAATCGGCAGCAAATCGCCATGAGACGTTCTCGCCTTCAAGAAAATTCAATGGGCTTGACCTCTTAAGCGATGCCGCAGGGATTGAACGCCCTAAATGATACAAGCGCCTGATATAATTAATATTTCCAAAAAGTGGCGTGAATGCCATAATCTGGTACGAGTTTGTGGCACCAACGCCACTTTTTCGAAAAGACCCTCTAATGGACCTTAAGCGCCCGATTATTCGGGATCTTCAGCATTGGAGGCTGGCGCCTCAGCGCAAGCCCTTGGTTCTGCTAGGTGCCCGCCAGGTAGGTAAGACCTCAGCGCTCAAAGCTCTTGGTCGCCAAGAGTTTCGCGAAATCGCCTACCTTAATTTTGAGGAGCGGCCGCTGGCCCGCGACCTTTTTAAAGCGGCGCTAACCCCCCAGTGACATCGTCAAGGCCATCGGAATCGAACTGCGGATGCAGATTGAGCCGGGCAAAACCCTGATGATATTTGATGAAGTGCAGGAGGCACCGGAGGCCCTTACCTCACTTAAATACTTTTGCGAGCAGGCGCCCGAGTATCATGTGGCGGCAGCGGGATCGCTTCTCGGAGTCAAAATCAAACGCGGTATCGGCTTTCCCGTCGGCAAAGTCGATTTTATGCAAATGTACCCGCTGTCCTTTAGCGAATTCCTCGATGCAAAAAATGAAGGAGATTTGGCTGCCATGCTCGCCAGCAAGGCGGATTTTCAACGTCTTCCAGAGTCTCTACACCTGCGATTACTGGATTTACTCAAGGTGTATATGCTAACCGGTGGCATGCCGGAGGCGGTTGCGCTCCATATCAATGGCATGGATTGGCCAGCGGTCCGTCTGTGCCAACAGGCGATTCTGCGAGCCTACGAACTTGATATGGCAAAGCATGCGCCCGCAGCGCTGATTCCCAAACTCTACCAAGTTTGGCAAAGTATACTTGGGCAATTGGCGAAGGAGAATCGTAAATTCAAATATGTGGAGGTGGCAAAAGGCGCCCGCACACGGTCCCACGAAGATGCTTTGCAATGGCTCATCGACGCTGGGCTGCTGCTTAAGTGCTGCAATCTTCAAACAGCGAAATTGCCGCTGGCGAGCTATGCCGATCACGAACACTTTAAAGTATTTCTCCTCGATATCGGTTTGCTTGCCGCCATGGCGCAGCTGGATCCGTTGCAATTTCTGCGCGGCGAGCGACTCCTCAGCGAATTTCGCGGCGCTTTCACGGAAAATTTCGTCGCCCAAGAGTTGACCAGGCACCTCGGCCGTCCTCTCTACTGGGCCAGCGCCAATAAGGCAGAGGTTGATTTTGTCGTCGAGGGTGCGGGCTTAATCCTGCCACTGGAGGCCAAAGCTGGCACCGTGCTAAACGCCAAAAGCCTAGCTGTCTTTTTGACGCGCTTTAAAGTTCCTATAGCCTGCCGCGCCAGCGCCGGTGGATTTGCCCGCAACGGCGCCTATGACGACTATCCTCTGTACGGATTAGCCGCCTTTCCAAAACTCAGTTGTGATCCGGTTATTTGACGACGTCGTTAAAGGCACAAGACACCTAGAACACCTGTGGCACGTCAGAAATTCCCACATAATGCCATGAAGTTGGAGAGGCTTGCAGCCGCCTACCCCGGAAGCTTGCTCCTACCAACAGCTCAACCCAATGCCGCTACATGCCGATAAGTCCGACGAGGTGTCAGGCAGGTACATACGAGGCGAAGCGGGTCGCCAACCGATTTCAGCACTGGGGGACCAATGGCAGCCTACTCTCGGGAAGACCACATCGAACTGATCGTCGAAGTCAAACAATTTTATGACCGGGTCAAGATCGTATTCCCACATACTGAGTTGGAGCAGCTAGGTCTTGAGCCTGATAGTTTCTCGGGAATGTTTTTTGAGGAATCAGTGGACCAGCTCATCGAATTCTGTACCCACAACTCGACATATCACATCGTCACCAGTCTTGGCGAAGGACGCAACATCAACAAATACATCCCAGGCCAACGCGTGTACAGTTTGGCCCGAGGTGACAAGAATCCCTGCCTCATGCTCAGCGCCTTTGCTGATCCAAAACGTGCACTAGTCGACGAAGATATGATCAGCGCGGCACTTGCCATACTCAACGACGGCGATGATGGTAGTGAGTGATAACGCGCCCATTTCGCGCTGACGTTCGATCGGAGTCATGCGCGCAACATGAACGTCCGAGTGCAGGCGAAACCGCTCAAGCTGCAAAGTCTCGCTCCCGTACTTGCGAATCTCCCGACGGATGAGGTGCTCGAACAAGGCGTGCGCGTCAAAGGAATCCGCCACGGTAAACATCGCGACCTCACGCTCGATCACCTTCCTGTCTGCCGGGAAATATGTGCAGATTGCGCGGCCACTGCGAGTCTCGCCATAGTGCTGTGTAGGAATAGACATGAGGCATCTCCTTTGCGTCTTAACTTTGGACGAGTGCTGCGCCGCAGTCCAACGACATGACGAGTCGTGGCCCGACACCTGGTTCACTCTGCCCATGAAGATCGCTACGCTAAAGAGATATTGGCTGCCCCCCCACCATAACGCTTCAGCAGCCCCTGCTCAAACCGCCGAACCGCCTTACCCACATGCGCCGTATCACCAAGCACACTCGGACAGCTAACAAAGCTCAAATGCAGCCGACCACGGTAACTCAAACCGGTCGCATTCAGAGCCTGACCATCGAGCAGCACCGACAAAGGCACGACGCGGTCAAGCTGGTCACCGTTTAAATAAAGTGTCTGGTCTGGCCCCTTGACGTTGGACACGACGAGGTTGCCAAAGGGCGGCGCGTGGTGCCGTAAAAAGGGGACCTTCTGTCCCGCCAAAAAAGCCCCGCCAAGACCGGCGGTGAGCCACGCCTGTTCCTGCGGCGATAATGCACCCAGTAGGCGCTTGGTGCGGCTAGTCGAGGCAATGATGCGCTTAAAGCGCTGGTCCACGCGGCTGACGTCGTTGTGCAGTTCGGCGACAGCAAAACCAAGGTGGCTGCCCGAACTCAACTCACCTGCGCAATGTGTGGAGAAGGGCATGATCGCCTTCAGCGGTGCAGCTTCCAGCTTCAGATGCTGGACATGAGCGCGCACGGCCTCGCTGACATAAAGCAGCAAACTGTCGTTGAGATGTCCCCCGTGCGCCTTGGCCAGGTGTTGCATAGTCGCCAGGTCAAGGTCGCAGCTCAGGAGCTGACGCGATGCGTTGATATCCTGATTGAGACAGGATCTGGAGGCGCTAAACGGCAGCGGCACTTCGCCGCTCAGACCATCCCGCAGCAACCCTTGCAGCCTTGTCCAGGTGCGTGAGGACCAGCGTGCGCCGGGCGCGGCCACCGTAGGTCTTGGCCGGTGCGTCACCGTAGGACATTCGTGCGCCCAAAGCGGCACCTTCGCCGTGGCCTTTGGGTCAGCGGACAATGCCGCATATAAATGATGCATACCACCCACGCCATCGATCAGCGAGTGATGGGCCTTCATCAATACGGCATAACGATGATCACTCAGCCCCTCGATCAGATAGACCTCCCACAGCGGTCGCGAGCGACTCAGCGGCAGGCCATGCAACCAACTAACAAGTGCTTCCAAATCAGCGGTCTGATCGTGCGGCGACACCAAAGCCACAGGTCGAATATGCTCACTAAACTGAAACGACGAAGCCTGAGCCCAATGCGGCCAGTAGCCACGCGACCACGGCATCTGGGCGACATAATTAAAGGGCGGGCTGGGCTCGTGGCGCATGTAGCGTCTACGCCACTCATCGTAAATCGATACCTGCCTCCGCTCCTTAGCCTTGGTAAACTCCAACAGAACGCTGACATGCAAGGGGCTGCTCGGGCCATCGAGCAGCAGCCACCCCGCATCCATAGCGTTCATGGGAATCATACGGCGGCGTGGCGCAGCAATGCTTGCTGCACCGCCTTTGGCGTCGGCAGGTTTTTAAAGACAAAGCCGTGACGATCAAACCACGATGAGGCCGCCAGCACCGGCTCCACCTTCTTATCCGTCGCCACCTCCTGGGCCACGCCGATCATCAACGGGACCGCGCTGGGTGACGCCTTTAACACCTCCAGGCGTCCCGCAAGCTGCCCCGCATGCCACCGGTGAAAGATCTCCAGGTGTACCTTGCGACCACCAGGCGCCGTAAAGGTCACGTCCGGACAGCAGTAGGACTGCTTACCAAGATTGAGAAAGTCCTCGCCCAAAGCCGCTTTGTAATCCTGCGACTTGGCATTAAAAGCCTCGGTAAAAGCCGTCAGTTCCTGCGGCACCACCGGAGCAAACATCTTGTAGTGGCTAGCTACACCAATCTTTTCGTTTAGCACCAGCAGCTGGGTCTTTTGTTGCAGCTTAATCTCGGCCGTCAGCTCCCACTTCGGCAGCTGCAGGATATACGGGAAAAAGTTGGCCAGACGCATGCCGTAGCTTTGCGTATTTTGAAAGATCTTCAGTGGCCCACTGAGGTGACAGACGACTTCGTCTGGAGTGTTGCCGGGACTCGTCGTGCTGAGCAAACGTTGGAACTTCAGACAACGAAAAAAGCGCCGCTTGTCGGCAATCGACGCACCCTTAAACCGCACCTCGACGCTTTGCGCCTGCAGCAGCAGGCCTTGGACCTGCGCGCAGTTATAGCGGTGTAGCAGCGCGCTTGGCGCAATGGGGTCGAAGCTTTTGACGATGCGAAACTCGGCAAGATCACCATAGAGCCGCTCCTTAACCTCAGCTAGGGCTAAGCTTGCGCTCTCTGCAACAGCCTGCTGATAGTCTTGCAGCGTCTTTTGCTGTCCTTCTCGGCGCAAGCGTTCGGCACTTTGCAGCACCAACCAGCGGCGGGCCGCAATTTCACCATCGTCGTCAGCTTCTTCGCAGCGGTCAGCGAGCAGCTTCTTCAGCGCCGGAGTCAAAAAGTGATCGGACCAGCTGCCTTCACCGATCTCTTCATCTAAATCGCCGAGGGTTGAGCCGATCCCGCAGCGAAAATGTTCGATGAGTCCCTCAGCTAAACTGCCGAGGAGCGGATCATCCGCCGCGATAAAGACCGGACTGACGCGGTCTTTACGATTGCGATAGTTCAGAAGGTCCTTGGTAAGCATCGTGTTGCCTGCGCCTTTGGTTGACGAAGTATTCATTGGTGCCCTGAGCGATCACTTCATAAAGCACCGCCCGTTTACCTGGGCGAGCCCGCAAAATGCGCCCTAAGCGCTGGACATGCTCGCGCACCGTGCCAGAGCCCGACAAGACGAGCCCGACGCTGGCTTCCGGCACATCGACGCCTTCATTGAGCACCTTCGAGGTGGCGAGCACGCTGATAGCACCGCTGCGAAAGGAATCGAGAAAGAGCTTGCGCTCCTTGATCTTGGTTTGATGCGTTAAAACCGGAACAAAGAACTCACGACCGATCCGGTAAGCCAAGGCGTTGTCATCCGTAAAGATCAGGATGCGCTCGCCAGGATGCTTGGCGATGATCTCCCAGGTGGCTTGCAACTTCGCATGTGCGGCCTGGGCCAGGCGCTTTTGGTCGCGGTAAGCGCGCATGGCAAGTCGGCCGTCCGCCGTCCGCGTCGATGCCCGCACGAACTGCATCCAGTCGGCCCCACTGTTAAAGCGAATGCCGCTTCGTTTGAGAAAAGCTGTATAGAGTCCCCGCGCCTCTTGATACGCCGTCATCTCTTCGGGCGTCATCAGCACCTGGATGCTGACGACATCGTAAGGTGACAAGACGGAATCCGCCATCTGGTGGATTTGCCCCTCATAGACCAAAGGACCGACGAGGTCGTAGATCACCTGCTCTTTGCCGTCGGTGCGCTCCATAGTCGCAGATAAACCAAGGCGAAACGGCGCTATGGCGGCCATGGCGATGGTCTGATACTGCGGCGCCGGAAGGTGGTGGCATTCATCGAAGATGATCAGGCCGAATTTTTGGCCGATACGCTCGATATGCAGGACGGCCGAATCGTAGGTCGAGACCGTGACCTGGCGGATATCGTGAGAGCCGCCACCGAGCAAGCCGATGGGCTGCTGCAGATAGCGGGTGAGGACGTTTTCCCACTGCTGCATGAGGTCGATGGTCGGCACGACGATCAGCGCCGAGCGCTCGGTCGCAACGATGGCCAAGACCGCGAGGATCGTCTTTCCAGCGCCAGTCGGCAGCTGGATCGACCCAGCCTTGCCAGCCTTCGTCCAGGCGAGCAAGGCCTTGGTTTGATGCTCACGCGGCTTAATCGGCTCGGCCAGACGCAGAGGCACGACCTCGTAGGCGCGCGCCTGATCGTCAAAGCTGTGCCCCAAGCTGCGCAGTGCCAACAAAAGATGTTTATAGACGCGCCCGGGAGCGCGCCATTGTTTGGTGCGCTGGTCCCAGGTGACCTGCGGTAGCTGCGCGGCTAAGGCGTCGGTCATCCCGCTCAACAGGAGGGTGCCGCCATCATATGCAATACCAATAGATGCCATGACTTACCTCTGATCTTCGCCACTGGGTATAACTTACCAGGTGCCTTTAGACCAGAAGTAAGCAGAAGCATTCAGGTCGTCGTCCGGCAGCGCGGTGGTCAGCCAGAGGCGCCGCACGGGATCAATCGTCACATTGGTCCGGATACCCGACACTGGTCAGCCTTAATCGCCGACACTCTTCAAGAACGCTTGCTAGGAGAACATTGATCACGGCCTTGCGATTGATACCGAGCTTTTCAGCCTCGGCATCCAATTCTGCAACCATCCACTCCGGAAGATCGATATTGATGGCTTTCAAAACTTTAGCGCCCACAAACACCTCAATGGATACCTGGTGAATACCCATTCCGCATTAAAACGTCAAGTTTTGGCATCTTGTGCCACAGCGTGACGCCCACCCTACCAGCTGCCTTTAGACCAGAAGTAAACGGAAGCATTCAGGTAATCATCCGGCTGCGCGGTGGTCAGCCAGAGGCGCCCCGAGGCATCCACCGTCACATTCGTCAGGGTCTTCAACTGCGCCGGCAAAGCGTAGGTCGCGACTCGGGGCACATGGTAGCAGGACGTGTAGTGAAAGCTCGCCAATCGCTTTTGCCGACGCTCGCCAACGATCACCAGGCGCTCCGCAGCGACAATACCAAGTCCCGTAATATCGTCTGTTTGGAGATCTCCAGCACCTTCGAGGTGACACTGGCGCTCGATCATGCACGACGAGGGCTCGGCCGCATCACAGCCCATCTGCACCAAGGGGAAGCCCTTGACCCGCGTCGCCAGCAGATAATGGACTTTAGTCCCCGGCTGCCAAGCCGCCGGCATACGGGCCATGCCGACGATATGTAGGCCGGTCGTGGCCAACCACGCCCGCTTAAAGGCTTGGCGCAGGGCCGCCGTCTCGGGCTGGGTCGCCTCACCGCCGCGGTCGGCCGGAGGCTTGATCAGGTCCCAAGGCACGGTGCGGCGCAGTAGCTCCTTGCCCGAGTTTGGCTCGGCTTCGATCAGTGTGGACGTGATCCCTTCAAGCAGCAGCAGGCGGCTGGCCAAGAGATCTGCACCGACCAGATCCCAATCGGCTGGATCTTTCGCCACCGTGCGACGCTGCTGACTGCTCAAGGGACCAAAGGTTTCAAGCCGCGTCGTCTTACCGGCTTGAAAGCTCGCGTCGATGACGACGCCAGGATTTCGCGACGGAAGGATGAGCAGGCGCGAGTTAAACACACCGAGACCGGTCACCGCCAACGTGGCCGTCTCTAAACTGGTGGCTTCAGTTGGCGCCGCTAACTCCCGAACCGTCCGACCGCTGGGCGGCGCGGGGACACCGCTGGCCGCAGCAGTAAGGCTAGCCCAAGCCACCAAGACCAAGGTGCAACCACGCAGCGTCAAGACACATACCCATCCCTTTTGCACAAACATCATCGTGGGCCTTTTTGTTCCGGGTGACCTTCAGCCTACAGGCACAACCACACCGCTCGCAGTCCACCGCGGCTGCTTTGCCAGGTCCAGAGCTAAACTGCTATCATGGAGTCACACGTCCTGATCGCCTGTCCCCTCCGACCTCATGTCCAGCCAAATGGGGTGTCCCTTGTCCCATGCATCCAACTCGGTCGATTATACCAATTATTTGTCCGGCCGGACTAAGGCCGAGCGCATGGCCACCTTGAGCGCCATGGCAATCTCCAAGACATCCGTGCCAATTTCGCTGGCCGAGGACCTTCTGTGCCTAGATATCGGCATCGATGAAAAGCTGCAGATCCTCGCTCGCACCAGCTCCAAAGATTCGCTCGCCCTGGAGCATTTTTTAACCATGCAGGTGGCCGGCGAGTCGCAAGAACTAGCGACCTTGGCCCTGCGACTCTGGCATCAAACAACCCAGCACTTACTCTGGTTTCGCATCGTCAATCTGCTGCAGTCACCGCTGATCTCGCAGCGGGTGTTTTACACCATCGTCGACCTGACCTTTTGCACCGGTGGCCTCCGCGTCATGGAGCAGGCCGTCCATGTCGAAGGTTTAGCTGGAATGTCCGAGGCGATGCACGGCCTGATTCTGCACCGAGCCTGTGAGTGGGGTGTGCAGCATGCAAGTTTAGACCGTCTGGCCGAGTCCTGCCTGCCAGGTATGAGTACACACCTGCACCCCTCGAACAAGGCTCTGCCCTCGGCCCTCGCCTACTTCGCAAGGTTCGAGCCAAAAAAAATCGCCAGTTTAACCGTGCAAGACCAGGTCGCCGAGCCATGGCGCGATATCTTGCGCGCCATGAACAGCGCTGAGTCGCACTTCACCCAACAATCCAACCAACTGGCGAAACTTTTCAAATCGCCTAAGAGTAAACAATTAAAACTCCATGACATCTCCCTCCTGTGGCCCGCCCTCTGGCTGCGGCACAAGCTCTCCGCGGATATCGTCGGCGGGGCCTTAAGTCTCGCCGCCAGTGAGCATCTGCCTGGATCGACACCGGCCCTCCTGGATGCGGCGGTTTCTAGCCCTTGGGAATTCTTTGCCGGCATTGCTACGGAAACCCTAGAACAGACGACGATCGGCCTGAGCGACGATCGCTTGTTTGCATCGGCCCTAAACCTGCTTGGCGGATTGCTCGCGGTTCCAGCCTCACCGACCTTGCTAGAGGCACTCAAGACTCGCCTTGCACACACACCAGAGCCGGGCGATTTGCTCGCAGCCCTACCCTTGCGCCTGCGCATCGAGCTGACGGAAGGGGCGTCAAGTAGCGGTAAAAGAACCCTCCTGCCCTATGCCCAGGTCAAAAAAGAGGAAGCCGCCGTCCTCAGAGGCGACAAAGCCACAACTCCCATACCCTTTCAAGACACGCAACCGGTTGCACACGAAGACGCCGAGCAGCTAGTCTGCCGCAAGCGCTTCTTTGCCATCGCCTACCGCGGCGATCGCTCACCTGCAGGCCGTGGCGACGGCTACTTTGACCTGCTGGCGAGAGCCTGGCAGACGCCGAACCAGGACCAATTGACGCAGCTGGCGGAGCAAGCGCGGCGTGTCGATGGCATCTTTCGCCTGTGCTACCTCAATGCCCTTGGGCAATTCAAGGGCTCCGACAGCGCCGTGTTGAAGTTGATGGATTTTATTCGCTCCAAAGAAGTCGACGATCTTCATGCGGCCCTCGCCGCACTCGGTAGCATCGCGACGGCGCGCTCGGCCTTCGAGCTGGTCGCCTGTCTGACTCGGCCCAACATCACCTCCACCCTGCAGCTTGAAGCCTGTTTACTGCTAAAAAAGCTCAATCTGACCAACCTACAAAACGAACTGCACAGTGCCATCAACGACCTCGGCATCGAACCGGCGACGGCTGGCGTCAAATGGGAAGTGCGCGAGCTGGTCGTCAGCATGCTCGAGTCGACCCCCGCTGCACCATTTACCAAGGTGAGTCCAGTCAACGCCGGCCTGGAAATCAGCGATCAACGCCTCGACCAGGAGCTGGCCGGCAAGATCCCCAACTACCGCGAGCTATCCAGCGAGGTCAAACGCGCGCTGCGCACCGCACAATTCTTTCATATGCAGGTCACGTCCGACAGCGCCCCAGCCTCGATCGATCTGAGTCCGGTCATCGACATGCAGTACAAGTCGCTGGAGTTGCTGTTTCGCGAAGTCTTTGAAGAACCCTGTTCGCGCCTCATCCACCGCGGTGTGCTGCAGCGACGTTTGGATATCCTCGGCTACGCCAGGCCGATTCCCAGCGCCATGGATGAGTTTGAACACTTTATTTCCGGACTGCCAACGGTCCGCGAGATACCCTTCTTTAGCGCCTTCAAGCTGCGCAAGATGCTGCGCGCGATATGCCAGTTCCGCCCAGGAAGGCGTTTCACCTTGGACGGACTCAAAGCCTTCGCCTTGTTCTTCCTGTGTTTTAGTCGTAGCGAATGCCGCTACGGCCTGGCCAACCTGTTCCCGCTCGGCCTACGCAGCGACACCGATCTCATGCAGTTCGCCAAGATGCTGCATATGATGCAGGACTTCCGCAATAGGGCCGCGCATGAGGGGTTTCACCCAGACGCTGCTAGCGATATCGACGGCATCTGGCGTTCGACGGCCGAAATCGTCCAGACCGTGTTTGCGACCCAGGCTGCGCTCAAAACCCTAGTCGGCCCAGAGCCACGCAGTGACTCCAGGGAAAAGAAGGTGTCATGAGGCAGACAACCAAGGCGCGCTGGAACATCTTGGCTCAGGCCGTCATCGTCATTCTGCTCCAGGGCTTTACAGCATGTATTCTGGCAAAATTGACGACACCGGCGCCAGCAAGTCCACCGACAGGTCCAGCGGCCCCCGTCGCTCCGCCGGTCGGCCTTGAAGAGAGCGACGTCATCGCCTATGCCCAAAGCTGTAAGCGCGAGTTAAAGCTGCCAGCGGACGTACTGCCGCCATGGAACTGCCTAGCCGGCATTGAATTACCAGTCACCATCAATGAACAGCCCTTGACCGAAGCCAACTACAAGCAGCTCACCAGCAACCAAGTCGGCTGCGACCGGCCGTCTTGGCTCGGCTCCATCCCCTGCTCCAACTACGGCTTTGTCCAGCACCGCGCCCTGAGCGACGACGTCGACGCCTACATGATCTGTCGCGATCAGAGCTTTACCAACTATAAAGATCGCGCCACGCGGCTCAAGGATTTGCTGGCTTCTTCGGGCGTTGATAGCTTTAACTCGTATTTCGCCTTCGATAGCCTAGGTATGATTTGGACCAGTAAAACCAGCGGCAAAACCTGTTTTTTTGATTTTGTCGGCCAGGTTTATGGCGGCTACGTGCCGTCGCCTGACGATGAGCGCGTGCCACAGTACTCTGAGCTGCCAGATCCAAAGCCACCGACCGAACTCTCGACTGGACAGATCGCCGCTAATGTCTGGGGGCGCAATGCCCGAGGCGCCTGGCGCGCGCCAAACGCTGTCGCCAACGGCGACAGCTGCATCGTCTGTCACGACAATGGCCCCATCAAAGGCAGTCCGTGGATGGAGCAGGCCATTAAGGTCCCGGTGACGCCGCCAAACCTACCCTACCTCGTCGTCGGCAAAGCCTTCGAGGTGTGGAAGCAGAAGTACCCCATCCGGGCCATCTCCACAGCACCGCTCAGCGATGGCAAGGGTGGCACGACGCCGCAGGCCTGCACGGTCTGTCACCGCATCGGCAGTCAGTCCACCTGTGAGTATTCGATGAGTTATTCGGTCGGTAAGAGCTCGCCGCAAGCTAAGGTGACCGGTCCACTCAACTGGGCCCATGCCGTGTGGATGCCACCTCAATCAGACGCCGATAAAGCCAAAGGCTTTGACGCGCAGACCCAGCTGTTTCAAAGCAAATACGGTGCCCACTACGATCGCCTAGCCTGCTGCTGCAAAAATCCCAACGCCATCAACTGCACGTCGCAGGACGTGACTGTAAGTCCTATCGGCAGTGTCATTGCCGGAACCGGTCCAGACGTATGCCCCTAGATCCCATGAAACGACTGAGGATGTAACCCATGCGCCACCGACTCGCGACGCTGTTTGTTTGGTCTCTTCTGATCCCTCTGCCAGGACTAGCGGCCACCACCGCGAACGACCAAGGCAGCGTCAAATGGTTTTGCACCCAGATCGAGCTCGCTTCTGACAAATCCACTAAAGGGGCCAAGACCGACCAAGGCAAGCACGGGGTCCAGCAGTGTATCGAAGTAATCAACGCCGGCGTGGCACAAAAGCGCTTTCGCTATCACGCCGAGATCGCAAAGAGTTGCGTCCATGACCAAACGACCTGCCCGAATGTTCTAACCGGACAGGTGCAAGCAGGCGGAAGCTGTGAGTCATCGCTGGACTGCCAACAAGCCTTGGTCTGCATTGGCGCCAAAGGCGGTCCGCCCGGTCACTGTGCGAAACCCCTAGCGAGCGGCCAAATCTGCGACGACGAAATCGGCGCCGGCCGTTTTTTTGCGCTGGCACTGGCAAAACGCTCGGTCTGTGCCATAGGCACCCATTGTGCTCAGCATCCAGGCGCTGGCGATAGCTGCGTTAAAGACTAAGGACTTGGACCAAAGCAAAAGATCGTTGATCGACTTCGTAGAGTCCGTCGGCCCAGTCGCCGAGAAAAGTTGGCATGAAGCAAAACCTTCGGCAGTTACGGCCCCATCTTTTGGTTCTGCTTGGCCTCGGCCTGTGGACCTTGATCAGCTACGGACCAGCGCTACGCGGCCCCTTTTTCTTTGACGACGAGCACTTTATTATCCGCAATGAGATGGTTCATTCGCTGGACCGCATCACCGATATTTATTCCTCGGCGGTGACGCAGGGCGCTTCGATTAAAGGCAACTTCTATAGGCCCAACCAGCAGCTCGCCTTTGCCGTGCTCTATCATTGGTTTGGCACAACGACACCCTTACCCTATCACTTGTTGCAGATCCTGCTGCACGTCCTTGCCGGCTGTAGCCTGTACCTGATCTTCCTCCGGCTTGGCCTTGGCTTACTCGCGGCGGCTTTCGGTGCCGGGGTCTTTCTATTGCATCCCATCCAATCCGAGGCGGTGGCTTATATCTCCGGCTTGGCCGACCCACTCACCGCAGCATGTGGTTTGAGTGCTCTGGCCTTGGCCAGTCGCTGGGTTTGGAGTGCAGCGCTCATCCCAACAGGAACCTCGGTGCTGGCCGTGACGCTTTTACTAGTTCTTGCATTGTTTACGAAAGAAAACGCCGTCGTGTTTGGACCCATGATGGTACTGATGCTGGTGGCGTCGGCCTTCGCCCACGGCCAGCTACCAACGCCAAGACGCAGGTGGACCGTAGCTGGCACCCTGCTACTGTCGGGATTGTGGGTCATACTAAAGTTCACCGTGTTCAAATTCGGCACCGGACTCGGTTTGACCGAAGCAAGCAATGCTTACACGGAGAGTCTGGCCCTGCGCCTTCAGACCTTTGTCAGCATCCTCTGGGACTATGCCAAGATGATCGTGTGGCCGGCCGATTTATTCTACGAGAAGCCTTACCGCGCCTATCAGGACCTGACGGAGGCACGCGGGCTATTTGGCTTAGCCATCCTCGCTTTGGCCATCGCACTCCTGTCCCAGGTACGCCGCTGGCCGCGTCTGTCGCTCGGCGTCGGCTGGTTTTTCGCCGCCCTCCTGCCCTTTGTCGGGATCGTGCCGCTCAATGCAATTTTTCTTGAACATTGGCTCTATCTGCCGATGGCCGGTGTCGCGCTCACCGTAGCCGTGTTGGTCCAACGCGGCTGCTATGGTATGCGCGGACAACGGCCGTCAAAGGCCCAAATCAGGGGTGTCATCATCTTAGGTCTCAGCCTCCTGCTCGCCGCCTCGGTGCGCACCTATGCCCGTGCCGGCGAATGGGCCGACATTGAGGCCTTCTACCTGGGTGAGATTCGCTACGCCCCGGAGCCGGGACGCATCTATAACAACCTCGGCATGTACTACGCCGACCACCATCTCGAAGCCAAGGCGATTCAATACTACAAGCTTGCCGCTGATGGTCCCACCGGTCAGCTATTTGCCCAACCGCATCACAACCTGGCCGTCGCCTATTTCAATGCAGGACAGGCTGCAAACGCGCTGTCGCAGCTCAAAGAGGCGCTGCGGGTCGATCCTAAGTTTATCTATAGCCTGCGGCTACTCGAGCAATTCTTTCACCAAGTCCAAGACAATCCCAGACTTCACGCCGTGGAGCAAGCCATCCACGACCTAGAAAGCCAGGGTCGCTACGACTATGCGGCCATGGAGGCGGTGGTATTTCAGCCGTGAAGGTGCGGGCTACCATGGAAGGCGCCAAAGAAAAACAGCCAGGAACCGAAGTTCCTGACTGTTTTTATCGCTACATCTCAAGCAAGCAAAGAGCTTCGCGATAGGACCTAGAAACGGTACCAGGTCGAGACTTGGACGCGCGAGTTTTGCGCATGGCTGTTATCGACGTAACGAGTTCTTGCCCAGTTGTATTCAAGGCCAGCGCGGATCTCCTTGCTGAAGTCATGC
>Ga0315283_10002804_pt1 | contig 14707 bp, 15 predicted proteins | sample YL17G09_0_MG_FD_204541 | JGI IMG/M metagenome (GOLD analysis project Ga0315283, IMG submission 204541) | Sediment microbial communities from Yellowstone Lake, YNP, Wyoming, USA - YL17G09_0 | ecosystem: Environmental > Aquatic > Freshwater > Lake > Sediment | place: USA: Wyoming | collected... | reverse complement strand
TCACCAGCCAAAGACGTATCTCTTCGCTTGTTAATCTGCCATTTACTTGTTCAGCAATCAAAGGGAATTGATCTTTTACTGTAATCAGGTAATTCGATTTATTTTTATGAAAGCGGATGTAGCAATCCTTCTGTCTGAGAATCGGCTCCGGATCAATATCTCTAACATTAAATTTCTCATCCTTTAGAATATTGATTACTTTATCCGCATTCGCTGCACTTGATTGAGGAGTGAGCAAACAATAGACAAGCTCGTAGAAATATTCTGAAGACGGGACATTTGAAAAATCTTTGAGGCGATTCCGGATGTTTGATTTCTGATTTCCGTAATTAGATTTAAGCTCTTTTAGCGACAGAGAAGTAATTTGTTTCTTCATCGTGTATGGTTATCTAGAATTAATTTTTCAATCACTTCTTTATTCCCCTCAAGTATATCATAATTTAACAATTTAGTAATTGTAACCCACCCATATGATTCAAAGATTTTATTGACTAAATCACCCGAATAGGAGTCAATGATATAATAGAAGACATCAAATGTTCCGCTATCTGGGTAAATGTAGTGCTGGTGATGGTACAACCTGCCGATCCTGGCTTCGATTCCTAATTCTTCATTCAATTCTCTTCGCAAACATTCCTCTGTAGTTTCACCATCATTGACTTTTCCGCCGGGGAATTCCCATTTAAGCGGATAAGGGAGATTTTGTTTACGCTGACAAAGGAGAATTTCATTCCTATTGTTGATTATTATACCAACGGCAACTTTAATCATGATGAAAAGATACGCAAAGTAGCAAGGAAAAACAATCATTTCTCAAGAATAATGAATATCACTTCATACTCACGCACATCCCATATCACACATCTCATTTCACGCTAAGAATTTTCTGTTGGATTTATTTTCTGTATTCATTACATTGTTTTGCACAGACTTTATGAAAGAAACTCATGGCTCACGTTACAAATCCACAAGCAGAAGAAATATTAGATAAAGAGTTCAAATGCCTCAATGCCGGCTTTGTGCGGCTCGTCGATTACATGGGCGGGGATGAATCAATAGTTCAGGCAGCGCGTGTTTCGTATGGAAAAGGAACAAAATCCGTCAGCGAAGACCGCATACTTCTCCGCTATCTTATGCGGCACATGCACACAACACCTTTTGAAATGGTAGAGCTGAAATTTCATGTGAAGCTGCCGATCTTTGTAGCGCGGCAGTGGATCCGCCACCGCACTGCAAACGTAAACGAGCTTTCAGGACGCTATTCGATCATGAAGGATGAGTTCTATATCCCTTCGGCGGATACTGTTAAACGGCAGAGTGTTCGGAATAAACAAGGACGCTCTGAAGATGATCTCTCTCCCGAGTTGCAGCAGAAGGTTTTAGATGTTCTGTTACGAGATCAGCTTACGACTTATAAGCATTATGAAGAATTTCTAAACGACAACATTGCCCGTGAACTTGCGCGCATCAATTTGCCGCTCTCGCTTTATACTGAGTGGTATTGGAAGATAGACCTGCATAACCTTATCCACTTTTTGCATCTGCGCATGGACAAACATGCACAGTTTGAAATCCGCATTTATGCCGAGGCGATGGGAGAAATTGTGAAGCGTGTAGCGCCGATGGCGTGGGATGCATTTGAAGATTATGTTCGTTACGGTGAGCGGTTTTCAAAATCCGAGTTACAGGTGATTGCAGACAACCTTGATACTCAGAAAATCACAAAAGAATATTTGGAAAAATATAATTTGAAGGGTCTTGAAGCGGATGAGTTTTTGGAGAAGCTTAAGAAGTTGAAAGAATGAATCTTTGTACTTCTGTCGAAGGCATCCTTTGGGATTTGCGATCTTTGCGAGAAATATTGTCTCGCAAAGATCGCGAAGGATGCAAAGTCATAATTTCGAATAATTAATTCTTCTCATTTTTTTTATTTCTCCCTGTCGTTTCTTTGAAGTCAATCGTTTTTCTTTCCCAGCCGAAGAAATTTTTGTCTTAATTCGTTTCTTCCTTGGCTTTAATGCTTTCCGAAGTATCTCGATAAATTTCCTGACTGCATTCTCTCTGTTTTTCCATTGACTTCTGGATTCCTGTGAGACAATATGTATTAATCCCTCTGAATCAATTTGATTCCTAAGATTTTTATGGATCATGTCTCGATCATGTTCCGAGAGACTTGGAGAGTTGACAACATCAAACAGTAATTCCACCTTCGTCTCCACTTTGTTGACGTTCTGTCCGCCTTTCCCGCCACTCCGTGCAAACTTGAATCGCAGCTCGGACATCGGGATATTAAGATGATTATTGATCGTTATGGCATCAGTCATGCTTAAAAATACAAAAGGTGACTGTAAATACCAATATCTTTTTTCTCTTGTATGAATTATTAAAAACTTTTTTTATCTTTAAATCAACTTAAAAAGGAAAGGTTATGCACAAACTTGTACTTTTACGTCACGGGGAAAGTATTTGGAATAAAGAGAATCGATTTACCGGTTGGACGGATGTTGATTTATCGAAGAAGGGAATCGAAGAAGCGAGGCAAGCTGGTAAAACGATGAAGGAAGGCGGCTTTGTTTTTGATGTCGCATTTACATCCGTTTTGAAACGGGCAGTCAGAACGCTTTGGATCGCTTTAGATGAAATGGACTTGATGTGGATTCCAGTTTACAACTCGTGGCGATTGAACGAGCGTCATTATGGTGCACTCCAGGGATTGAACAAAGCAGAGACAGCGGCAAAGTTCGGTGAGAAGCAAGTCCACACGTGGCGAAGAAGTTACAGCATTCAACCTCCTGCATTGGAACTGGACGACCCCCGCTCACCCGCAAGCGATCCACGTTATAAAACTTTGACAAAGAGTGAACTTCCGCTTACTGAATGTTTGAAAGATACAGTCGCACGCTTCCTTCCATACTGGCATGACTCGATTGTACCGACAGTACGCTCAGGCAAGAAAGTAATCATTGCGGCACACGGAAACAGTTTGCGGGCACTCGTGAAATATTTAGACAACGTGTCGGATAATGATATTATTGAATTGAATATTCCAACAGGTATTCCACTTGTGTATGAACTTGATGAACAACTGAAACCAATCAAACATTATTATCTGGGAGACGAGAACACAATTAAGCAGGCGATGCAATCGGTTGCAAACCAAGGGCGAGCGAAAAAATAAATTCTAATCATTTCACAAACATAAAAGAAACAAGTCTCGGTGACTTGTTTTGATCTTCTTCATGCCACCATTCCTTTAAGCTCACAAGGGTTAATCCGTTAATTTCTGCAGCGTCAAGGAAATCCGAGATATGATGTATGAATGCTTGAATCTCAATAGCGTTTTGATAACGTTGGAAATTTGCTTTCGTCCCTTCGTATTGTCGAAATGGATGAAGCTCACAAACGAAGAAGCGTCCCTTCTTAACTAAAGTACGAGATGCCTCTGAAAAAATAAACGAGAGATTTTTAACATGCTCTAACACGAGGTTGCAGACTATCAGATCGGCAGACTGATCTTTAAAGTGCCACTGTTTTGTGATGTCAGCTATGGAGAAAGTTACATTGTGTAATTGTAGCTTATCTTTTGCCTTGTTGATCATGCCTTCAGAAAAATCGATAGCGTGAACCTTTTCACCGATTTGTCCAAGAAAAGAAGTGTTCTTACCTGTTCCGCATCCGATCTCAATGATCGATTTACAATAAAGATTTTTTAGGGTGTCTCTCGTGACCCGTTCATCTAAATCGCGTGTAAGGTTTCTATCCACATCGTAGCTTGATGACCAATTAGTGTATGCTTCTTTAATGCTCATGTTGACATCGGAGTTTGGGAGGAATGATATTTCTCAATAAAGGTCGATTTTCGGAATCTTTGGTATCAAACCTTTTTCAAATCCTTTTTGGAACAATAACTCCAACGCTTTCTTTCCTTGCTCACCCATATCAATCGTCAACTCGCTGACGTACATTTTCACAAATTTTTCTCCGAGTTTGTAATCGATGCCGCGTCCCCATTTCATTGCATAGGGAATGGATTCGCTCTGATGCTCGTAGCCGTACCTGATGCTCTCTTTCAAACCGAGTGAAAGTTTACGTGCCATATCTTCGCCCAAATCTTTCCTTACAACATCAAGTCCGAGCGGAAGTGGAAGTCTCCCGAATGCTTTCGGGATTTCTTTTTCCCATAACTCACCAAAATCCAAAATCTTATTATATCCAAGCGATTGGTAAGTTATTTGCCCTTCATGAATCAATAAGCCTGCGTCAATCTTTCCATCATCTATTGCATTCATGATTTTATCAAATGGCATGTCGATATTATTGATTCCTTCTATAAAAATTTTGAAAAGAAGCGTTGCGGTTGTGAGCGGGCCGGGCGTTCCGACAACTTTTCCTTTCAGCTCATCGAGTGATTTATACTTTCGAGAAATGATAACCGGACCATATCCTTCGCCCATACTTGCACCGGTTCTCATGATCCAATATTTATCGGCAACATACGGAAAAGCGTGCGCCGAAATCGCGGTAACTTCCAACAAGGGCGTATCATGATACGCCCCTGCTTGCATTGCCCTTTCGTTAAGAGATTGTATATCTTCAAGAAGGTGTTCAATCTTTATTCCTTCTAATTTAACTTTTCCAGATGCAAGTCCGTAGAACATAAATGCATCGTCTGGATCGGGGCTGTGACCAACGTGAATAATTCTGTCCTGCATATTGTCCGTTACGTTATTAATTGAACAAAAGATAACGAAATTCTCCTCCACTTGAAAATAAAATTAAAGTCATGGTGAGCCTGTCGAAGCATGACATATCACCATAGTTCCACGCTTCGGCAAGCTCAGCGTGACAGTCTTTAGTAGTGTAAATCAATTTTTCAAAGGTTTTATTTGATAGTGGAAATGATAATTTGTACATTCAACAATTGAAAATGGCGGCATTTCAGAAAATATTACACCGATGGAGTTCTTTCACGCGGCACCTGATTCTTTTCGTCATACTCAACGGTGCCGCGATCAATCTTCCGCTTCTTCTTGGCAGCAGCGATATGACAACTTTGCATTACACCCGCGCTTTTTTTGAACGTGAGGCATACAATGATTCGTGGGTCCCGATGAGGCAGGCGTTGGAATATCTTCACACACCGCGCCTTCAAGAATTGTTTGCAAACAAACCGCTTTATACTGTTCTCTTCTTCGATCAGAAAGTAAAATTTCAGTATCCGCTTACAAGTCTTTTACTTCTTGAGCCATTGAGAGAGCTTTCGCCCGATGGCTTTATACACGATGATCTCCTTAACACCATCTCCTGGGTTGGAATACTTCTCATGGCACTTATGCTTTGGCGAATTCTTATCCTGAGCATAAGCCGGTACTCAAAGCTGGAGATTACAAATCCGGTTGAAAAATTTATTCTCTTATTTTTGTGCGCAGCATTTACGCTGACATTTTATCCTCTGCTCAAAGCATACGTGCTCGGACAGGTGCAGGCGTGGATCGATGTTCTTTTCACCGGTATGGTGCTCGCATGGTTGACACATAGAAAAAAGCTTTCCGGATTCCTTGCCGGATTAATTTGCATCATTAAGCCGCAGCTTATTCTCCTTCTCCTATGGGGACTTTTACGAAAGCAAAAGAAGTTTATTCTCGCTTTGGTCATCACCGTTGTTGTATTTGCCGCAATCTCGGTTGCTGTTTACGGATTGGAAAACAATCTCGATTACTTCAATGCTGTCACGTTCATCGCACAGCATGGCGAATCGTACTTCCCAAATCAATCTGTGAATGGACTGCTGAACCGGATACTCTTTAACGGCAACAACCTTGAGTGGGTTGCGCGGAGTTTCCCGCCCTACAACCTGATTGTTTATTGGGGTACACTCTTGACTTCAATTGCACTTATTGGACTTGCACTCTTCTGGCGGCGAAGAGAATACAAATATGCCGATGTATTCGATCTTTCGCTTGCCGTACTTAGCTTCACCATTGCATCGCCTGTGGCCTGGGAACATCATTACGGCATACTGCTTCCGATATTTGCAGTTGCTCTACCTGCAACATTGGGGATTTACGATCTCAGGAAGCGCGGGGTGATCTTAGTTACTGTTACATTTTTTCTTTCGAGCAACTTTTTCCAGTTCACCGATAAGACAGCGGCAACATATTTTAATTTCCTCCAGTCATATTTGTTATTCGGTGCGGTGATCCTGCTGTTTCACCTGTACGGGCTAAGGCATAAGGTGAAGAAAGTATGAGATTGTGTTGACTTTGGTAACAGCAAGTTTTATATTTGATTTACCAAAAAGAGTAATAACGTAATACATAATTACAAGAGATGCGCAATTACAATTAGGCAGTCTTATGATGAAAAGTTTCTACGTAAGCATTACAATGATCGTTCTCTTTACCATTTTTCCAGCTCAGGAATCCAAATCTGAATTATTCCAAAACTCGATCCAATCTGTCTTCAGATGGATTAATTTTGATGAATTTCGGACTTCTTACCTTAAATCGGGGAGTTTTGATTTCAATGTCAAAACACAGATCATCAGACGCAAGGAGTACAAGCGAGGTACAATGCCACAAAAACTTGATTCCACCCTGAACGAATACATTGTTCATTGTTTGCCAATAAGAATGTTCGGCGATACGAGTTGCCCTTATTTCTATAGGTATTACCTTGTTGACTCACTGTGGATAGTTGGAAAACCAGCAGACAAATACCATCATCGGGTTGTTCTTCGCAGAGCTGTACTATCCGATACAATCATTTCCGATGCGGATGCCCATTCTGATGATTCCAAAACAGATCCTAGTATATCAGCCCTTGATCAGCTACTTGACAAGACAATATATGCATCTATAACTGTTCGGGTTAGTGAATTTTCATCTGATGGACTGAACACGCAGAGGTACTGGTCTGCAAATATAAACAGACTCTGGTTAAAAAGACCAAAGTAATTGTAACGGCACATAACATCCGCCAAGTTAAGCCCAACCGTCTGCATCGTCCTTCGACTGCGCTCAGGACGATGTGGTTTTATTTCCCCTCAAACTCCACTGCACCAACGACATCGCTCGGCACCGGCTCTTCAACTTTTTTCTTTATAGGTCTTCGTATAAGTTTCATGACGAATGCAGGTACGGTTTCTTTCCACTCATCAACTTTCGTATAAACAACCGGAACAAGAACAAGTGTCAACAGAAGTGAGCTTGTCAATCCGCCGATCAATCCCCACGCGAGACCGGACTTCCACTCTGAACCTGAACTTAAGCTTGTTGCAATCGGGAACATCGCTACAATCATAGATGCAGTTGTCATAAGAATCGGTCGCAATCGTGTGTTGCCCGCTTCAAGCAATGCATCGTGGACGGAGAGTTTCTGTTCAATTCGCATTTGGTTTGTACGGTCAATAAGTAAAATAGCGTTCTTGCCGACAAGTCCGACAAGCATAATTATACCAAGCATCGTGAAAATACTCAACGCTTTACCAGTGAGTGCAAGCGCAAGTAATGCACCGATCATCGCAACCGGAATCGAAAATAATACAATGAACGGATAAATAAACGAATCGAACAGCGCAACCATTATCAGATAAACGAACAAGATTGCCGCCATCAATGCAAGTCCCAAATCTCCAAAACCCTCCGAACGGTTTTTTTCATCACCAAGATAGGTTACAACCGTGCCTGGTGGTAAACCTTTCTTCGCGATTTCCTTTTTGATGTCTCCCGCAACATCGCCTGCGGGTCTGCCGATAACTTGTGAGAATACCGTAACGGAATAGTTTCGATCTTGCCGCTGAAGCTTTGTGGGACCGGTAGTGATTACAATATGCGCAAATTGTTTCAGCTCGATCATTTGACTTTTTCTGTTTACAAATGTGAGGTTTTGAACATCGGTCGTCTTTATTCTGTCGAACTGATCGAGAATAATGCGTATGGGATATTCATTAGCGCCATCGCGGAATTTCGATTCGTCGTCACCGTTGAATGCCGTGCGCAAGCCTGCTCCTACTTCTGCTAGCGTTAAGCCGAGGTCTGCCATTTTCTCGCGGTCGATCTCGATCCGTGTTTCCGGTTTTCCTTCTTCCGATGACAGACGAATATCTGCTGTGCCGCGAACTTCCTTGACCATTTCAGATAACTGCCCGGCGGCAACACGAACCTCATCGTAATTCGTGCCGCTCACAACAATTTGAATCGGTGATTGGTTTGCCGTTCCAAAAATTCCAATCGGACTGACACGAACTTTGACCCCGGGAATCTTATAAATCTTGCCGCGTATCTCACCGCTTATATCATCCGTTGATCGGCTGCGCTCTTCTTTAGGCAAAAGGGTTACATTCACTTCGGCAACATTATTTGATGACTGCCCGATTAACCCTTCTGTAGATACACCAACATTGACGAACATCTTCTGAACTTCAGGAATCGCCGATACAATTTTTTCTGCCTGCTGGGCGACTGAGTTCGTATATTCGAGCGTGGCACCGGGAGGCAATTCCATCGTTACGGTAAACTCACCTCGGTCAACAGGTGTCATAAATTCTGTCCCGATGAAACCGAGCGGCACTAATGCAAGTGTTGCTATAAAAAGACCGAGAGCAAGAACTGCAACTTTACCGCGGTGAATTAAACTCCATTTAAGAATCTTTTGATATTCTGCTGCAAGCTTGTGGTATTGTGCCTCGAACCAAACGGCAAATGTGCCGATAAGTGTTTTACGGGTTTGCCTTTCTAATTTTGCAAAACGTGAAGCAAGCATCGGTGTGATAGTAAACGAAACGAATAAGCTCATTAATGTCGAAAAAACAACCACCATTGCAAACTCGCGCAAGATGTTACCAACGATACCGGAGACCAACGCAAGCGGCACGAACACAACAACATCGACCATCGTGATAGATAGTGCCGCAAAGCCGATTTCGTTTCGTCCGCGAAGAGATGCTTTCTTACGTTCATCGCCTTTCTCGAGATAACGGTAAATGTTTTCCAAAACGACTATAGAATCGTCTACAAGAATACCAATTACGAGCGATAAGCCAAGTAATGTCATGAGGTTCAGTGTAAAACCGAACGCATAAATAGCAATGAATGTGGTAACAAGCGATGTTGGAATTGCGATCATAACGATCACCGAGTTGCGAATGCTGTGAAGGAATGCAAGCATCACAACTGCAACGAAAATGATTGCCAGCATGAGATCATGCTTCACCGCATCAGCCGCCTCGGTTGTAAAGATAGAGCCGTCCTGTGCTATATCAAACTTTAGTCCGATGTTGGAATAATCTTTTTCAAGTTTCGCGAGTTCCGCTCTTACAATCTTACTGACTTCCACTGAGTTTGCCTCACCTTGTTTTTGAACAAGAATGCCAACGGATGTTTTACCGTTGATCCTGCTCAGCGTTGAGTAATCTTTCCGTCCATCTTCCACCTCGGCTATATCGGTAAGACGAATATCTCCTCCCTGTTTAGATTGCCCAACGACTAGTCGGCGCAGCTCTTCGTTAGAATTATTTTTTCCTGCAAGTCGGATGATGTATTGGTAATCGCCGTCTTTCACTTTACCCGTTGGGAAATCCATATTCGATGACTTAACCAATTGTGTAACTTGCAGAAGCGACAATCCATACGAGCGAATTTTTTGTGGATCGACATTTACTTTGATCTCGCGCTCATCGCCGCCCACGAGAGTAATCTGTCCTACCCCGGCGAGCTTAGCAAGCCGCGGCTGTATACGATCATCCAATAATTGATAGAAATCTCGCGATGGCATATTCGCTGTTACACCCATGCGAAGAACCGGAAGTTCATCTAAAGCAAATTTCGTTATCGATGGTGTTTTCGATCCGGCTGGAAGCTGAGAGGAAACTTCATTCACCTTCCTCTGCACATCCTGAAGGGCAACACTTATGCTTGCTTTCATTGAAAATTCCATCGAAACAATCGAAACACCTTCTTGCGAAGTTGCATACACGGTTGATACCTTGTCGATGCCTGAGACTGCATCCTCGAGTACTTTAGTTACAGACGTCTCCACCTCTTGCGGTGATGCGCCCGGATACGCTGTGATGATCACGAGAAAAGGAGGCGTGATTTTGGGCAGCAGTTCATACTTCAACTGATTGTAGCTGAATAAGCCCAGAACGCCTAAGATGGTAAATACAACGATGACCAGCGTGGGACGTTTTATTGATAATTCAGTGATAGTCATATTTGTTTCTCCGTTATTCGCGCATAGTGAAATATCGTTTCACTATGCAAAATCTTATTTCATGATTGTTACTGCAACGCTGTCTTTGAGATTATTTTGTCCATTTGTAACAATGATGTCTCCTTCTTTCAAACCACCGAGAACGGAAATGGCTGTTCCAATTTCCGAACCCGCTACAATATTTCGGAGTCGGGCAACGCCTCCATCTACAATATACACCTGCGGTGTTTTCATGCTGCCAACAAGGGCTTCACGCGGAATTGATAGAACCTCACCGTCCATTTTTGATGTAAATGAAATCCGTCCAAACATGCCCGCCTTCAGAGGATGCTGTTCGGAATTATCGAGCGTAACCTCAACGGGATATGTGTGTGCTTCGTCTGCTTTTGAACTGATTGATTTGATCTTACCGATATACTTTACGCTCGGATATACATCCGTTGTTACTTCTACTTTATCGCCGATCTTCAAACCAAAGACATCACTTTCTGAAACATTTATCTTTACCTTAAGGCGCGAGATGTCGACAACATTTGCCACAAGCATATTGTTAGAGACATAAGTCCCGACATCGACATTTCGCGATGTTACGATTCCCGAAATCGGTGTGCTGATTTTTGTATCGTTGTACTGCCTGCGCGCAGAAATATATTGTGCCTCTGCCGCTTTTGCTGCAAGCCGGGCACCTTCAATCTGCTGGTCTGTTGTTGCGTTTTGCTTGTACAACGATTCGAACCTCTCGAGATCCTTTTTTGCTTTCTCGTAGTTCGTCTCTGCTGAAATATATGCGGCTTTCTTTAGCTCATAGTCAATCTGAACAATCGGTGCGCCTGCCGATACATATTGCCCGACTTCCGCATGCACATCGGTAACTTTGCCGGATGTCTCTGAAATAATTGCAACGTCGTTGTATGCGGCTATCGTACCTACCATCAAGCGTGTTGTGGAAAGTTTTTGTTTCCCAACTTTCGTCACTGAAACCGATATCGACGTAAGTATATCACTTTTCGATTTCATTGTACTGCGGGATTTGTTATAAAATAAGATTGCAACTATTGCAGCTATTATTATGATTGATATAATAATGACTTTTTTATTTTTCATGAATAATTTTCCTTGTTAAAAAAACAATTTATTTGCCTTGACCAAGCGCTTTTTGGAGACGAGCATCGGCAAGTTCAAAATCTACCAGCGACTGGATATAATTAAACTTCGCCTGCATCAGCGCGGCTTCCGCATCCAACAAATCAGAATTCAGCGCCAAGCCGGCTTTGAATTTTTCATCTGTGATACGATAATTCTCCTCAGCCTGACTAACACCTTTTTCTGCCACCGCAATTCGCTCTTTCGATTGATTGAAATTCAAATAACTTTGAGTGACTTCCAGAGTGATACCATCTCTAAGTAATCCAAGTCCATCTTTCGCTTGCGCAAGTTGTGCCTGAGCTTCATCTGCTTGGTGGATTGTTGTGCCCCAGTTCCAGATATCAAGAGACGCAGAGATCGAAACATCCCATGTGTCATTAAACTTATCCTGTGTTGGAAATATCCGCTGGTTCGGTCGAGCGTAAACATAATTCCCGACAAGATATATCTGAGGAAACCAACCTGCATAAGCTATTGAAACACCAGCTTCTCCGGCTTTTACCTTAAGTTCCATCGATTTTATATCAGGTCTACTATCGATTGCTTTTTGAACGAGTATTTTGATATTATCGTATTGTTTGTCCGTTTGTTCTGCCTTCGATGTTAAGTCAATCTTCGTTTCTAAAGGAAGCCCGATTAAACTATTCAACCCGATTGTTGCAAGTTGAACATTATTCTGTGCATCAATCTGAAGAACTTGAACATTGGAGAGCTGCACTTCCACTTTCAGAACTTCATTCTTTGTTACAATACCCTGATTGAAGAAATTCTGTACATCTTTGAGATGAGCTTTAACCTGTTCAACATTCTCATCAACAACTTTTTTAAATTCAATCGCTTTGAATAAACTCCAATAGGCGTTGGTGACATTATAGATGAGATCTGTCCTATCTTTTTGATAATCCTGCCCACTCGCTTCTGCCGAATAGCTCGCCACTTTCGAACTGTTGATAAGCCGTAACCCGGTAAACAACGGCTGCTGAAGTGTAAGCCGCATATTATAGTTATCGAACACTGACGGTGATACGGTTACTTTTTGAGGCATGAGCTGTCCAAATGGTCCAATTTGAAACGGTGGCACTTCACTTAATCTCGTATACGATCCTCCAAATTTTAATGACGGATATAATAGAGCGCTTGTTTCGCTTGATTTTGCATCGGAGTATTCTACCTTCATCAGTGAAAAATGCAGCGACTTGCTGTTTTCCAATCCGGACGCAATTGCCTGCTCGATTGTTAGATTCAGAGTCTCTTGAGTAAAAACCGAGCTGCGAAAGAAAATTATTGTTATTAACGTGATAATGAGTAATCTATAATATTTCATAAACACCTCGAATGTTTTTAAATTCAGTTCTTGATTGGCGACAGGTGATGTTTCCTGCCTGCCTCCGTGAGAATGCCCTCAAAAATAACTTTCACAATCGTTTCGTACACTTGCACTGCGGTAAAAGGAAGCTGCATTAGAATTTCCGGGCTGATAACGTTTCTGATGACATTAGCATAAATGAGCAATACAAGCTGTTCGTCTACATCATTTCTAAAAATTCCCTGTTCTCTTCCTTCGTGAAGAAGTTTTCCGAAATCTTCATAGATGCGTTTGTTGCGAAATTCGGAAATCTCTTTCCAAACAAGCGGGGCATTCTTCTCCAAATCTTCGATGAGCGGTTTTCCCATCTTTGATGTATGAAGTGCCGCTGTCGTCATCATTTGTCTTAACTTTTCCACAGAATCGAGCTTGTCGTTCTCTATAATATTTTTGCAGCATGTATGAACCTCAGTTAACGTTGACTCAGTGACGGCATGGACTAAATCATCTTTGCTTGGGTAATATTTGTAAATCGTCTTTTTACTAATTCCAAGTTTTGATGCAATTTCATCAACAGTAACTTTTGTGAAACCGTGGCTGAAGAATTGATCTTTAGCAACTGCTAAGATTCTTTCTTTCGTTTCTATTTCATTTTCAGTCATTTATGACAAAATCTCTTGATTATTGAGGGGTTTGAGGAAACCCATAAAGTTTCTATGGTTTCCAATATAAGAAGCTGCAAATTGAGTAACAAATAATTCAAGGACAGAGGCAAGCTATCTTATCTTCAACACCCCGGCACCCTGAATCTTACTTTCCTTTAAACGCTGGAGTGCGTGGTTTGCTTTTGCAAGGGGAAAGACTTCAACTTCAGTTTGTACCGGAATCTCTGCTGCGATTTTTAAGAAGTCGATAGCATCCTTCCTCGTGCTGTTTGCAACGCTGCGGAGAGTTCGCTCGTGGTAAAGGAGTGAATAATCGAATGTAGGAATTGGTGTAACGTAAATCCCGGCAAGCGCAAGCGTTCCTCCACGCCGGAGAACACCTAAAGCTTTCAGCACAAAATCACCCGACGGTGCAAAGCTGATTGCGCTGTGAAGTAAATGCGGTGGAACTTGGTCGGTAGTTCCCGTCCATACCGCTCCCAATTGCTCTGCGAGTTTGCGATGATGTTCATTGCGGGAAAAAACATACACCTCGCATCCCCAATGCCGCGCAACCTGAATCGTAATATGTGCCGATGCACCGAAACCAAATAATCCGAGCCGCTCACCCGGCTTGATGTTGCTGAGACGGAGAGAGCGAAAACCTATAATGCCTGCACAGAGCAACGGTGCGGCAGTATCATCAGAAAAAATTTGTGGTATCGGGTATGCAAAACTCTCGTACACAACTATGTACTCGGCAAAGCCGCCATCGACATCGTAACCGGTGAACTTTGCATTTGTGCAAAGATTTTCGTTTCCCTGTTTGCAGAACTCACACTCACCGCACATCCGATTAAGCCATGCAACGCCAACACGCTCCCCAATTTTATGATTGGTAACCTTGTTTCCAACCTTTTCAATAATTCCGACTACCTGATGCCCCGGAGTCAGTGGAGATTTTTTCTGTGGAAGCTCTCCTTCAATAACATGCAGGTCGGTATGACAGATACCGCAGGTGTGAATTCGGATGAGAATCTCCTCGTCCCCGGTGCAGGGAACATCAACTTCTCTTAAGTGCAACGGATTCGAATGAATCGGTTGTGGATGATTAAACTGAAGCGTCTTCATCCCAACATGGACCGACTTGTTGTTTGTTCAACGTTTATGTCGCCCCTTGTCTTGCTTCCTGTCGTCCTACGACATAATTGTATATGGCCATCAACACGGTTGCAAGAACTCCAATGCCGATAAGTGCAAGCCATACAAGTCCCATATTGCCAGACGTTTTGGTAGTTTGATACAACCAGCCACCAATGGGATCACCAACGAATCTCGCAATTGCAATCGGCAGGAAAGCATATCCCTGAAACAATCCTTGCTGACCCGGAGGAGCAAT
>Ga0315283_10002802_pt1 | contig 14712 bp, 13 predicted proteins | sample YL17G09_0_MG_FD_204541 | JGI IMG/M metagenome (GOLD analysis project Ga0315283, IMG submission 204541) | Sediment microbial communities from Yellowstone Lake, YNP, Wyoming, USA - YL17G09_0 | ecosystem: Environmental > Aquatic > Freshwater > Lake > Sediment | place: USA: Wyoming | collected... | reverse complement strand
ACGCTGGTTTATCAGTGGGGATGGGGAAATATGGCTGAGTGACGAAGTCAATGAAGATAAGCTTCATGTCAGGCAGGAAGGCCAGGAATATTTAATGCAGAAGACATTGCGCCGAATCATAGAATCGCATGAAACTTATATTAAAATGATAGAAGCTGAGAATCAGACTTTAAGGACTCAGGTGAGAGAGCAAATAAAATTATAAATTGCGCCAAAAGTTGCGTCAAAAGCGGCTAAAACCCAATGAAATTGATCAATTATTTAACGATAACTAATTGAAAATCAGATAATTATAATTCCCAGGAGTGTCTCGTCCACGCTACACAACAAAAAAAACTCCGGATGCACCGGAGTGAGTACCTGAAAAGAAAGTGCGGTCACGGAACGCAGCATAGAGGAGCTCCGAAGGAATTATTATTAAATCAACGGAACGATTTATATGATTGAATTCTATTACGGGACAAAAATTGCGAACCTTGATAGGCTTCGAAAGCGTTACCTAACGTTCCCGGGCTTGGCGACGGGGCTCTGTATGGAGGGCCTGTGCGTTTGAACAAAGCCCTGATCGCTAAGACCGTGTTGCGTTCGTATCTTGTTCCCACATATTAATTTTTCATTTTTTTTATAATTTTATCTGCTGCTAATTTACCTGTAAGTATTGACATTGGAACACCTGCAGGACTGTATGCCCATTGTCCTGCTTGATAAATTGAAGGTACTGGTGTCAGCACTGAACGATCCGAAATTTGGATTTTGTTTACAACCGGCATCGATTTTTCAAATGACCAACCTACTATAGCCCCTTCCGAACTGCCAACTCTATCTTCAATGCTTAGGGGTGTAAAAGAAAAATGTGTAATAATTTTATCTTTTAACATCGGGTAAACAGAATCGGAGATTACACTTAAAATACGATTTTCAAGTTCCGAAATAAACTCATTAAGCCAGCCTGCTTTTTGAATTTCTTTAAACAAATCGTATTCAGCAAGTAAACTTATTATCATACCGGTTTTGCCCGGAGGAACCAATTCGGGATCTTTAAGTCCGGGAATAGAAATTTCGTAAGTGTTTAATTTGGTAAATTTGTCCAGCCAGGTCAAAATTTGTTCTTTTTTAACATTTTTAAAATTCCTTAGCAGTTCATTAAGTTCTTTCCTGTGAGTTTCACCTAAACCAGATTTTGATGGGGTATAAAAGAAATGACCATTGGCAATTTTCCTAAAACTTTCAATTGGCACATCTACTTCTAAAAAAAGAGAAAATACAGAATCACTGCCTCGATTTTGTAAAATAGTACTTTTTGTTTCATCAAATTTTATTTTGAATTTAGGTAATAAACCTTCTGTTACAACTATTTTATAAAGTGTTTTTAAATCAGCAGCCCAGATAAGATTATCATATTTATAACTGCTGTCGTTTTGGTCTCTAACAAGACATTTATCAGCCAATACTTCAATGATTTTTGTTTCAGTTTTTATTTCTCCTCCATATTCTAATATTTTAATTTTCAAGACTTCCGATAGTTTTCCAATCCCACCTTTGGGATAGAAATAATCCAGATACAAGGAGAAATAACTCAATGCAAAAAAAGCAGGGGTATTTTTGAAGAAATGCTGTGCTATAACATCCCTGAGTGAAGGATTTTTTACTATCGTTTTTAAATAATCCTCAACCGGCATGTTCATCCTATTTATTTTCCCAACAGTGAAAATAAATTTAGGCAGCCAGGGTAAAAGCTTTTTAAAAAGGAAACTTTTGTCTCGTTTTAAATCTTTAAACACAGGATTTTCTATGCCATAGAGCACTTCCATGTGTCTCATTATTTTTCGTATGATCTTTATAACATCATTAATCTCACTTTCACTTTCAGGGAATAATCTTATTAAAAGTTCCTTGTATTTTACTAAACCATTTATACTATCAATATCTATAATTTCATTTTCTACACCAACAGAAACTGGACTTTTAACAACTTCGAGCTGTATATTTAAATCCTTTAACATCGGGAAAATGATACCTGCATTCTCTAAAGCCCTTACTCCGGCTTCAAAATGAAAGCCGTCGCGGGTAAATGAATTAACCAATCCTCCAAATTCCTTATTTTTTTCAATAAGCAATACTTTTTGTCCTGAACGTGATAGATATGCTGCAGAAGTCAATCCGGCAATGCCTCCTCCAACAACGATGGTATTGTATTTATTCTCAGTCATATTATTTTAATTCACAAATACCCAAAAACCAATTACGCAATAACAGTTAGGAATTTGAACCTTGCAATCCACCTAATTCCAGACTTTTTTCCCAAAGTTCATAGGCTACTTCTTTGTCCAGAGCTGGCGGCGCGGGCTCTTCTTCGGTAGTTAAATTAAAGAATTTTCCACTTACAGCTTCTGCCTCTTTTGAAACTCCAAGATAGTACAATGCTTCGGCAGATATTTCAGGAGATTTTAATGTTTTATCAATAAAATTCCTTTTAAACCACCGGTAAACCGGTCCGTTTTCCTGGCCAGTATCAGTCTTTACGGCTCCCGGATGCATTGAATTTATCGTTACTCCGGTGTTTTTGAAATGTTCATCAAAAACGATCATCGATAAAAGCTGCGCAGTTTTGGCAGAACCATAGCTTTTAAAACCTGAATATCTGCGCTTTTCCCAATTCAAATCATCCAACCTCAATCCCCAGGCGGCAAATCGATGACCTTCGGAATTAACCATAATAATTCTGGTCTTTCCCTGAGATTTCAGCTTATCCATTAGAATGAAATTTAAAATAAAGGAAGAAAGATATTGAATCACAAAAACCTTTTCAATTCCATCGGAAGTTAATTCTCTTTTTGTCAGGTATATACCTGCATTATGTATCAGCACATCAATCGGTGTATCAAGCTTTAATAGTTCTTCAGCAACCCGGTAAATGTCTTTCAAGTTGCTCAAATCTGCAATTTTATAATCGCATTTAACTCCAAACTCGTTCTCGATTTCACGGCATAAAGCTTCTGATTTTTGTATATTGCGATTTACACACAGTAAGTTTGCTCCATGAGCAGCATATTTTTTGGCTGTATGGTAGCCTATACCTGATGTAGCTCCGGTTATAACTACAAGATTATTGTTAAAATCTTCCTTGCAAATTTTGGGATCTAAACGATTATTTCTAATCATTGCAATTATATTAGACCATTGATATTCTTTGTAGTATTGAAAGAATTTTTTATTTTTTTCCATAAGCACACCTCACTCAAACTTTTTTTTCATAAATTTTCTTTAATCTTTGCCAAACCTCGGAATATTGTCAAAAATATTTCCTAATGAATAATAATAATCTCTATAAATGCATACTGCCCTAACTCTAAACACAAGGTTAAGGACTGCATTTTGAACAATATTATAGATAAATCCCCAATGTAAAAATATAGTCCTGATTCCGTAAAGGCGCAGGATCCTGGCCTTTGGAGGTCGGCATCATCAATGTGTTCCATCCAATATTAAAGCGGTATTCAAAAAAACAATTTTTATTAAAAAGGTTAAAGTCCAAACCGGCTCCATAGAGAAAACCGTAATCGAAGATATCTACTCCTTCCAATTTAGTAGACTCAGTAAAAGATGTTTGAGTGCCACCCATATCAACAACACCATTTAAGTGAGATTCGCCATTAAGTAAAATAGACAGGGCAAAACCGCTACTCCCATATATTTTAAAATTTCCAAATCTGACAAACGTGTAGCGAACAACAAAGGGGAGTTCAAAATAATTTAAATTATATTCTGTATGTGTATTTACGGGGAGGGTATGCATCGTAATATCTTCTCTGGAGCCTTTCATGACATAGAGAAATTCCTGCTGTACGCCAAAAGATTCGGTTATAGGAAAATAAACCAAAATTCCACCGACCAATCCATGCCTGTAATGAGTCTCCACCGAATAGGGAATGTCTGGAACGTTAATTCCATACTGGGTGGCCATACTGTACCCACCCTTGAGTCCAAAGCGAACTCCGGTTTGAGCGGATAATGAACTGTTAAATAAAAATGGTAAATATAGCAAGAAACAAATTAATTTATTCATAGTCCATGTTTATTTTAATAAATATTAAAAAGCGTTTTTGTTTTTCTTCTTAATAACTTTTTATCCAAACTTTCTTTTCATAAATTTCCTGTAAGCTTTGCCAAACCTTGGAATATTGTCAAAAATATCTCCCCATAAATCATAATAATCTCTTTGCTCTATAATTTTCCCTTCTTTATTTAAAGTCAGTCGGCTAGTGCCATATAATACGGAACTTGGATATTTTTTGAAACTAAGGGTCATTTCCCATTCGATAAATACAATATTCCCCTCCATAGAAGCATTGACAATATTCATCTTCAGGTCTTTTGAACGTTTTGTCAGGCGTTCAGTCATTGCTGTAAATTCTTCGATTCCACGTATTTCCTGAATAGAATCCCTGAAATATATATTAATATCGTAATAGGGAAGAATGTGTGACCAATCGGGTTTTTCTTCTGTATTGTAAGTTTTTGACCATAATTCTTTCACAGTGTCTATTGCAATTATTTTCCCCTTAAAAATATCTTGCCCAATAGAATTAATATTCTCCATATACTTCTTCGGTTAAAATTTAATATATTTAGGAATACACATTATAGTAGTATTCTTTTTTATTACAAAAATAGTTTCTTCAAAAGAAGGTGGTCCAAATTTTCCTTTTGCATTATTTGAAAAGCCATATCCCTCTTTTGGAAGCCCGATCCAATTTGTATCTAATTTCTTATTTTTATTTAGATCATGAAAGTATTTGAAAGCAAATTTACCGGGCTTAAGGTTTTTGATAACAATAATACATTTATTATTTGCTATGTCTTGAGAAATACCCATAATGTTTTCGCCCTTTTCATTACTTAGCTCTAAAAGAACTTGACCATTATTATTTTTCAACCCATTTATTTCAATTGTACAAGTATACTGCCCAAACAAAGTCATTGGTATAAAAGATAAAACAAAAAATAGTGACAATAAGATTTTCAATTTGATCATCTGGTTTTGGTTTCTTGATATGACAGTAACGCTTGATGGTAAGGTGTCGAGCGGGATTACGAAGCGGTTTCCTTTCAGCTTACACCGACTTTAATTTACGAGCCACTAACATCGCAAACCCACCGAAGCCCACATGCACTATACCATGTTTGGGCGGTCGTTATTTATTGTTTCTGTTATTAATTTGTTTATTAAAGGTCAGATGGAATACGCCATGATGAAGTTTAATATCATCTTCGGTTGGTCTCGTCATACTTAATGACGAGATGGCTATTTCATGTATAACTATATTTCTAAGTCCATACATCTTTTTCCAGGGAATTTCAGGATGTTTTTTAACTATTTCACTTGGAATATGTTTGGAAGCCTCTCCAATAATTTCAAAATTGCGCACGACAGCATCAACTAAAATATATTTTTGTTTAAACTGGATGAATTCTAAATCTCCAATATATTCATGAATTCTTTCCATTGAAAGGAGAATATCCTCAAGATAAAATCCATATTTCCTTTTTTCTGGTTTCATACGTATTTTACCTCATTAAGAATCATATCTCTAAGTTGTTCTTTTAATGCTTTGATTGAAACTAAATCCACTTTTCTTTCCAACTCAGTCTCCAGAAACTCTTGAAGATCAAAAAAAGCCCAGCCTAAAGGCTTCCTAAAAGATACAATAATATCAATATCGGAACTATCGGTCTGCTCATTTCGGGCAAATGAACCGAAATAACCAATCTTATCTACAAAAAATCTTGCTGATAATGTAGGTTTAAGTGCTTTGAGCTTATTTTCTATATCTTTCTGTAACATCATGGAAGCAAGGTTAATCCTTTTTGGAAAACTTACCAAATGGCAGTGATTGCTTTGGCACCCCCGTCGGGGGTTCTATAAAAATATCAAAAATACAAATTTATTTTTGTAGATGAAAAAGAAACGGACTGGTGTATTTTTCCAGAGGGTGAACTTAGCGAAGCGATCTCACGAGCATAGCGAGTAAAATCCCTTATACGCCGGGGTAACGCCCGGAATTGCGAAGCAATCACGAACATAATAAAAAATAAACAAGGCGTGAGTAACTATTAGCAAGTCGCAAGGTGGTTAGGGGTGACCCTCACACTGAAGGCAGCGAGATTGCAAAATCCGGTACTGACTAACAGGAACGGCATATGAGGCATGACTGTTTGGGTAAGCAAGCACACCTTTGCAACGCCCCAGGAATACAAGAAAAGCAGTTATGTAGATGCCGCAGTTATTGGAGGAAGGAAGAAGCTCTTACCGGGGGAGATCTCTGAGCATTCGGGTAATGCAAGCAGAGAAGTCAGCAGAGGTCATATCAGTTACAGTAAATAAGCCGGAAAGATAACCGGAGGGCTCACACAAGTAGCGAAGGACTGAACATGAAGGCGTTCCGGATTCAATAAGGAGGTTTAAACTGCGGGTCAGCCCGTGATTGCCGAGCGCATGATCCCAAGGATTTTACCGACGCTTGGCTGAGCTTCCATTCGAAGAAGTTTCGGAAATATCTTGTGAGCTTGCCGGCAGTTAACGAACCAAGCCGGTTTGGGCCATATTCGGAATGGACCATAAATAATACTCCTTTCAGGTTTGTCGAAGAGAAAGGCATTATGAACGACGCCGGTTCCACTCTGAATGTCCTCAGAGGTGTGTCCTGGAAATGCACCCCAGGTTGTTTGTCCCCAAACATAACTTAGCACGGGCCAGTGGTTGACACCGATGCTGCCGTACCGAAGCTCAGCAAGAGCATTTTCAAAAGATGCACCGAGAGAACCCTGTATTTTGGGATGTATCAGGATGCAGGCATTAAGTGTTCCCCACAACGTGTTGTTACAAAACTCGATTGCATTGTGCAGGAATTCATCTGCATTCGCACCATTCAAAGATGTTTGTGCCATGATGCCACAGAAAGACTCCGTCGTGAAACATATATTTGTTCGATCCGAAGGATCGACGTCATGAATAATTGTCCATGGCAGCACACCCGGTTGATCAGTGCCGATTGGTTCTGCTGTTTTATTTGCAGCGACGAACTTGTCATATCGCTCTTTTGCCCCGGGATAGTATGCCTTCCGCTGTGGCACCGCTGCGAGGATTGAACGAAGTTTGTTCATAAGCACTACAGTCATAGGCCACTCTCGGGGAAGAACGAGCACTTTGGCGGCGCAACAGTTGAACCCGCAGTTGTTGATCATTTGCGTTGCGATGTTTGCGCAATGGAATTCAAGATCGGCGTTGCTCCAAGGACCCGGAACGACAATAATAGGACTGACATTTCCCAGTTCGCTGGTAAGACGTTTGTTCAACCTCGGCTGGTGATTCTGCTTGTGCTTGCGTCCTTCTTCTCCAACACCATAGACAATTGCATCGTGTGTGAGATGGCTACCTGTCATATGGATTTCATCTATATCAGCGTGCTGGCAAAGGTATTCTCCGACATCAATACCACCATACACTACTTGCACGAAACCGTCGTGAATCAGGTCAGCCAAAACCTCCTCAACGAAAGGACCAAGGTATTCGTTGACCGGGTTCAGCTTGAACAGGCAGACCCGACCCTCGACATAGAGCTTGGTTAGAATGTCAAGGAATCCGATGCTGGCAACATTACCAGCCCCCAATACCAGCACGACTTTTCCCTCGGGGGTCTCCTGCTTGTAGAAGCCTGCTTTATGCTCTTCAAGATTCTCAATCGTTACATCTTTGTGCATCCATACTTCTCCCCGGAATCCCTTATACAGAAGTCTGTCGGCCATAGTGAACGGGAAAACCTTCACGACAACTTGTCCCCCGGGCCGGGTTCGGATAGTTCGATTCCTTGTCTTAGGTCTTCCATGTGTAATAATTTGATCGAGGGTTTTCAGGAGAAGGTTCGGGTACCGCACAGCGCTGTATGGACCGGCTGCCCATTCCTCGCCCTCCAAAGCAGATCCTTGCGGAATTCCCTTAGCCTCAACTGCGGCTGCAACCTGACGTTCTGCCACAGCAACTTGTCGGTCGATGATCTGGCGCAAATACGCTTGTTTCCTTTGAATTGAGAGTTTTGCCCATTCGTCTTTGTGGGCTATCAGGACTTGGATCGACTCATCGAGCGTGTTAGTGTTCATCGTATTCTCCTTGGATATTTAATCATACATAACCCGACAGAACATGTAAAGACGCATTTCGCATAACAACTCAATAATCGCAACCAGTTGCATTTATTTCCGCTTTAGCCCATACACGTAAAAACATTAAAAACTTGATAAACAGCTTATTAGTGATTTGATCGTGCTTTTTATCCGATTATGATTGTATGTGTTAATTTACATATGAATCAGGACTACTTCTTTTTTCTCCCCCATTTAATGAGAACTTGCTGAACATCCTTAAAACGAATCGGTTTCGGCAGGTAATCCACCATTCCGGCATCAATATAGCGTTCCCTGTCGCCAGGCATGGCGTTGGCTGTAATGGCAATAATTGGCGGACGGTCGCTTTCCGGGAATTTTTCGAGAATGATTTTAGTAGCTTCCATGCCATTCATCACCGGCATCTGTATATCCATCAGGATGATGTCGTAACGTTTCTTTTCCATCATCTCTATCACTTTTCGTCCATTATCTACCGCATCAATGTGGTATCCCATCTTCGAAAGCAATGTAACCACAAGTTCCTGGTTAGTAATATTATCCTCGGCAAGAAGGATACGCAGCGGGAGTTTATCCGAAAGTGCTTTGTCCACATTATGATCGGCTTCATTTTTGTGGCGGTTGCGGTCTTCTGCTATCACACGCAACACTTCTTCGAAGAGTTCGGACAGTTTTATGGGTTTAGATAGCTGTGCTTCAAATATCTCTTTTGGTAATTTGCTGATGCTGCCCAGCGAGGTAAGCATGATGAGCGGAATATCGCCTTTGAAGGGAAGTTGTTTGATGTTTTTCCCTAATTCAAGCCCGTCCATTACCGGCATCTGCATATCGATTATGCCCAGATCGAAAGGCTCTTCCTCTTCTTCAATGGCATTAAGTGCATCTTTTCCGGAATTGACAGCTGTAACTTTCATACCCCATGATTCGAATTGAAGGGTAAAGATCTGCCTGTTTGTTGGGTTATCGTCAACGATAAGAACCTTGCTGTTTTTAAGTTCGGGAATCTGGCCACGGACATATAGTTTCGCTTTCCCGGTGTCGGAGGTACGCAGGTTTACAGTGAAATAAAACGTTGAACCCTTACCCAACGTACTTTCAACCCATATATGGCCGCCCATTAAGCCTATTATATGTTTGGCAATAGCTAATCCGAGTCCGGTGCCACCATAACGCCGCATGGCAAAAGCATCAGCCTGGGTAAAAGCTTCGAATAAGACCCCGATTTTTTCTTTTGGGATACCAATGCCGCTGTCGCGAACAGAGAACGTAAGTTCCTGAATGCCATTATTTTCAGCCGTACGTTCTACCGAAACAAAGATTTCCCCCTCTTCGGTAAACTTGATGGCATTGTTCACAAGATTGGAAAGTATCTGCCGCAGCCTGCTCATGTCGCCCACCAGGAAAGGTGGCACATCAGGCTGCATGAGATAAAGTAAATCGAGACTTTTGTCGATAGCACTGGGTGCATAGGTATCCAAAGCCTCTTCAATGCATTTGCGGAGTTCAAAAGGGGCTTCATCCAACGCCATTTTCCCTGATTCTATTTTTGAGAAATCCAGGATATCATTGATGATACTTACCAACCCCTCAGCACTTGTCTTCAGGGTGTCGATAAAGCTCTTTTGTTCCGCGGTAAGGGATGTATCCAGCAAAAGACTGGTCATGCCTATCACACCATTCATGGGTGTACGGATTTCGTGACTCATCATCGAAAGAAAATCCGTCTTAATACGGCTGGCTTGTGCTGCTTCTTCGAGGGCTTTTTCAAGTTCAATTCCACTAGATTCGTATTGCTTAAGTTCCGCTATTTCACGCTTAAGCTGTTCATTTTCCTGCTGAAGACGGGGCAATTCATCCTCTGGATTTGACTTTTCCTGTTGATTATCTTTTGACATAAATAGAGTTTTATATTGCAAAACAAATATACTTATTTACAGCAGTTTGGGCATAAATAATCGGTGCATTTAAATATTTTTTTAAGACTATGTCTCCTGACACGGGAAATCAGGCAGGAGAGTGCATTTCATTAAAACACATTTTGCAGAAGATTACATCTTAAAAGCTGTTATGACCTCTTTTTAGAAAATAAAACAAACTGCATGTCTGAAGGTTCCGTCAGGTTTTAATTGTTGTCAATGCCTGTCCGAGGTTTTGTCATAACCTGTTTATGTAGCGTCAGATCAATGTTTGCAACGCGGAAAATCTTATTTCTTCATGCCATTGTCACCCAGGTTTTCTTCAACCCAAAAGCCCTGGCGTGCACAAATTCAACTGATAATCAGGCTTACTGTTTAAATTCCGCCAGGATAGTCTTAACGCCATCGGGAGCAACACGGCCATAGACCTTATCGCCAACCAAAACCACAGGCGCGAGTCCGCAGGCTCCCACGCAACGCAAACAACTCAGCGAGAACTTTCCATCTGCTGTTGTTTCGCCAACCTGGATTTTGAGCGAACGCCTGAATTCATCAAGTACTTTTTCGGCACCACGCACATAGCAAGCTGTACCGAGGCAAATGGATATAGGATGCTCGCCTCGCGGCAACATCGTGAAAAATGAATAAAAGGATACAACGCCATATACCTGCGCAACTGATGTATTAAGTTCCTTTGCCACGACTTCCTGCACTTCAGCAGGCAGATATCCGAATACACTTTGAACTTTATGTAATATATTGATGAGTTCGCCTTTTTCGTTGTTGAACGATTTGCAGATATCTTTCAGCTCAGTGAGCTTCTGTTCGTTTAATTTGATGTTTGCCATAAAATAACCTCCGATAATTTTAATATGTTATTGATTCGTTGCTTGATACTTATTCTTCGATAACCGTAGGTTTACTCTTGTCGAAATAATAGGTGTGCAGGAGGTGATGTGATTTCTCGCTCAGGGGTTCGCCGAGGAATTCCTCATACAACTTAATGATGAATGGGTTCTCGTGCGATTTGCGGATAGCTTTACCGGCATCTTCGCGATAAATGGCCAGCTGACGTGCTTTGATTATTGAGCCATCTCCGTGGTGCAAAGGTTGTCCGCCACCACCAATACAACCGCCCGGGCAAGCCATAATTTCAATTGCATGAAACTCGGATTTTCCATTGCGGATATCTTCAAGCAATTTGCGGGCATTTCCCAGTCCATGGGCAATACCAATTTTAATTGGTAATCCGTTGAAGTCGATTGTAGCATGGCGTATATAATCCATACCGCGTAATTCCCCGAATGCGATTTTTTCTAGTTTTTGCCTGGTAAATACTTCGTATGCCGTTCTTACTGCAGCTTCAATCACTCCGCCGGTGGTGCCGAAGATCACAGCCGCACCTGTAGATTCTCCCATTGGATGGTCGAAATCCTCATCAGGCAAGCTATTAAAATCGATGTTCGATTGCTTGATAAGGTGTGCCAGTTCTCTTGTAGAAATTGAAAAATCAACATCAGGATTGCCATTTACTTTAAACTCGTCACGGGAACACTCGTACTTCTTGGCCAAGCAAGGCATTACCGAAACCACTACCATATTTTCGCGCTTCACGCCAATCTTATCGGCAAAATAAGTTTTGGCGATAGGGCCGAACATCTGCTGGGGCGAACGCGCTGTTGATGGAATATCTATCATATCGGGGAACTGGTGTTCGAAGAAATTCACCCAACCCGGGCAGCATGAAGTAAGGATAGGAAGTTTCACATCCTTGTCACCGTTAAGATGACGGGTGAGCCGGCCCAGAAGTTCGGTGCCTTCTTCCATAATCGTGAGGTCGGCTGCAAAATCAGTATCGAAAACATAATCAAATCCAAGTCGCCTCAGAGCAGCTGCAAGTTTGCCGGTAACAATGGTCCCGGGTGCGTTGCCGAATTCTTCGCCCAGGGCAACACGGACAGCGGGTGCTGTTTGCACAACCACTGTCCTGGTCGGATCGGCCAGCGCACGGATTACTTTGTTGGTATGATCCACCTCGGTAAGAGCTCCGGTAGGGCATACTGCCACGCATTGTCCGCAATAAGTACAGGTCGAATGATCGAGGTTCATCTCAAAAGCAGGAGCAACCACGGCCATAAAACCACGGTTGATAGCTGACAATGTTCCGACAGTTTGAACATCATTGCACATCATCTCGCATCGGCGGCACATGATGCATTTGTCGATATCGCGGATAATAGCCGGTGATGTATCTTCGCGGTACTTAGACTGTTCTCCTTCGTAATGAATTTTTCGAACACCCATTTCCTGTGCTAAAGTCTGTAGTTCGCAACTGCCAGATTTTGGACAGATGAGGCAATCCGTCGGATGGTCGGACAGGATCAGTTCGAGTACAGTTTTCCGGGAGTTGAGCACACGGATGTTGTGTGTATTTACAACCATTCCTTCAAGACATTCCGTTACACAAGCTGGTGCCAGATTGCGCCTGCCAGCAATTTCCACAACACAAATGCGACAACCAGCTGGCTTGTTCTCAATATTCAAATCCTCAATATGCAGGTAGCAGAGTGTTGGAATATTAATGCCAACCGCTTTGGCCGCTTTCAAAATAGCAGTTCCTTTTTCTACCTCAACATTTTTATTGTCGATGGTCAACTTGATAAGTTCCATTATCGTAAGCCCTCTCTTTTAGTTAATGAATACTGCGTTGAATTTGCATTTTTCCAGGCAAGCCCCGCATTTGATACATGTGGACTGATCGATCACATGGATTCCCTTACGTTCGCCTGCGATGGCGTTTACTGGGCAATTACGCGCACAGGCAGCACATCCTACACAGTTTTCGGCATCGATCACATATCTAAGCAGCGCTTTGCATTGGTTCGACGGACATTTCTGGTCAACAATATGTGCCAGGTATTCGTCGTAGAAATTGTCCATTGTAGAGAGCACAGGATTTGGTGATGTCTGGCCCAGGCCGCATAATGAAGTGTCCTTTATAACCTGGCCAAGGTTTCGGAGTTTATCCAAATCCTCCATTGTTCCGTTGCCTTTTGTTATTTTTTCGAGGATTTCATTGAGGCGTTTATTCCCGATACGACACGGCGAGCATTTACCGCAGGATTCTTCCACGGTGAAGTCGAGATAGAATTTCGCGATAGAAACCATACAATCATCTTCATCCATCACGATCATCCCGCCTGATCCCATCATCGAGCCACTGGCCAGCAGGTTATCATAATCTATGGGGGTGTCGAGATGTTTCTCAGTAAGACATCCTCCCGAAGGACCACCTGTTTGCACAGCTTTAAACTTCTTTCCATCTTTTATACCACCGCCAATTTCGAAAATAATCTCGCGCAGCGTTGTACCCATCGGAACTTCGATAAGGCCTACATTATTGATTTTTCCGGCAAGAGCAAATACTTTTGTTCCTTTGGATTTTTCGGTACCGATTCCCGAAAACCACTCATATCCTTTGTTGATGATAACAGGAATATTCGCAAAAGTTTCAACATTGTTTACGTTGGTAGGTTTGCCAAGGTATCCGGAAACTGAAGGGAATGGAGGTTTCATGGTAGGTTCGCCGCGCAAACCTTCCATCGAATGAATAAGAGCTGTTTCTTCACCGCATACAAATGCACCAGCGCCATAGCGCAGCTCAATATCGAATTTGAAGCCTGTTCCCAGGATTTCATCGCCCAATAAACCATATTCACGAGCCTGACCGATAGCAATTTTAAGACGTTCAATGGCCAGTGGATACTCAGCACGGATATATACCAATCCTTTAGTTGCACCAATGCAGTATCCGCAGATAGCCATTGCTTCTATAACAGCGTGTGGGTCGCCTTCAAGGATAGAACGGTCCATAAATGCACCAGGGTCACCTTCGTCGGCGTTGCAAACCACATATTTCTGGTCGGCCTGCGATTTACGGGTTATCTCGAACTTCAGGCCGGTAGGAAAACCTCCTCCACCGCGGCCGCGTAAACCCGATTTCTTAATTTCGTCAATAACCTGGTCGGGATTTCTTTCGAGCAGACACTTTGCCATAGCTTCATAACCATCGCGGGCAACATATTCCTCTATACTTTCGGGGTTTATAAAACCGCAGTTTCTAAGTGCAATCCTGATTTGCTTTTTATAAAAGCCCTTGTGTTTCGAATCGCTGATGTACACCTTGTTATCAGGATCAGCATGCATCAACCGTGTTACTTTACGACCTTTAATTACGTGCCCGGATACTATTTCAGCAGCATCGGCAGGGGCAACCTGTGTATAGAAGGTGTTGTCGGGCAGCACTTTTACGATCGGTCCTTTTTCGCATAATCCAAAGCATCCGGTCATAATTACCTGAACGTCATTTTCCATCTCCTTCTCAGCCAATACGGCTTTGAGGTTGTCGGCTAAGGCTTCGCTTTCTGATGTACGACATCCTGTACCGCCGCAAACAAGCAAATGCATTTTATAATTTGCCATGCTTATGTCTCCTTATTTATCTGGTGTATATTGTTTCGTAATTTATCGGAATGATACCTTCGACCAGTTCTCCGTTCTTGATGTATTTCGCTATGATCTGATCGGCTCTTTTCAAATCAACATAACCGAAAAC
>Ga0315283_10002801_pt1 | contig 14713 bp, 9 predicted proteins | sample YL17G09_0_MG_FD_204541 | JGI IMG/M metagenome (GOLD analysis project Ga0315283, IMG submission 204541) | Sediment microbial communities from Yellowstone Lake, YNP, Wyoming, USA - YL17G09_0 | ecosystem: Environmental > Aquatic > Freshwater > Lake > Sediment | place: USA: Wyoming | collected... | reverse complement strand
ACGAATGCGGCAGGAGCCGGACGCCGAGCGTCCAACGGCGATGGAGGATAACAGGATCGCCGCTGGGCTCGCAACCATCGGGCTCGCAACCATCCGGGTCGATGCAGTCGAGTAGGTCGATGTTCCGCAGGTCGATCTCGGGCGGCCCGGCAGGGAGAGACGCCTCGCCGGTGAAACCGGCAGATGTCCGCACGACGGACGCTACTCGTCCTTGTGCCATGCTGGCCAACAGCGCTCCCGTTCATCGCTGCGGTCACAAACTGCCAGAAGTCCCCGGGTCGGCCCGTAGACAACCCGCTGCCGGCCAACGTCCTCCGGACGGACGCATGGCAACGCCGATAGCCGCGGCCGTCGTTATCGTCCGCCCCAGAGACGCGTGGCAGGAACGGGTCCGATAGCGTCCGTGTGGCGGACATTCGCCGGTGCGGCGGCGATCCGCGGACATTCGTCGGGACAGCGGCGCGCCGCGCCGGACCGGAACCCCAGCTTGACCTACAGGCGGTTCGCCTCCAGGAAGGCCCGCAGCGTCTCCACGACCTGGAGGTAGCTCTCCTCACCGAGCACCAGGCCGTAGTGCGAGTGCGCCCCGAACGGCTCGTACGGGGCGTCCAGCCACTCCGCCAGGCGCTCCACCTCCGGCTCCGGGACCTGGAGGTCCAGGCCGCCGCCGATGACCAAGCTCGGCACGTCGGGCAGCGCCGCCCGGTCCACCGGCACGCCGGAGAGCATCTGGCGCTTGGCGCGCCCGGACTCGAACGGCTTCTGGCCCATGAGGTGCTGGATCCGAAGCACGTCGTTGACGGTCAGATCGCGGTGTTCGCGGGTCAGCTTCTCGGGGAGCGTCTCCCAGCCCAGCTCCGCACGGCCATACGCGTCCGGGATGTCACGCACGGCGTGGGGCCGGGCCGGCTCGCGCAGCTCCCTGGGCGTCTCGGGGGCGATCAGGACGTAGGCGGCGACCGGGGCCCGCTCGATGGCCTTGAGCACGAGCAGCCCGCCCATCCCGTGGCCCACCGCGACCACGTTGGGCCCGAGCCGCTCGATCGCGGCGATCACGTCTTCCGTGTAGGACTCGATGTCGAGGGTGGCCGGATCGGCCGTCTGCGACCAGAAGTGGTTGCGGAGGTTGAGGGCGTGACCCTCCCAACCGCGACCCGCGACGTGGTGCAGGAAGCGCTCCCAGACCCAGGAGCCGCCGAGCTCGCCGTGGACGAACAGGATCGGCTTGCGGCGCGAGCGCCGCTCCGGAAGCCAGGACTCCACGTAGAGGCCGCGCTCGGCCAGCTCGATCTCGTCCTTGCGGACGGGTCGGCCGCTGGTCGCGGTGCGGGGGATGAGGCGGTCGGAGGAGGTAGGGTCGGTCATCTCAGGGGGTGGTCGCCCTACCACTCGTGCGGGTTGAGCACGAGCCCGGTCAGGGCCTTGGGATAGAAGTAGGTCGATTTCTGGGGCATGACGTCGCCGTCGCGGGCGACGGCCAGGATGGACGCCACGGGCGTGGGCTCCAGCAGGAATGCGGCGTCCGCCCCGTCCGAGGCCGCCGCGACCAGTCCCGCTGCCTCGGCCGCGGACTTGGTGTAGGTGATCCGCTCGCCGCCGGCGACCGCGGCCGCGTTGATCCCCGCCAGGGCGTCCAGCGCCGTCCCCATGAGGGACACGTCGAGGGCCTGCGCGGCGGCCCCGCCCGAGCCCGGCCGCGTGGAGAATGCCGCCCGCCTCGCCTCGAGCTGCCATGCGCCCACCCGCGTGACGAGTCCGAACCGGCCCGCGCCGCCGGCCAGCTCGCCCGCCGCCGCGAACCTGACCACGAGCGCCTCGGCGGCCACGGGGCTGAGGACAAACAGCTCCGGGAGTCGCTCGACAAGCGTGGCGATCCCCTCGTCGCCCAGGCCGCGCACCACGCGGTGGGTCGGCAGGACGGTCAGCTGATCCGCGGCGTCGAGGAACAGCATGAGCACGAAGTCGAAGGCCGGGTCCTGCTCGGTCGAGGCCGTGCGGCGCTCATCCCGGTAGCGCACCGCCGTCTCGTACCGGTGATGGCCGTCGGCGATGTAGACGGGGCCGGCCGCGGCGGCCGCGATGAGCACGCGTGCCGGGGATCCCTCGCCCTCGTCCGCCACGACCCACAGCCTGTGGCGCACGCCATCATCGTCCGTGATGTCCGTGACGGGGCCATCCGCGGTGATGGCGACCAGGGCGGCAGCCGCAGTTCCCGCGGCGTCCTCATAGAGGCCGACGACCGGCGAGGTGTTGATGCCCGTGGCTCGCAACAGACGGTAGCGGTCCTCCTTCGGGCCCGACAGCGTCCGTTCGTGCGGGAGCACCGAGCTCCCGGGTCCGAACGGCTCGATGCGCAACCGGGCGAAGAATCCGCGCTGCGTCCGCTCGACGTCCGTGCCCGGCACGCGGTAGGTCTGCTGGTAGACGTACACCGACGGGCGCGGGTCCTTGCGCAACGTGCCGTCAGACCGCCAGGCGGTAAGGGTCCGCGCCGCCCTCCGGTAGCGCTCGTCCGGATCCTCGCCGGACTCGCCCGCCGGGAGGTCGAGACGCACGGCGTTGCGCGGGTGGCGGGCAAGCAGCACCCGGTGGAGATCTTCACCGATGACGTCGTAGGGCGGGGCCATGACCTGTCCCGCGTCGCCGACCGTCTCAGGGTCATAACGGAGGGCGCGGAAGGGTCTGATCTCGGGCACGGAGTCCTCTGGGCGACTGGACGATCCGATGACGCCGCGATGCAGGGGGCGACGCCGGCGGACCTGGGGCGCATGCATCGTACGATAGGCGCGGTCGAACGGCCACCGGAGGGGTCGTGCGACTGCGGATGGGGCCGCGGTGCAACTTTTGGTGGCCTCCGGGCGTCATGGGTCGGACTCCATCCCGACCTGAGATCAAGGAGCCTGAGTGCCGCTGCCCCGCATCCCCCGCGCTGCGCGTGCCGTGCTGGCGCTCGCGGTTGCCGGTCTGCTCCTGCTGGGCGCCGTGTCACCGGGCCTGGTGAGCGTCGCCGACGCGGCCGGAGACAGGCCCGTGATGACGGCTCGGGCTCTCCTCCAGGGCCATGTCCGCCAGGGCTCGTGGTTCGCGATCGCCGTCGACCTCGAGAACGCCGGGCCCGCGGTGACCGGCGAGCTGCGAGTCGGCGGCGGGACCGACTCCAAGACGCGGTTCGGGACCCCGGTCGAGCTGGCGACCGGTTCGCGCAAGACCTATCTCCTGTACGCGCAACCGCCGGCCTTCGGGGGCACCATGAAGGTGCAGCTGGTCAGTGGCGACAAGGTGGTCTCGGAGGCCCCGGTCGCCATCGCCCTGCACGACCAGACCCAGCTCGTCGTCGGGGTCGTGTCCGAGAACCCGGCGAAGCTCGTCGGCGAGCTCAAGCTCCTGCCCAGCCAGTCGGGCGCCGCGCCGACGATCGCGACCCTCACCCCCGCCGACCTGCCCGAGCGCATCCAGGCCTGGGCGGCCCTGGACCGGCTCGTGTGGCAGGACGTGGATGCATCGGCCCTCACGCCCGCGCAGCTCGCCGCCCTGCGTACCTGGATCGCCGGAGGCGGGCGCCTCGTGATCGTGGGCGGGACCGCCGGTGCGGACAGCCTCACCGGCTTCCCGGACGAGCTGCTCCCCTACCGACCGAACGGCATCCTGGACATCGACCCGGTGGTCCTGCGGCCCATCCTCGGAGGGTCGCCGACCGGTGCCGCCACACTCACCGCGTACGCGGGCGAGGCCGGCGCCGGGCGGGTCCTCGCGACCTCCGGCGGTCGCGTCATCGCCGCGGACCTCAAGATCGGCAGCGGATCCGTGACGCTGCTGGGCTTCGACCCCACGACGTCCTGGCTGGCTGCCGGCGAGACCTGGGACACCCCGCTGTGGCGGCGCCTCCTGCCGCCGCGAACCCCGGGAGGCATGACCCTGGTCGACGATTCGACCATCGTCTCGGCAGTGATGAACCTGCCCAGCCTGGCCCTGCCGCCCATCGGTGGCCTTATCGTCCTGCTGTTCGGCTACATCCTCCTCGTGGGCCCCGTGAACTACCTCGTCCTGCGGCGGCTGGACCGGCGCGAGTGGGCGTGGATCACCGTGCCCGTGCTCATCCTCGTCTTCACCGTCGGCTCGTTTGGCATCGGCGGCCTGCTGCGCGGCTCGGACGTGATCATCCACGAGGTGGGGATCGTTCGGGGTGCACCCGGGACGACTGCCGCCACGGTCCAGTCCTACCTCGGCATCTTCAGCCCATCCCGGTCGACCTACCAGGTCCGGGTCCCCGGCGACGCGCTGCTGTCCGCGCCCATGAACGGTGACGTCTTCGGCACGGGCACGACGACCGCGCTGGACGTCCTCCAGGGCGACCCGTCGCGCGTCCGCGATCTCGCCGTCGGGTTCGGCGCCATCCGCACGATCCGCGCGGAGGCCAGCGCCACGGGACCCGAGGTCGTCGCCGACCTGCGGTTGGTCGACGGCCGTCTCCAGGGCACGGTGACCAACCGCTCCGCGAAGGCCCTCGAGGCCGCCGCCATCGTCGTCGGCTCGTCGGCGGTCCGGCTGAACGACATCGCACCCGGCGCCACGGCGACCGTCGACCTCCCGGTCGCCGCCAACCAGGTCGACTGGAACGCGATGTCGGAGCGCATCTTCGGCCCGATGAACTGGGACGGGTCGGCGCTGGACGAGGTCGGCCAGCGGACCATGGTGCGGCGCTCGGTCATCGACCAGATCTCGATGGATCCGTTCAGCGGCTTCCCGAATGCGATCCCGTCCGACAGCGCCACGCTGCTCGCCTGGGGAAGAGAGCCGGTAGTGCCGATGGAGCTCGAGGACCAGACCGTCCAGCGAATGGCCAACATCCTGTACCAGGTGCCGCTCCCCTACTCGATCAGCGGCAAGACGACCTTCGCCAATGACCTGGTCCGTGCGTCGGTGCTCGAGGTTGGGGCCAACTTCTTCTCCAAGGATCCGATGGCGCTCAGCCTCGGCCCCGGCACCGCCCGCATCTCGTACCGGCCGATCCCCTTCGAGGGGACCTTCACCCCCAGCCGGCTGATTGTGACGATGACCTCCGGCGGCGACGTCGGGCTGCCCGCCGTCAACCCCAAGGCCCTCGTGGAGAAGGACCGCTGTGAACCGGGCACCGAAGGCTGCGTCGTGCCCCAGGACGGCCTGCCGGACATCGAGGTCCTCGACCTGCGCACCGGCAGGTGGGTCCAGTTCGCGCACATGCTTCCGAGCGCGCCCTATGAGCTGAAGGACGCTTCGCGCTGGGTGGACCCCGCGAGCGGCGAGGTCCAGGTCAAGTTCGTCAACGAGCGGCAGGACCAGGTCTACTTCCAGTTCCCGGTCCGAATCGAGGGCACGATCCGATGACCGGCATCGTGCGGGCCACGGGCCTCATGAAGCGGTACGACAAGACCATCGCGGTGGCGGGGCTTGACCTCGACGTGGCCCAGGGCGAGATCTTCGGTCTCGTGGGTCCCAACGGCGCCGGCAAGACGACGACGCTGCGGATCCTGGCCACGCTGCTCGTCCCGGACCGGGGCGATGCCGAGATCGCGGGGGCCTCCGTCCGCAGGAACCCCAACGACGTGCGCCGCGTCCTCGGGTACATGCCGGACTCGTTCGGGGTCTACGACGACATGAAGGTCTGGGAGTACCTGGACTTCTTCGCACGCTGCTACGGCATCCCGGCCGACCGCCGCCGGCGCATGATCGGGGACCTTCTCGAGCTCGTGGACCTGGGCTCCAAGCGCGACGTCTACGTCCAGGGCCTGTCGCGGGGCATGCAGCAGCGCCTGTGCCTCGCCCACACGCTCGTCCACGACCCGCTCGTGCTGCTGCTGGACGAGCCGGCCTCGGGGCTCGACCCGCGGGCACGCGTCGAGCTGCGGGAGCTGCTCCGCGAGCTTCGCAACCTGGGCAAGACGATCATCGTCTCCTCCCACATCCTTCCCGAGCTGGAGGAGCTGTGCACCTCGGTCGCCATCATCGACCGGGGGCAGGTCCTCGCCCACGGACGCGTGGCCGAGATCGAGCGGCGGCTGCGGGTCGGGGCCGTCCTGCGGGTGCGCGTCCTGGGCGACGGCGGCGAGCACGATGACGCGCGGGCCTGGTTCTCCGCCCAGCCGGACGTGGTCACGGCGGACCTGCTGGACGACGGCACGATCGAGATCGGGTTCCACGGCGATGACGAGGGGTCTGCCCGGCTGCTGGCCCACGCGATCGGCGCCGATCTGCGGGTCGCCTCCTACGCCCGTGCGGCCAGCGATCTCGAGGAGCTGTTCCTCCAGGTCACGGCCCCGGACCCGGTACCCGCGGAGGCATCCGCATGAGCACCCCCGTCGCAGCCACGGGCGGCAGCCGCCGCCGCTTCGGGGCGATCCGGGACGTCGGGTCCGGGATGGCCGCCGTCGGCGTCAAGGAGTTGCGTGGTCGCATGCGCGGCAAGCGCGCGTTCGTGATCCTGACGCTCTATCTCCTGCTGGTCGCCGGGTTCGCCTGGATGATCGAGTCGCTTGCCGAGCGCTCCTACAGCGGTGGCTTCAGCTCGGCGTTCTCCGCGTCGTCGGAGATCGGAAGGCAGATGTTCATGGCGATCGTCTTCCTGCTGACGCTCGTGACGCTGATCCTGGCCCCCGCCTCCACCGCCGGCGCCATCAGCATGGAACGCGAGAAGCAGACCATGGACCTCCTGGCGGTGACGCCGATCTCCTCGCTGGCGATCGTGCTGGGCAAGCTCCTCTCGGCGCTGTCCTGGATCCTGCTGCTGCTGCTCGCCTCGATCCCCGTCGTGGCCCTCGTGTTCACATTCGGCGGCGTGAGCCCGGATGACGTGGTGCGGGCGTACGTGGTCCTGCTCGCGACGGCGTTCGCCTTCGGCGCGATCGGCGTGTTCGTATCCGCGCTGGTCCGCCGCACCCAGGCGGCGACCGTGATCAACCTCGTGGTGGTGATCTTCCTGACCGCCGGCACCGCGTTCATCTTCATCTTCTGGACTGCGATGGCCGGCAACTCGGGGTTCCTCCCCGACCAGCAGGTCCGGCTCGGCGAGAACCCGGTCCAGGCGCTGACGCGCCGGCCCCCGGAGGCGCTGATGTGGTTCGATCCCTTCGTGGCACAGCTGGACGTCATGTGCGGCACAGAGACCGGGTTCGGCGGGACGTGCCAGGTCATCGCCGGGGTCACGAACCAGAACGCTGCCTTCCAGGGCGACGTCCAGGGCGAGTTCGGCGTCAAGCGCGACAGCTACTGGCCACGCAGCGTCGCTGCGATGGTCATCGGGGCACTCATCCTCATCGTCCTGTCCGTCCAGCTCGTGTCTCCGACCCGCCGCTGGCGCATCCGCGTGCCGCGGCCACGCCGCCGGCCCGCAGGGGGTGAAGGGTGATGGCGAGGATCCGCACCTCCCGGTCGGAGTCACGCCCGAGAACCGTGGCGCCGACGCCCGGCTACATCCCGGCCGACCCGGCCTCGCTCGGCCTGGTGCTGGACCCGGCGCTCACGGAGATCCGGGCGGTTCTCGCCGTCCATCGTCGCCGGCTCTGGCTGCGGCGCTCCGTCCGGCGTGCGTGGTATGTCGCTGCGGCCGTGGCCGTGGCCGAGCTCCTGCTCGCGATCGTCCAGCGTCTGCTCCCGATCGAACAGGCGCCGCTCGTCGCCCTCGCGATCCCGGTGCTCGGGCTGCTCGTGCTCTTGGTCCTCGTCGTCCGTGCGCGTCCGACCCTGGGCGAGACGGCGCTTGCCGTGGACGCCGAGAGCGGCGCTGGCGATGCCGTTGCCTCCGCACTCGCCTTCGCCAGCGCGATGCCCACGACCGCAGGTCCCGCCCCGGATGGCGACGACGGGACGATTGCGGTGGATGGCGCCTTCGACATCCTGGACGCGGAGGCCCGCTTCGTGCGCCGCCAACGGCGCGACACGCTGACCAGGCTCCGGGCGGTGGACCCGGGCCTGTTCCGCCCGCGGCTCGCCCGGCGTCCGGCGACCGCCGCGCTGCTCGCCGCGGCGTTCGTCCTGCCCGCGATCCTGCTCCCCAACCCGATGGATCTCGTCATCTCGCAGAACCGCCAGGTCCGCCAGGAAGCCGAGCGCCAGGCCGAGCGCATTGACGAGATCGCGAAGAACCTCGAGGGCAAGGGCGCCGACGCCAACGACCCACGCACCCAGCTGTCGGAGGAGCTCCGCAAGCTCGCCGAACGACTGCGGGACAACCCGGGCGACCTGGACAAGAACCTGGCCCAGCTGGGCTCCGTCGAGGATGACGTCCGGGCTCAGCTCGATCCCGCCAACGAGCAGAAGGCCGCGTCCATCGCGGCCCTCTCGCGGGCTCTCTCGCGCACCTCGACCGGGAACCCGCAGGCGAACCCCGGCGGCGACCCGAAGAAGTCCGGGGAGGATCTGGGTGACCTGGGCGACAAGGTCGACGAGATGACCCAGGCCGAGCGGGACGAGCTCGCCCGCCGGCTGGCCGAGCTCCAGGGCCAGGCCAGCCAGGCCGACGGTGCGGCGGGCCAGGCGCTCCGCGACGCCGTCGCCAGCCTGTCGCAGGGCGACAGCGCGGGCGCCAAGGCCGCGCTCGACCGGCTCGGGGAGGCCCTCCAGGGTGCAAGCACGCGCGTGCAGGTCAACCGCGACCTCGCGACGGCGGCATCGGGCCTGCAGGACGCGCGACGCGATCTCGCCAATGCCGGCGGGCAGCAGGGTGGCCAGCCTGGCCAGACCGGCCAGCAGGGCACCGGCCAGCCGGGCAGCGGCCAGCAGGGCAGCCCCAACCCGAGCGCCTCACCCGGCAACGGCCAAGGCGGCACCGGGAGCCCGAACCCCAGCGCCTCCCCGGGCAGCGGGCAGGGCCAGGGGCAGGGGCAGGGCCAGGGCCAGGGGCAGGGCCAGGGCCAGGGCCAGGGGCAGGGCCAGGGCCAGGGGCAGGGCCAGGGGCAGGGCCAGGGCCAGGGGCAGGGCCAGGGCTCCCTCGGCGGCGGCGGCTCGAACGCCGCGCACCTCGGCACCGGCCAGTCCAACGGCCGTCCCGGAGGGCCTGTCAACCCCAACCGTCCCAGCGAGCTCGGCGCAGACCTGGGCCAGGTGTTCGCCCCCTTCGACCGCCTGGGCAAGCCGGGCGACCCCTCGTATGTCGCCGGCACCGGGGGCGACGGCCAGACCCAGCAGGGCAGCCAGCAGGGCCAGGGCAGCAACAACGGCTCCTACGTCCCGTACGACTCCGTCTACGGCGACTTCTACGACTATGCGCTGACCACGCTCGACCGCTCCTACGTCCCCATCTCGGTCAAGGACTACGTGCGGGACTACTTCAGCTCGCTGGATCCGAGCAACTAGCCGCGCGGGGCCCTTGCGGCCGATCCGCCACCGGAGGACCCATGGACGTACCCACCGCACCTGCCGGAGCTCACGCGGCCGCCGCCGAGCCGCACCGCATCGCCCCCGAGGCGTTTGCCGAGCGCGCTCGAGCCATCGAGGCCGAGGTCGGCACCGTCATCGTCGGCCAGCGCGAGCTGGTCCGCCACACCCTCGTCGGACTTCTCGCCAACAGCCACGTCCTCCTGGAGGGCGTCCCGGGCCTGGGCAAGACGATGCTCGTGCGCACGATCGCCGACGTCATCGACTGCACCTTCAGTCGCGTCCAGTTCACCCCGGACCTGATGCCCGCCGACATCACTGGCACCAACATCCTCATCGAGGAGGGCGGCTCACGCGTCTTCCGCTTCCAGCCCGGCCCGATCTTCGCCAACCTCGTCCTGGCCGACGAGATCAACCGCGCCACGCCCAAGACCCAGTCCTCGCTGCTCGAGGCGATGCAGGAGCACCAGGTCACGGTGGCCCGCAACCGGTACCCGCTCGACCCGCCGTTCTTCGTCCTCGCCACGCAGAACCCGCTCGAGATGGAGGGCACCTACCCACTGCCCGAGGCGCAGCTGGACCGGTTCCTGCTCAAGGTCATGGTCCCGTTCCCGTCCGAAGCGGACCTGATCGCGATCATCGACCGCACGACCGGCGCGGACGCGCCGACCGCGCAGCACGTGGCCAGCGCCGCCGAGATCGTGGAGATGCAGCGGCTCGCGCGCGCCGTCCCGATCGCGCCCCACATCACGGCGTACGCGGTCTCCGTCCTCGCCGCGACCCATCCTGACAACGGCCGGGCGCCGTCGATCGTGCGCCAGTACGTGCGCTATGGCGGGTCCCCGCGTGGCGCCCAGGCCCTGGTGACCGCGGGCAAGATCCTGGCGCTCATGGACGGCCGGTTCAACGTCTCAGTGGAAGACGTCAGGGCCGCCGCCCTCCCGTCGCTGCGCCACCGCGTCATCCTCAACTTCGAGGGCGAGGCGGAGGGCATCACGACCGAGGCGGTCGTCCGCACCATCCTGGACGAGGTGGCGCCGCCCTCGGTCGAGTAGGCGACGCGCGCGACCATGGCCCTCTCCCCCACCCCGCCGCAGGACCCGGGCGCGGACCGGGTGCCCGACGCCGCCCCGCCGGCGACCGAGGCGCCGGGCAAGCCCATCGGCGTCCGGGCGTTCCTGCCCAACGAGCTTGATCCCACCGTCTTCGACGAGGGGTTCCTGCGCCAGCTCGAACGGCTGGGCGTGCTCATGAAGCAGCCTGTCCGGGGCGGTCTCAAGGGCGGGCGGCGAAGCGTCAAGCGCGGGCAGTCCGTCGAGTTCGCGGACTACCGCGACTACTCGCTGGGCGATGACCTCCGGCAGCTGGACTGGAACGTCTACGCGCGCCTCGAGAAGCTGTTCGTGAAGCTGTTCATCGAGGAGGAGGACGTCACCATCACCTTCCTCCTGGACGCCAGCCCGTCCATGGCGTTCGGCCGGCCGCAGAAGCTCCTGTTCGCCAAGCGCGCCGCCGCGGCCCTCGGGTACATCGCCCTGGCCGGCGAGGATCGCGTCGTGACGACGGCCCTGTCCGGGCGGACGGCGCGCCGGCACAGCGGCCTGCGCGGCTCGGGGCGGATCTTCAGGCTCCTGGGCAACCTGTCCGGGATCCAGCCGGCCGAGGGGCCCACCGACCTGCTCCTCGCCGCGCGCCACGCCGCGGCGATGCTCTCGGGCCGCGGGGTCGTGGTGCTGCTGTCGGACCTGCTCGACCCCTCCGCGGACCGGGTGATCCGCGAGCTGGCCGCCACGGGCTCGGAGCTGATCGTCCTCCACACACTCTCGCCCGAGGAGCTGGACCCGCCGCTCGAGGGCGACCTCAAGCTCGTGGACGCCGAGACCGGCGAGGGCATCGACGTCACGGTGGACCTCGCGGCGCTCGACGACTACAAGGCACGCCTGCTCGCCTGGCAGGAGAACCTCGAGGACATCGCCAGGAAGCGCCGCGCCTCGTACGTGCCGATCTCAACCGACACGCCGTTGGCGGACCTCGTGTTCGCCGAGCTCCGCCGCCGCCGGGTGGTGGGCTGACATGAGCTTCCTTGCCCCGCTCGCGCTGGCCGGCCTGCTGTTCCTGCCGGTCGTGGTGGCGATGTACCTGCTCAAGCTGCGGCGGGACGAGGCGAAGGTGCCGTCCACCCTCCTGTGGCAGAGGCTGGTCTCGGACGTGGAAGCGAACGCCCCGTGGCAGCGGCTCCGTCGCAGCCTGCTGCTCCTCCTCCAGCTGCTCCTGGTGCTGATCCTGGCCTTCCTCGCCGCGCGCCCGTTCATCGAGCGGCCGGCGGGCCTGGCGGGCGACGTCGTGCTCGTCATCGACACCTCGGCGTCCATGCAGGCCACCGACGTGGTGCCCACGCGGCTGGACGCGGCCAAGGCCGCGGCCATCGACGCGCTCAAGGAGCTCCCCGGCGGAGCCAAGGTCAGCGTGATCACAGCGGGACGGACGGCCCGGGTCATCGCCAACGGAACCAGTGACCTGGGCAACGTCAAACAGGCGATCAACGCCATCCCGCCCACCTCCGACGTCGGCGACCTTGGCGACGCCCTGCGGCTGGCCTCCGCGCTGGCGGCGCGGTCCGGCGACGCCGAGATCCTCGTCGCCACGGACGCCGCGCTCGCGACGCCGCCGTCGGGCACCCTGGAAGCGCCGGTCCGCGTGCTCCAGGTTGGCCGGGACGCGAAGAACGAGGCGATCGTGGCACTGGCCGTGCGCACGGCGCCCAGCGGGCTCTCGCACTCGGCCTTCATCTCCATCGCCAACCTGGGCCTCCAGATGGCCGAGCGTCGGGTCCAGCTGTACGCGGACGGGGTGCTGCGCGACTCGCGGGTCCTGGTGCTGGATCCGCAGCGCCAGACCGACATCTCCATCGACGACATCGACGACCCCGACCATCCGGCATCGGTGGTCGAGGTCCGGCTCGTGGCCAGGGACGAGACGAGCACCGCCGCGCCCGACCCCCTGGCCGTGGACGACCGAGCGTGGGCGATCGTGCCGCCCGCCCGCCTGCGGACGATCCTGCTCGTGAGCGAGGGGGATCCGTACCTCGAGACCGCACTCTCGTACCTGCCCGACACCGAGCTCTACGGCGTCACGCCCGACAAGTACGGCCCCGGGACCAAGCCCGAGCTGTTCGACCTGGTCATCTTCGAGGGCTTCCTGCCCGACGAGCTGCCTGCCAAGCCGATCCTCGCGATCGCCCCGACCGGAAGCTCGCCGCTGGGCACCGTGACCGGGACGCTCACGAACCCGGGCATCGGCAGCCTGGACACCACCGACCCGATCCTGCGCTACGTGGACCTGACCACGGTCCACGTCGGCGAGGCGCAGAAGATGGAGCTGCCCGCGTGGGCGCGGCCGGTGATCCCGGGGCCCGGTACCGCGCCGCTCCTCTTCGCCGGGACGCTCGCCGGCCGCCCGGCGGCGGTGATGGCCTTCGAGCCGCGGCGCTCGGACCTGCCGCTCCAGGTGGCATTCCCGGTCCTGCTCGCGAACCTTGCGGGTGAGCTGCTGGGCGGCTCCGAGACCCCGCTCGAGGCGATCGCCCCCGGCGCGCCCGTCACCCTCGCGATCCCCGACGGCGCGATCGGCGTGCGGGTCGCGCGCCCCGACGGCACGACGGACGACCTCGTGGCCCCTACCGGCAGCGCCGGGTCCGTGACCTTCGCCCGCACCGACCTCCTGGGCGTGTACAGCGTGACCCCGATCGCGGATCCCGACGCGACGCCCGCGCCGACGTCGGACGCCGGCTCGTCGCCGTCCATCGCTCCGTCGGCCGCCCCGGCCTCGCCCGGCGCGTCGCCGACGTTCCGCCCGGCCGACCCGGACGCCCCGGTGCGCTTCTCCGTGGCGCTTCTCGACGTGGACGAATCACGGATCGCCCCGGGCGACCCCGCCAGGCTCCAGGCGCTGGGCCAGGCAGCCGCGAGCCCGGACACCGGTGCCGCCCCGGGCACGGCCGCCGAGACGCGGCCCAACGCGCGCGACGAGATCTGGATCCCCCTGGTGCTGGTCGCGCTGCTCGTCCTGACGCTCGAGTGGCTCGTCTACGAGCGCGACACGCTCGCGCGGCTGCGGCGCGGGCTGGCGGCCCGGTTCCGCGGACCTCGCCCCACGGGCAGGGGCGCCTGATGGGCATCAGCTTCGACGTCCCGCTGGCGCTGCTGCTGCTCCCAGCCCTCATCGGCGTGGTGATCGCGCTCCACGTGGCGTCCCGGCGCCGGCTGGGCGTGGGCCGGCGGCGGGCCGCGCTGGCCATCCGTGTCGCGCTGCTGTCCGCCCTGGTGTTCGCCCTGGCTGGCTTCCAGCTCGTCCTGCCGGTGGACCGCCTGGCCGTGGTCTACGTCGTGGACCTGTCGGATTCGGTGGGGACGGCCGGCCGCGAGGAGGCCCTCGCGTACCTGCGTGAGAGCCTCGCGGCCAAGAAGGACGAGGACGTCGCGGGGATCGTCGCCTTCGGCGGCGACGCGCTCGTGGAGCGGCTCCCATCCGACCTGGCCGAGATCGACCGGATCGCGTCCACACCCGTACGCGAGGCGACCGACATCGGGGCCGCGCTCCGTCTCGCCGGGGCGCTGTTCCCGGACGACGCACAGAAGCGGATCGTCCTCCTCTCCGACGGCAACGACACGACCGGCTCCGGCCAGACGGAGGCGGCGCTGGCGGCGGCCCGCGGGATCCAGGTCCAGACGCACCTCACGGGGCTGGCCGGTGCCGAGGAGGTCCTCGTCGAGCGCCTCACCTCACCGTCCACCGCCCGGCTGGGCGAGAAGGTCCAGGTCAGTGCCGACATCACCTCCACCGTCGCACAGCCCGCCACGGCGCGCCTGTTCGTCAACGGCGAGCTGGCCGGGACGAAGCCCGTGGACCTCGAGGCGGGCGCCAACCGGGTCGAGTTCCTGTTCACGGCGAAGGACGCCGGGTTCCTGCGCTTCCGGATCGTCGTCGAAGCCGCCCGGGACACGTTCAACCAGAACGACCGGGCCGATGCCAACACCATCGTCAAGGGCGAGCCCCGCGTGCTGGTGGTGAAGGGCGACCAGGATGTCGCCGCCCAGCTGGTCGCCGCGCTCGAGACCGAGCGCCAGACCGTCGACACGGTGATCCCCGAGGCCATCCCCGCGGACCTGGCGGGGCTCGCCAACTACGACTCGGTCGTCCTCGTGGACGTGCCCCGGCTCCGCCTCACCGACGCGGCGCTGGCGGCGCTCCAGGTCTACGTGCGGGACCTCGGTCGCGGCCTGGTCGTGGTGGGCGGCCCGCGCGCCTACGGTGCCGGCGGCTATACCGACACGCCGCTCGAGGAGGCGCTCCCGGTCGACATGGG
>Ga0315283_10002800_pt1 | contig 14715 bp, 7 predicted proteins | sample YL17G09_0_MG_FD_204541 | JGI IMG/M metagenome (GOLD analysis project Ga0315283, IMG submission 204541) | Sediment microbial communities from Yellowstone Lake, YNP, Wyoming, USA - YL17G09_0 | ecosystem: Environmental > Aquatic > Freshwater > Lake > Sediment | place: USA: Wyoming | collected... | reverse complement strand
GCCTCGAGCCCGCTCCCTCGCGCGACCGCCCTCGAGATGCTCCGGAGCGACTACGACGCCGACTACTTCATCTCCGGCAGGGGGGAGATGCGGGCCTACGCCGCCGACTGCGAGTTCAGGGACCCATTCGCGGGGTTCAAGGGAACGGCGCGCTTCAAGAGGAACGTGTCGAACCTGGGGTCCAGCCTCGAGGAGGCGCGGACGGACCTGCTCTCCTGGGAGGCGCCGGCGGAGGGAGGGGAGGGAGGTGGAGAAGAAGGGGGGCTCAGGACGACGTGGAGGTTCAGCGGGATCGTGGGCCTCTTGCCGTGGAGACCGAGGCTGGCGGCCGCGGGCTCGACGACGCACGTGTTCGACCCGGTGAGCAGCTGGAACGGGGGAGGGATAGGTAGAGAGCGCGAGCAAGCCAAGGAGGAAAACCAAAAAAAACTCATTTTCGACGCTTCAAGAAAAACAAAACACAAAAAAAAAAACAGCAAACGGGCCTCGTCGTGAAGCACATCGAGGCCTGGGCCTCCAGCCCCTCCGAGGTCGTGAAATCCCTGCTGAGACCGGCGAACAAGCTCCTGCCCGGGAACAGGTGGGAGGTTGCCGCCGCCTGCGCCTACGATGGAGACTGGACAGGCTTATGGTTCGCCTCTGCCGGCGGCGTGGCGAAGGTTAGCGGGGCCCTGGCTCTCGGCTCGGCCGCGCTGAAGCTGCTCCTCAGTTCGGTCAGCAGCGGTGGCGGCAGTGGTGACTTCGCCCACGGCCCCGGGGCCGCAGAGCTCGCGCTGCTCCTGCTCGCGCTCTCGGCGGCGGTCACCGTTGTGCTCGAGGCTCTCGGGATCGGCGACGGCAACGTTGGGAAACGGCGTTGACTTCTTTCTTTTTTCCCGTTCTCTTCTTCTTCTTCTTTCTTCTCTTTTCCTTGTCACGCCGCTGTATCTCTTTTCCCAGATTTTGTCTTCTTTTATCGCTTGAATTTCACGGAGAGAGAGAGAGAGAGCGAAACAAAACCAGAAAACGCCTCACCTCGAGAGCGCCCCCCCGCCTTCCCTGAGGGCCTCCCTCGCCGCGACAACTCCACTCCTCGACCCAAACGCGACGACGCACCTCGCGTCCGCCTTGTGCGCCCTCTTCTCCAGCACGCGCCCGTCCCCATCCTCGGCGAACCCCCCCGCCGCCTCCGCGATCAGCGCCAGGGGGGCGACCTCATACAAATACCGCAGCTTGGGCGGGGCGGCGGGCGAACCCGAGCCGCGAGACGCCGGGTTGAGGAAGACGCCGCTTCCCTTGGCCAGGATGTGGTGGAAGTCGGCGACGAGCGCGCCCGTGTACCGGAGCGTGGCCCCCGACTCCATGAAGCGGGAAACGAGATCAGAATAGCGTTTGTTGTCCCTCGCGGCGCGGAGGTTGGCTGGGGCAAAGTAGCGAGGGAGAGAAGATGAAGGAGACGAAGAAGACGAGGGCGCTCTGTCGTTGTCGTCGTCGTCGTCGGCGGCGCTAATGTCGTCGGCGGCGGCGTCGTCGAGCCTCACCGCCGCCCGAGAGAGCGCCCACTTCCCCGCAGAATTCAGCAGAAACTCGTCGACAGTCTTTGCCGATGCCTCTCCATCGAATCCACCGGCAGAGTTGGCCGCCGCCACGACGAGCGTCGTCCGGGGCCCGAAGACGGCGTAACACGCCGCGGCCTGCTCGTCGCCGCGCCGGCCGACGAGCCCCCTCCCTTCCCAGACGCCGAAGATGGCGCCGACCGCCCACCCGGCCCCGGCCACGGACGACCCGTCGAGCGGGTCGTATGCCACCGAGTACGACCTGCCGCCCAGCTCCCGCTCGGCGGGGTCCTCCTCCGACGAGACCGTGGCCACGACGCAGCGGCCGCCGCCGGCGGCCGAGGACGACCGCAGGCGTTCGAGGACGAGCGCGTCGGCGGCGACGTCGGCCGCGATCTGCGAGTCGCCGCAGGCGTTGAAAGTTCCCGTCTGCGCGGTCGAGGCGGTGCGGAGGAGCAGGGAGACGTCGGCGCAGGCCGCGGCGATGGCGGAGAGGACCAGGCGCTGTTGTGTTGTGGCGGAAGAGGCGGGTGGAGGGGTTGAGCAAGACGAGAAATAAATCTCGACGCCCGATCGAGAAGAGAGACGAGACGTAGAATTCAAAACTGCATCGACTTCAAACTCACCAGGTCGGGCTCGACGCGCTCGAGTCGCTTCTCGAGGTCGATTTGCATCTTGGACCTGCGATTGAGCTGGGTTCGAAGGGAGAGAGAGGGTCGCTAGCGAGGGCGCGTCGGGAAAGTGAGAGAAATTAACGATGCGACGAGATGAGAGGGTTTCGAGGGAGGCATTCACAAAAAAAGCTTCAGTCCCGACCGGCGAGTCGTCGCTTGTTGTATTCGAACGCAGGCATACGCGCAAGCACACGCTCGCTCGAGGGTTCTCTGTCTCCCGCTCTCTCTCGCTAGATCCCGCGCCACACGCAGTTAGCTCGCCAATCCTCGCGGAAAAAGAAACCCGAGAGAAAACGTAGCAAAGAATGGAAGGAGCGGCTCGCCAGGCGGCATCCAACATGCCCCAGGGCCCCGCCGTCGGCAAGCTGGTAAGCAGTGTGGGGCTTCGAGTCTCGCAAGTCCCAAGATCTCAATGCGATTCGTACGCAGCTACGTGGCGAGGGGAGGCGATCGAGGAGAAGGAAAGGAAAGAGAAGGACGGTTCGGATTCGATCAAGTGTTGTTTTGCTGGCCGCCGCCGCTCTCGCCGCCGTCGCTCTTCGCCACGGCGACAACCTCCTCAGCCTCCTCTCTCTCTCTCTCTCGTTGCTCTTCCCCGTCCCCTCCCCCTCCCTCCCTCCCTCCCTCCCTCCCCCTCACGCGAACACACACACGCAACAACAACTAAACAGGCCCGCGTCCTCCTCCTGGGAGGAGCGGCGACCTACGGGGCCCTCAACTCCATGTTCAACGTCGAGGGAGGCCACCGCGCCATCGTCTTCAACCGGCTCGTCGGCGTCAAGGATGAGGTCTACGAGGAGGGCACGCACTTCATGATCCCCTGGTTCGAGACGCCGCACATCTACGACGTCAGGGCGCGGCCCAACGTCATCCAGAGCCAGTCCGGGTCGCGCGACCTGCAGATGGTGAACATCGGGCTGCGCGTGCTGACGCGGCCCGTGCCGGCGCGCCTGCCGCACATATACCGGACGCTGGGCACGGACTACGCCGAGCGCGTGCTGCCGTCGATCATCCAGGAGACGCTCAAGTCGGTCATCGCGCAGTACAACGCGTCACAGCTGCTCACGCAGCGCGAGATCGTCTCGCGCGACATCCGCCGCATCCTGACCGAGCGCGCCGCGCACTTCTCGATCGTGCTCGACGACGTCTCGATCACCAACCTGACCTTCTCGCGCGAGTACACCTCCGCGGTCGAGGCGAAGCAGGTGGCCCAGCAGGACGCCGAGCGCGCCAAGTTCGTCGTCGAGAAGGCAGAGCAGGACAAGCAGAGCGCGGTGATCAAGGCGCAGGGTGAGGCCGCCTCGGCGAGGCTGATCGGCGAGAGCGTGCAGGGCAACCCGGCGTTCCTGACGCTGCGGAAGATCGAGGCCGCGAGGGAGATCGCGGCGACAGTGGCGGCGTCGAACAACCGGGTGTTCTTGGACTCGGACTCGCTGATGCTCAACCTGGGGGACGAGGCGGCCTCGGCGAAGCTGAAGAAGTAGAGGAGAGGAGAGGAGAGGCGGCGGGTGGGAGAGAGAGACAAGGGAGCGGGGTCCATCTTTTTTCTTCTGTTGCTTTCTCTCCTCTTGATTTCTCGGTTTCGTTCCTTTTGTTACAATTTGGCAGAACAGATTTTTCGCAATTGGCATTTTGTTTCGTTCGGGAGGGGGGGGGGAGGGGGGGGGGAGCTGAAAGAAGAACCGCGCAAGAGAAAGAAAACAGTCCAGAGTCGAAAGGAGAGGTCGAAGGTGGGGAAAAACACTTCTTCATTCGCCTCTTTTTTCCGATTCCCCACGATGGCCGCCGTCGACGTCGCATTTAAGCTCACGTGCGCGACCCTCTTCGCCACGGCACTCGCCTCAGGCGCGTGGCTCACGGCCAGCATGGTGAAAGGATACAATGACGCGCAGGAGTATCAGGTAAGGAGAGAAGAGAGAAGAGAGTTGGAGAGATCAATCAGGCCACGACGTCGAGAGCACAAGACCTCATTTTTCAAACCTCGACACTCTTTCTCCCCCCGTCCCCCCACCCAAAAAAAAAACGCCGCAGCGAACACACCCGCCGCCCCCCAAAGAAGCAGACCCACCCGCCGCCAAGACGTCTTGAGACTTTGCTTGTTCTACGAAAACAAAGATTTGTAACACTGAATTTCCATTTTGTTGCGTTTTTTTTTCTATTGAGTTTTCTCTTTCTCTTTTCTCTCCCTTGTCTCTCTCTTCTCTTCTCTCAACTTAAAGAAACTAAAAAAACAATTCGTATCATCACGCCATCACCCCGGCAAGAGCTGCGGCGGCGGCGCAGACGAACCCTGCCCTCTCGTCGGCCTGCAGCGCCGGCAACGACGCGGCCGCCACCGCGCACTCCGCGAGGCGCGCCAGGCTGCCCATTTGCTCCTCGACGTTTTGGATCCCGCTGCCGCCGCCGCCGCCGCAGCGGAGCAGCCACCTCGCGAGCTGCGCCGCGATGGCGCCGCGCGCTCCCCTGCGGAGCATCGCGAGCCTCGTGGCGTCGCGGGGGCAGGTTGCGGGGAGGATTTCGAACGGAGAAGAAGAAGAGGAGCGGAGAGCGTCCGCGAGATCGGCGAGGGCGGCGACGCTGCCGCGGAGGTCGCCGTCTTTTCCTTCGTCATCGCTAAGGGCGAAGAACGAGGCAAACACGCCCGCGCCTCGCCTCCAGCTCCCGCTCCCCAGGGCCGCGTCGACCTCGGCCGCGTGCGGCGCGATCACCGCGAGCGCTTCGCGCAGGCGCGCCATCTCCCCTTCTCCCTCGGCGAAGAGCCTCGGCGCCAGCGAGCGGCAAAAGACAGAGTGCGCGGAGCCCCAGGCGCCTGCGGCCGCCCACGCGCCAAACTCGCTGCCGTCGTCGAGGGCGCCGCGGGCCGCGAGAGCGCGCGCCGCGGCAAGCGCCGCCCGCGGGACGCCCAGCGCCCCGACGAGCACCGAAGCAGCGGCTGAATCAGAGGAGGCGCCCCAACGGGGCGCGTGCCTCTCGAGCAGCGGAACGATGAGCTCCCTGTCCCGCGCGGCGAGGTCGAATTCGACCTCCCCGCCGCCGCCGCCGTCGCCCAAAACGACGCCGGCCGAGCGCGGGAGCATCAGCAGCGGGAGCATCCCCCACTCCGGCAGGCCGGCGGCCTCCATCGCCGCCGCGGCGCTCGTCGCCAGCGCCACGTCGGCAGCGGAGCAGCTTCCGTCCGACAGCGGCGGCAGGGCCCCGACGGCGCGCGCGACGGCGACGAGCGCCCAGCCGGGCAGCGCGTCGAGCGGGTCGGGCGTGATGCCCGCGGGCGCCCCCAGGGCGACGACGGCGCCGGCGGCGGCGGCGGACGACGAGGCTCCGCCGCCGTCGCTGGCTCCGCGGGAGGCCAGCTGGATGAGGCGGAGACACGCGTCGGGCGCCGGCGACGGCCTCCTCGCGCCAGCAGAGTCTGCGAGGAGGGCGGAGGAGGAGGAGGAGGCGGAGGAGGAGGCGAAGGAGGAGAGCGACGGCGGCGCCGAGGGGGCGGCCATCGCGCCGCTCGCGTACGGCGGCACGGGCTGCGGCGCCGCGCCGCGCCCGGCCGCGGCCTCGTAGGCGGCCAGGGCCTCCGCCGGGCTGGCCGAGGGGCCCGCCGCCGCGCCGTGCCAGAGCTGCATTCCCAGCGCCCCGCGCCAGCTCTGTGCGAGATCGGGGGCGACGGCGTCGACGTCTCCGGCGAGCAGGCGGTAGGAAAGAGCCCGCGCGGCAGAGATGCGGTTTTGGTGGGCTCGGTGGTGGAGCTGCAGCTGCTGCTGCTGCTTCGCAGGGCTGCTGCCGCGGCTGCTTCCTCCCAGCACGTCCTCGCCTCCCTCCTCCTCCCCGCCCAGGATCCCGGCGTTGGCCCACTCGGCCAGGCAGGCCGCCAGCGACGCCCGCGCCGAGGCCGAGGACGCGGCTCGGGGGATCAGCGCCGCGAGCCTGACGTCCCCGCGGCCCGCGGCGTCGGCGGCGGCGTCGAGCGGCCGGCCCCCCGCCAGAAGCACCGCCGTCCTCCCCGCGGAGGAGGGCGGCGCGCGCTCCAGGGCCGAGGAGACCTCCGGGGCGACGCGGTCGCGGAGCCAGGCGGAGAGGCGGGCGCGCCTCGCGGCGCCGCCCGGGGTGTCGGCGGGCGCGGCGAGAGGCGGCGGGAGGGGGGAAGAGCGGGTCGACGGCCCCGTCTCTTCTCCTCCGCCTCCTCCCTCTTCCTCTTCCTCTGCCTCTCCATCCTCGACCGCCGTGTAGAGGGCGTCGAGGAGCTCCCAGGCCCAGGCCTCGTGCTTGAGGACGACGGCCTCCGGGGAAGGCAGGGCGGCAGCCGAAAAGGAGGAGGAGGAAGAGGAAGGAGGAGGAGGAGGATGGCGTTGCTCGATGGAAGGAGCGGGGGGGAGGTCCGGAGAGAGCCCGTGCGAGCGAGCGTGCTCGGCCCCCGAGGCGAGCAGGGCGCAGACGAGGCCGCGCAGCGTCGGCAGCGGTGACGAAGAGGCGGGGGAAGGGGCGGCAGAGTCTCCGGCAGCAACGGCGCCCTTCGCGCCCGTCCTCCGCGACAGCCGCAGCGACAGCACCGGCAAGTCCCCAGCAGCAGCTCCGCCCTCTCCGCCGCCGCCGCCGAAGCGGCAGCGGGCGGCGAGCAGCCCGAGGGCGGAGCGCCAGCGCGAGGCGTACCTCGCCACCGCGGCGGAGAGCTCGGCGCGGGAGACGGGGAGCGCCTCGGGCTCGCCGCGGCCCCGAGGCGAAGGCGGGGCGGCAGCGGCGGCGGCGCCCTGCCTCCGCAGCGGCAACAGCGGCGCCGCGAGCGGGAGCCGGTGCAGGGTGATGACGCTCCCCCCCGCTCCCGACGGCACGGCGAGCAGCCCGCCAGGGCCCCAGCCGGCCCCGAAGGAGCGCCCGAGCACGGCCCCGGCGTCGACGACGACGGCGGACTCGGACGAGGAGGAGGAGAGGGACCAGGGGGCGGGGGCCGGGGAGCCGCCGCCCCCCGCGGCGGCGCCGCCCGCCGCCGCCGCCCCGGGAGCGGCGTCGCTGCCGTCGCGGCGGCCCCTTCCGGAGGCGCCGTGGAGGGGCGAGGGCGGGGCCGCCGCGGCGAACCTGCGGGCAGCGATCGCGGGAGAGCGGGCCGCCAAAGAAGGGGGAGAGGCCGCCTCGAGGAGCGGCAGCGGAGGCGGCGGCAGCGGGGGCAGGGGGCCCCCGGCGCCGCCGAGCGGCGTCGGCGGGAGAAGAGCTGATGCCGAGTCGGAATCTTCTCCGTCGCCGTTGTCCCAGAAGTTGGCGCTCGGCTCCTCTCCTTCGTAGAGCAGCTTATTCCGAGGAGGAGGGCGGGCAGGAGAAAGAGGCGGCGGAGGCCGAGCAGAAAGGGCACCTCCGGTCTCGATCGAGCGCGCTCCGGCTCCGTCGGCGAGGCTCAGCGCGCCGATGCCGACACCGCCACCCCGCCCCGCCGCGGAGGCCCTTGCCGCTCCGCCGCCGCGGAAGTCCATCGCGACCTCCAGAGGATCCACGCCCCCCCCGTCGGGGGAGGGGCGCTTCTTCCTGTGGCGGCTGAGCGAGATCTCTCCTGCGGCAGCAGAAGCGGTAGCGGAGGCGGCGACGGCGACACGGGGGAAGAGCGCCGCGCGGGCCGCCGCGAGCGCCGCGGCGTCGAGCCCCGTCCTCGCGGGCAGCGCCGCGACCAGCTCCGGGGAGAGCGCTCCCGGGGGCAGGGGAGCCGGCTCGAACAGGGGGCGAGAAGGGGGAGGGGGGGGGGCAGGAGGGGGAGCGGCGTGAGAGAAAGCTCGGCTCCGGCGGCCACTGCCCCCGCCGGCGCCGCGCTCAAAATCCGAGACCTCGTCCCCGTCGCCGTCGCCCCCGTCCTCGACGACGACGTCGGCGCTCGCGTCGTCCGACTCGTGCATCTGGTCGTCTCCGTCGTCTTCGCTTCCGCCGAGAGCGACGGAGAAGGGTCCGCCGGCGCGGGAAGAGGGCTTCGCCTGCGGCGGCACTTTCTTCTTCTTTGCCGCCGCCGCGGGATCTCCTCCCTCTTCCTCGTCGTCGTCGTCGTCGTCGGAGCCGACGAGCCCGTACCGGCTAAAGTGCTCCACCTCGAACCTCCAGACGCCGCCGTCCGGGTCGTACCCGACGAAATGCGCCCCCTGGTCCGCGACCAGCCTGCGAAGCCTCTTGGAGAACTTTTCGATCGCCGCGGGGTCGGCGGTGGGGAGGCCGCTGGCGCGGTCGCGCTTGAAGACGCCCTCGAGCGTGACCTGCGCGCGGCCGTTGAGGCCGTCGCCGACCTGGGGCTTCTTCCCCCGCTTCTCGGGCTTGGGTTTCCTCTCCTTCTCCTTCCCTCCGGCGCCTGCATCGCCGTCGCTCGCTTCGCCGTCGTCGCCGTCGTCATCGATCTCGTACTCCTCCTCGGGGTAGACGTCCACGGCCCCGGGGGAGAGCCTAACGACCGAGGGGAGGTGCGCGCCGCGCATGTCGACGGCGTCGAGCCACCGGACAGAGCCGACGCCCTCGACGCCGACGACGAGGCCGCGCACCGCCGCCAGCGAGGAGGGGTCCCTGCGGGCCGCGGAGACGAGATCCTCGAGCGAGGGCTCCATAAAGGTCCCCACTCCCGAGGGGGGGGTCGGCAGGAGGGCGCGGACGGCCTCGGGGAGGGTGGAGGCGTCGCCGTCGTCGTCGCCGTCGGCGGCGCCGTGGCCGTCGGCGGCCGTGGCCGAGGGAGGCGAGGCGCCGGCGGCGGCGGCAGCAGCATTGCCGTTGGGTGCCCCCGGGGAAGCGGCAGCCGCTCCTCCTCCTCCTCCTCCGTTGGCAGCGACCGGGGCTCGCCCGTTGGGCGTCGTCGCCATCGTTGTCGTCGTCGCAGCGACGGAGGGGAGCGGCGTCCTGACGAAGAACGCCCTCGGGTCGTCCCTGGCCGCCAGAGACGGAGACGGAGAGGAAGAGGCGGGCGTCGTCGCCGCCGCGCCCGCCGCGACCCCCGGCGACGGCGAGAGCCTCAGCCCGCCGCCGACGCCGCCGCCGACGCCGCCCGCCCCGAAGGCCAGGGACGCGACGTCGGCGGGCCTCAGCCTCAGGCCGCCGCCGCGGGCGAACGCGCTCGAGGCCGAGGCGGCGGCCGCGGCGCCGCCCAGCCTGGGCGCGAGCAGCGCCGAGGGCCTCCCGAGCCCGCCCGGGCCCGCCGGCGAGGCGCCGCCGCCGGGGCGCGAGGAGAGGCCCGAGCGCGCGCCCAGGGTCTCCCCGGCGCCCGCGGCGGCGAGGGCCGCGCCGACGCCAAAAGAGGCCATCGGAGGGGGGGGCAGGGCGCCGTAGGGGCCCATCGCCCCCGCGCCGGAGGCTCCGAGGCCCTGGTAGAGAGCCGGAGAGACGGGCACGAGGGAGCCGGGGGCACCGGCCGCGGCGGGCTGCTGCTGCTGCTGAGGCTGCTGCTGCTGCTGCCCAAAGTTCCCGAAGAGTGACGGCTGCTGATGCTGCTGCTGAGGCTGCGGCTGCTGTTGAGGCTGCAGCGTCGTCGCCGGTCCCCCGAAGGAGAACAGGGACGGCGCGGCGGAGGTCGCGGGCGCAGGGGCTCCGAAAAGCCCTCCAGCGGCCAGAGGCGCCGACGACGCGGGAGTGCCAAAGAGGCCGCCGCCGCCGGTCGCAGCCCCGCCGAGGTTGCCGAAGAGCCCTCCCCCCGCCGCGGCCGGAGGCGCGGACGAGGCGGGCGTCCCGAACAGCCCCCCCGCGCCGAACGCGGGGGCCGGCTGCGAGGCCTGCCCGAGGTTCCCGAAGAGGCCGCCGCCGGCGGGGGGCGCCGCCGGCGCCGCGGGGGGCGCCGCGGAAAAGGTCTGCCCGAACCCTCCGAAGAGCGAGGGCGTCGCGGCGGCGGGGGCCGCTGTGGACGCCGCCGGGGTCTGTCCAAACCCGCCAAAGAGCGAAGGGGGCTGCGAGGCCGGGACCGGGGTCGAGACGGCGGGGGGGGCGCCGAACAATCCCCCTCCGGCTGCCGGCTGCGCGGCACCAAAAAGTGACGGCGGCTGCGACGTCGCCGGCGTGCCGAAGAGCGACGGCGTCGCCGCAGGGGCAGCAGCGCCGAACAAGCCTCCGGAGGCCGAAGGAGCGGCGGAAGCAGCGGGTGCTCCCCCGAAGGAGAAGGCCCCGCCGGGCTGGGAAGCGGGAGGCTGCTGCTGCCCAAAGCCGCCGAACGAAAACCCCGCGGACGCCGGAGGAGCGGCGCTGGTCCCTCCGAAAAGCGAGCCTTGCTGCTGCTGGGGCTGTCCGAACAGGGACGGCGCCGTCGCGGCCGCGGGGGCGGCGCCAAAGAGCGATGATTGCTGCTGCTGCTGCTGCTGGGGCTGCCCGAACAGCGAGGGCGCGGCCCCGGGCGTCGCCGCCCCAAACGCGCCTCCCGCCGCCGTCGTCGAGCCGAACGCTCCGAACGGCTGCGACGCCGCCGGGGTCGAGCCGAACGCGCCAAAGGGCTGCGACGCCGCGGGGGCCGCGGCCCCAAAGGGGGAGGACGCCGGCTGCTGCTGCCCGAAGAGGCCGCCGCCGCCGGCCGTGCTCCCAAACGCGCCACCGCCGGCGCCGCCAAAGAGCGAGGGCGTCGTCGCGCCCGTCGCGCCGAAGGCAGAGGCCCCGGGCTGCTGCGCAGCGGAGCCGAAGAGCCCACCGCCCGCGGAGGTCCCCGACGCGGAGCCGAAGAGGCCGCCGCCGCCGGCGGGGGCGGCGCCGAACGCGGAGGAGGCCGGGGCGGCGGCGGGCACCGCGCCCGGGCCGCCGGTGCCGCCCCTCGCGCCCGCCTGGTAGTCCTCCCAGCGCAGCTCCTCGGGACAGCGGTTGGCGTAGGCCGGCATCGCCACGATGACGTCGAAGTAGACCACGGCCTTGGCCCCCCCGACCGCGGCGCTGCTGCTCGCGTCGGTGTCCTGCGTCTTGGCGTAGGGCACGGCGCGCGAGCCCGAGCCTGGAGGGGCCGGCTGCTGCTGCTGCTGCTGCTGCTGAAATTGTTGCTGCTGCTGCTGCTGCTGCCCGAACCCGCCGGCTCCAAAGGCAGAGGGAGCGGCGCCAAAGGGCGAGGAGGCGGCGGCAGGCGCGGCCCCAAATGGGGAGGATGCGGCGCCCGGCGCGGCCCCGAACGCCGAAGAGGCGGGGGCGCCAAAGGCACCTCCACCCGCTCCCCCGACTCCCCCGAACGCGCTCGCGGTCGTCGGCGCGGGGGCCCCGAAGAGAGAGGAGGCCGGGGCAGCCGCCGGGGCGCCAAAGGCACTTCCGCCACCGCCGAAGGCAGACGTCGTCGTCGCCGAGCCGAACGCGCCGCCGGGGGCCGCCCCGAATGCCGAGGGAGCGGAGGAGGCCGGGGCAGGGGCGCCAAAGGGCGACGCGGCGGGGTTGGAGCCGAAGGCGCCTCCTCCTCCGCCGAACGCAGAGGTCGCGGGCTGGTGGATGGGAGAGAGAGAGAGAGAGAGAGAGAGAGAGGGAGCGGGAAGGGGCCGAGGTGAGCGGGGCAGGAGAGGAAGCCGGCGGGCGAGAGAGGAGAGGAAGGCGGCGCAAGGGAGGAGGGAAAAGAACGACGGCGACGTCAAACGAGAGCGATTGCAATCCTCGACCAAAAAACAAAAAAAAACGCCAAAGTCCTCACCTGCTGCCCGAAAAGCGAGGGCGTCTGAGGCTGCTGCTGCCCCGCGGGCGCGCCGAAGCCTCCAAAGGCCGAGGGCTGGCCAGTGGTCGAGCCAAAGCCGCCGCCGAACATTTCAAAGGGTTTTCAGTCGGCTGCAAATCGATGTTTTTTTCTGACGATGGACGGAAGAGAGAAAAAAGACTCGTCGAGCCTCACGCCCTTTCTCTCTGTGTTCTCAGATCCTTCCCCTCTGCTGCACGCGCGAGAGATCAAACCTGATGTGAATATGGAGTGTGAGAAACGTGGATGGAGTTGATGCGTGTGAGTGTTGAAAGAAAGAGAGAAGAGAGAGAGTCGGCATCGAAACACCATCGAGATTGTCGGCAAAGAGCGAGAGAGGCGCTCTCCCTCGCTCTCTCGCAGCATCAGCATCGCTGCTGCTTGAAACAGAGAGAGCGGGAGAGAGAGTAGCAGCAGCAGCACATCGGAGCACAGAGAAAGTGAGACGTACCTCGTCCGCGATGGAATAGGGGGGAGAGGCGAGCAAGAAAACCGAGTGTGAAGCAGGACTTGAGAGGGACGACGAAGGGGGGAAAAAAAAGCGACCGAAGATGGAAAAAAATCGTTTGTTTTTACTCTTTCTCGCTCTCCCCCTCCTCTTCTCTTTCCGTTTCCTCCTTCCTCTTCTACCCCCTCGCCGCAGCAGCGGCAACCTCGTTCGCCCGCTTCACCTTGTCCAGCGCCTCCTGCGCCTCGACCAGCCTGTCGCTCCTCCCCTCGGGCTCGTACAATTTGATCGCCCTCTTCTTCTTCGCCGCGGGAGTCCGCACCTCGATGCGGCCGCGCTTCTGCAGCGACGCGAAGCGGTCGCGGCTGACCGCGGTGTAGGGGCGCAGCCTGAGCAGCGACCCCGTGATCTCGTCGGTGGGGAGCACCTGCACGTCTGCGGGCGCCCACCGCTTCCTCCCCAGGTGCGGGGGCCGCTCGCGCTCCCTCTCGGCGCGGTCCGCGGCGCGGCGCGCGAGCGAAAGGGCCTTGGCCTCCTCGGCCGCCGCGAGCCTCTTTTTCAGGACGGGGAGCGACGCGAGGTCGGCCCGCTGGAGCTTCGCGGCTTTGCGCGCGGCGAGCTCGAGGCGGAGGGCCTTGGCGCGGGCGGCGCGGTTGCGCTCTGCGGTGGTCTTGCGGCGCGGGTCCTTGGACCTCTTGGCCTTGAAGGATTTCTCGTCCTCACCGCCGTCGTCGTCGTCGCCGTCGCCGTCGCCGTCGCCGTCGCCGTCGCCGTCGCCGTCGCCGCCGTCGTCGTCGTCGCTCGAAGAAGAAGCTGCGCCTTCGCCTTTCCCTTTCTCCTTCTCCTCTTCCCCCTCGTCGTCGCTCGACGAGACCGCCTCCGCCGTGTCGGCCAGCAGCCTGCTCAGCTCATCTCGCCCCCCACCGCCCTCCACCATGTCCACGAGCCTCGGCGGCGCGGCCTTCGAAATCGCCAGTCTCCTCGCGTCCTTGGCCAGCTCGGCCGCGACGGCGACGCCGACGGCATCCTGGTGCTGCTCGGCGTCGGGGTTGTACGAGCAGCCCGCGGCGTCGACCTCGACGGCCGGGATGGGCGCGATTCTGGAGGGCCTGCGCCTGCGCGGGGCGACGAGCTGCTGCACGACGACCTCGGCCGCGGACGAGGCGACGAACGAGGCGGCCGAGGCACCAAGCGAAGAGACGGCGCGGCGCGCGGCGGCGGTGGCCGTCGCCGCGGAGAGCTCGGCGGCCGCGACGAGGTTGCCGTTGGGCTTCGAAGCCCCGGCCGCGTACCTCGAGGGCTTCCAGATGTCCTCGGGGGCGGCCAGAGGCAAGCCGGTGTCTTCGTCGACGACGACGCGTTTGGATGACGCCAGGGCAACAGAGGAAGCAGAGGCGCGCCGCGGGGGCGTCGAGGGGACGAGCAGTGCGGCGGCACCAGCACCGGCAGCAGCAGCAACAGAGGGAGAAAGCTTCTTCCTCGCAGAGACCTTTGTGTTTTTCTTCGGGGGTTTCTCCAGCGACGCAGGCACTCTCCTCGCGATAGGCGGCCTCGCGGTGACGAGCTGGCAGCGCAGGGGGCGCTTCAGAGCCGCGGCGCCCTTGAGCCGGCGGGACGAGGTCTTTGCAGCAGTGGCAGCGGCCGCCGCCGCCGACGCCGAAGCAGCGTCTTTGTCGACGAAGAACAATTCGGCGTCGGCCGCGGCCTGCTCCGCCGCGGCCGTCGCCGCGGCGATGCGGGCCGCAGCTTTTCTCTCTAGGCCCGATTCCAGGTCGGAGGCATCGACGTTGCGGCGCCACGCCTTCTTGTTTTTGCGCGAGGAGCGCGAGGGCTTGGCCATTTGAAAATCAATGTTTCTAGCCGCCGTCGGGTTTTTTTGTTTTTCAAATGTGTACGAGTTGGGCGCCTTTGGTCTCGTTTTCGGGCGCTTGTCTGCAGGGCAGCTCTCTCTGAGCCTCGGGTGATCTGACACGATGTGACAGGAGATACTCTGCGAGGCGAGGGCAGATCGTAATGAGCTTTCCCTCTCTCTCACGCGCGACGACGACCGGAAAGAGAGTCGAAAAAGACGAGGAGAAAAAAGTGAGGCGAAATAATCTTGCTGCACAACTCTCGTCGTCCGACACCTTTTGAAAAAAGAAAAAAAAGGTTCGAAAAGAAAAGAAAAAGGTCGGGCCATTCGCATCGTCTTTCCCCACCCGAGGCCTTCATATTTTTGCTCCGCCATTCGCGATGCTGGATGGGAACGCGCTGTTGCACCCGGCTCAGCGATTTAATAAACCAAAAATGCGACGCGAGAGGGCTCTGCACGCATTTGAAGCGTCCCAGTCGTCGGGCGTCCGTCGGGGGATGGGAGGAAAAACCGGTTGCGACCTGGACCGGACACCTTCTGACCCCGCGCCCCTCCTCTCTCTCTCTCTCTCTCTCTCTCTCTCTCTCTCT
>Ga0315283_10002798_pt1 | contig 14717 bp, 12 predicted proteins | sample YL17G09_0_MG_FD_204541 | JGI IMG/M metagenome (GOLD analysis project Ga0315283, IMG submission 204541) | Sediment microbial communities from Yellowstone Lake, YNP, Wyoming, USA - YL17G09_0 | ecosystem: Environmental > Aquatic > Freshwater > Lake > Sediment | place: USA: Wyoming | collected... | reverse complement strand
CAAGGCCGCGAGCGAGGTCGGCGGCATGCAAACCGCCCGCCCCGCCGAAAGAGAGCAGGGTGAAGTCGCGCGGATCGTGTCCACGCTCCACGCTGATGACTCGCAGCGCGCGCTCCATATGGGCGTTGGCGACCTGCACCACTCCCAGCGCGGCCTGAGGGGCTGTAAGGCTGAGTTTTTCGCCGAGTCGAGTAAGAGCTTCGAAGGCGCGTTCCTGGTCGAGCGGCATCTGCCCGCCCAGAAAATATTCCGGCGGGATGCGACCCAGCACCACGTTGGCGTCCGTGACGGTCGGCAGGCGGCCTTTGCCGTAGCAGGCGGGACCTGGGTCCGCACCGGCGCTCTCAGGTCCCACGCGCAGTGCACCTCCAGGGTCGACCTGCGTGATCGAACCGCCGCCCGCGCCGATGGTGTGGATGTCCAGCACAGGGATGCGGATCGGGCAGCCGCCAATGATCGATTCCGTGGTGACTTGAGGCGCACCCTCAATCAGCGAGACATCCGTGGACGTGCCGCCCATGTCGAAACCGATGATCCCCTGCAGGGGCGACGCTAGCCGGCCAATATATTCGCTGCCTACCACTCCGCCCGCCGGCCCTGACAGGATGCATCGCACGCCGTTCGCGCGCGCCTCCCTCGGGCTGATATTACCACCGTTGGACTGCATGACCCTCAGCCGGGTCTGCGGATCGAGGTCGCGTTCGAGGTGGGAGAGATACTGCTCCAGCACCGGCGAGACGTAGGCATTGACCGCTGTCGTGCTGGCACGTTCGTACTCGCGGTATTCCGGGATGATCTCAGAGGAAAGCGAGACCGGGAAGCCGGCGGCGCGGAGTTTCTCGGCGATGAGCTGTTCATGTTCGGGCTTGAGAAATGAAAATAGGAGACAGACCGCCACCGACTCGGCATTTGCGCTTTGCAACTGCCCGACCAACTCATCGACCTGTGGATCGCTAAGCGCATGCAGCACATTTCCATCCTTATCCACGCGTTCGTCGGCCTCGAAGCGCAGCTCGGGCGGGACCAGCGGCGCGGGCGGATCCGCGAACAAGTCGTACAGCGCCGGGCGGTTTTGCCGGCCGATCTGCAGGATGTCCTTGAAGCCGCGCGTCGCGATGAAGGCCGTCCGCGCCCCCTTGCGTTCGAGTAGGGCATTGGTGGCTACCGTCGAGCCGTGGATGACCGTCGCGTGCTTTGTGCCGTGCTGTGCGAAGATTTTTTTCAGCCCAAGCAGGACCGCCTCCGCCGGGTCACTGGGCGTCGAGAGCAGCTTGAAAGTCCGCAGATTACCGTTTTCAGGTGAGAAGATGACGAAGTCCGTGAACGTGCCGCCGATGTCGATGCCGATGCGCAGGGGAGCAGACATGCAGGCATTATAACCCGAGGCATGGTGTAACGATCACGTCATCGGCTCGCCGGGGTTGGGTCTTTGGCCACAGCCCGGTTTTGACCGGAGATCTTGATGTTATACTCTCCCTTTGATGCCTACGGTTAGGAAAATGCAAGGTCAATCTCTGAAGGGTGCTTAACGACACCTGTCGGCATGAAACGTACATGCAAAACTCCTCGGTATCTGGCAAGGACAGCAAAGTGAACCGAAATGTGAGGGAAAAACGATGATGATGCAAGGCAGGATTTGCTTGATTACAGGCGGCACCAACGGCATTGGGAAAAGTACAGCCCAGGAACTCGCCCGAATGGGCGCAACGGTCGTCATTGTTGGGCGGAATGCTCGGAAAACCTCACAGGTTGTTGAGGAGATCCGCGCAGCAAGCGGTAGTAGCACAGTGGACTCGCTGCTGGCGGATTTGTCATCACAGCAGGAAGTTCGACGCCTGGCAAGTGAGTTCAAGAACAAATACTCGCACCTACACGTCCTGCTCAACAATGCGGGTGCGGTCTTTATGCAGCGTCAACTCAGCGTGGATGGCATCGAAATGACTTTTGCACTCAACCATCTTACTTACTTCCTGTTGACCAATCTCCTTCTCGATACGATCAAATCCAACGCCCCAGCGCGGATCATCAATGTGTCATCAGGAGCGCATACCGCCGGCAGAATCGAATTTGACAACCTTCAAGGCGAACGGAACTATGGTACCAATGCGTACGGCAATTCAAAACTCGCGAATATCCTGTTTACCACGGAATTGGCCCGGCGCTTGGAAGGAACCGGAGTAACCGTCAATGCGCTGCATCCTGGCTTTGTCGCGACGGGTTTCGCAAAAAACAACGGAAAGGTCATCGCCGCCCTTGTCAGTCTATTCACGCCACTCGTGGCGCGTTCACCGGAAAAAGGCGCTGAAACGTCGATCTATCTTGCATCTTCGCCCGGCGTGGAGGGCATTACGGGGAAATATTACTACGACTCGCATGAGATCCTGGCAGCACCACAAGCCAGCGATATGGTGGTTGCCAGGAAATTATGGGATGTTAGTGCCGAAATGGTTCACCTAACGGATGGTCTACCAGCAAAGACATAACGACGCCAATTGACGATCTGCTGGACGTGGATCTTCGCGAAGCACCCCTTTAGGGACCTGACCCCGCCCGGTTTTTTAAACAGTGGCATTAGCCAAGGCTTAAGGGTTGACCTTGATTAAATCCATGTTTACCGATAGCATTTAGAGCGAAAGGATAATCCGATCATGAAAAGAACTGGAAAACTTACTGGCATGGTTTCTCTTGCCCTTCTGGGCAGCCTGATCTTGAGCGCCTGTGGCGCGGCCACGCCTGAACCCTCCCCGACGGTGGACATCGGCGCGGTGCAGACCTCCGCGGTGGAGACCTTCTCCGCCGGCCTGACGCAGACCGCCTTCCTGCTGCCAACGGATACGCCCACTATCACTCCGACCAATACACCGACAATAGCAACTACCCTGAAAACGCCGCTTTCACCGGTGGGCGTCAGTACCCCGGTCAGCTCATGCAACGGGCTCGCCTTTGTCAAGGATGTGACCATTCCTGACAACACCCTCATGACCGCCGGCCAGACATTCACCAAGACTTGGCGGGTGCGGAACAGCGGTACCTGCGCCTGGGAGAAAGGTTTTAAATTTGCCTTTGTCGGCGGGGAGGCCATGGACGGCGCCACATTGACTTTGGACAGCGCGGTCAATCCCGGTTCGGAGAAGGATCTGTCCGTTGCGATGAAGGCGCCGAACAAGACCGGTTCCGTGCGTGGAACCTGGCGCATGTCCACTGCAGGCGGGACTTTCTTCGGCGATGAAGTATACGTGCTCATCAATATCGGTGGGACGACAACCATTACCACAACCGTCACCAAGACGACCGCTGCCAGCACTTCGACTGCCACCACGGCAGCTGCCACTTCCACACCCACCGCAACTTTGACCACGGCTCCTCCCACGGACACACCGACGGAAACACCCACAGTTACTCCTTAGCAATAGGGTTATGCAGGTCACGTTTCAAACGTGACCTGCATTTTGGTTGAATCCCCATCACTCGACAGCCTTCAAAACCGTCTGCAGTCTTCTCGCTGGGCGTGGGTCTTTGCAAAACACATCTTTAGGGGCTGACCCCACCCATCTTTTATCCGATAGGCCTCAGCATCTGTCAGCCTTACTTGCCATATCTCAGACCTTCGGTCAATCCTCAACATGGTCGGGATATGTTTCCTAAAGGCGTAGACCATAGCAGAGCAGTATTCAAGGATAGAATGAAGTATAATGAAATGTATAAGACTAATACCACCATATAAGGAGAAAAATCACATCATGAAAGTCAACAAGTTGTTTTTTGTAGCTCTGGCTGTACTTGCTCTTATTCTCTCATCCCTGGCATGTGAAGCCAGCGCCTCCACTGCCAATATTTCCAATGCCCACATGGCGGTGGATGAAGCGGATTCGGCGGAAACCGCGGTATATGCTCCCGATGCCCCTTCCTTCTTTTGCTATTTTGACCTGAACAATGCGCCGGATGATACGGTCGTCAAAGGCGTTTGGACACTGATTTCTGCGGAAGGTTATGATCCCAATCAGGAGATCGACTCCGCGGAAATGACGGGCGGTGACAATACCTACTATTTCTCACTCGATGGCGCAGCAGAGCCCTGGCCTGTTGGGCAATACAAAATTGACCTGTACTTGAACGATGAATTGGTTCAGACCGTCAATTTCGAAGTGCAATAAGTATTGCCGGTAACGACTCTTGCTGGGCGAAGGTATTAGACCCCGCCCGGAATTTGCCCAGGTGACAGTCATCTCAAAGATGACTGTCACCTGTTTTTAACCCACCGCCTTCAAAACCGTCTCCGCCGCGCGCAGAAGGAGGGTGCGGTAGCGCGGCACGTCCAGCGTGCGCGGGTCGGGCGGCTCGGGCAGATCCCAGGCGTGGATGCCCGGCGCGCCGCGCGTCAGCAGGAAGCGCACGCGCTGGCCGGGGCGCAGGGTCCTGCCCGTTTTAGCCAGCTGCAGTGCGGCGCGGGCAGCCGGTGAGGGGGAGCGGTAGTCGGTCAATTCACGGCTCAGCTTCTGGGCCAGCAGCAGCTTCTCCAGCGGTACGCGGCCGGTCCGCAGATCGTTCAGGCGGCGATCCAGCAGGGCGCGGGCGGAGGGCAGGCACTCCGGCAGGCGGTCAACGTCGGGCGCGCGTGCCAGAATGGACAGCAGTTCCATCTGGAGTTCGGCAATGAAGAGCGGCGTGTCGCGCCGGCGGCATTCGATCCCGCGCACCTTGATCGACCCATCCTGGAACACGCCGAAATAGCGGTTGGCCACCGGCACACGTTCGTCCACGCGCGAGGGCAGGAAGACCACCCAGCGGTAGATGCCGTCCAACGCGATGGGCAGATCCGTCCGCGCGGAGATCTCCCGCAGCAGCGCCTCGAAATCCCCCGGCTGGCGACAGCCGTCCCGGCGTACCCACAGCCCGTCCACGTACATGTGCAGGATGTTGTAACCCAGATCCTCGGAGGCCTCCTTGGCGCGCAGCAGGGCCTCGCGCCCGTAGGCGGTGACGGCCTCGTGGGCCTCGATGCGCCCGAAGCGTGCATTCTTGTATCCCAGATAACCGAAGCAGGTCACCAGCAGCCACTTGGCAGCAGAGGCGCGCGCCATGAAGACTTCGCGCCGAGGGTCGCGGGGATGCATCTGGTTTACCCAGGCCTTGAGCCGCAGGCGCTTTTCGAGCAGGGGCGCCAGCGTCTGCGGAATCAGGCCCGGCTCGCCGGGTGCGGGGGTCAGGTCGCCGTCCTTCGAACGGGGCACCTCGGGCGAGATGTTGAAGTGCACCATGATGCCGGGGTACATCGAGACGAAGTCGATCCCGCCCACGTCGCGGTGCAGCCCGACGGTAGGCTGGTAGACCAGCCCGCCCATGTCGGAGTGGATCAGGTCGAGGGCGGTCTTGGGCGTCTCGGCCTGGGCCTTGTGCCAGGGGACAAGGACGCGCCGGCGCAGGGCGGTGGTGAACTGCATGGAGGAGATGCCGGTGCCGGGCGAGAGCCGGGCGGCGTCCTGCACCGGCAAGGCGGTCACCCGCGCCATCTCCAGCACGCCGTCCAGTGCATAATCGCTCCACAGCATGGCGTTGTGCCGGTCGAGGTGCCAGCGTCCATGCAGCTGCACCTGCTGCCCGCGGTAGACGATCTGCCCGTAGGAGAAGTAGGTGTGCGCCTTACGGAAGGTGATCTCCTGCCCCGGGTCGCGGTTGAGCGGCAGCGGCAGCCCCAACTTTTGTGATTGCTGAATCAGCAGCGGCAGCAGCCACGTGTCGCCCCAGGAAGTCAGGATCAGGTCCGGATCGTAGCGTTCGAGCACAGCGCGCAGGTTGATCAGCAGGGCGCGGACCGGTTCCAGCGGCTGGGTGTAGCGTACCTTGCCGTATGCGATGACCATCCCCCCCGGATTTGAATGCAGGGGGTCGCGGTCAGGTTCCAGCGACAGGATGCGCAGCGGTGCCGGGATTGGGTCGAGGTCCCAGGGCGTGTCGTGCGGCTCGATGGAGAGCACCCGCTCTGCCTCGGCTTCGATGCGGCAGCGCGCCAGCGGGAAGACGTCGAAGCGGGCGGCGTAGCGCAGCGCCAGCGGGATGTCCGCGTCGTAGTAGGCCAGTCCGGGCTGCGTGTCGCTGACCTGCTGAAAAATCGCCTGCAGGCCATTGGAGCACGGTACGGTGGCGCTCAGCACGGGGATCAAGCCGGAGAACAGGTCGCGCCGCTCGCTTCGGGCGAGGGCCACGCTCTTATCAGTCTTCTGGATGAATTTCCACAAGGCCCTCAGGCGCGGGGCCGGGCCGGCGGCGTAAAAGGTGACTGGAGAGTCATGTGTGAAACGGCGGCGCTGCCCGTCGTCGCCCAGCAGCCACAGCGTCATGTTGGTTTCGCTGGCATACAGGTCCAGCAGCCAGCCGGAGAAGCTCTCGCTCATTTCAGCCGCTCCAGCAGTTCGTCCACCTGCCCGCGCAGGCGTCGAACCTCCTTATGCTCCTCCAGCAGCATCGAGAGCAGGAAGACCTCGAAAGGCAGGGCGTGGGCGGCGAACTGCGCGGCGGCCAGGTGCAGCCGGGCCGAGGCGAACAGGTCGTCCAGCGCGAGCTGGTCGCTGCGGCGCAGGGCGCGGCGGAAGCGGCTGAACGACCCCTGCTCGATCAGCAGCGCCTGCGTTATGGATGGAAGTGTGCGTCCCATCAGAACAACCTCGGTTGAGAAGCCGGGCGGCACGACGCCAGCGGGGCAGAGGGCAGAACAATATGCTGCTCTGGCAAAAACATGTCCGCAGCGTGGGCTTCGAGCATCCGCACGAATTCGATGGCCTCCGGGCTGGGCACCGCCGGCGGATGGACCGTGACCGCGCCCCCCGCTGGCATGCTGAGGCGGTCGAGGTGGAAGATGCAGCTCTCCAGCAGCCGTCGGCGCTCGTGCACCCGCACGGATTCGTCGTAGAATGTGTTGAGCAGGTCCAGCGCGAGGATCGGCCTCGGCAAACAAGGGGTGGTCTCTAATAAGGTCAGCATCTGGTAGCAGGTGAATGCGCGCGAGACAGTGATGCGCTCGAGCAACTCAGTCTGCCCGCGCGCGCCCCGCGCGACGAGGTAGGCATTGAAGCGGTTGCCGCCGTCCAGCACGGTGAGCGGGCTGCGCTCCGCCAGGCGGTGCAGGTTGGAAAGTAGGGGGGTGTGCATGCCGCGGGCGAGCACCAGCAGTGTCCATCGACCGGGGCGAATGTCGGTGATTTCGTCCATGCCCACAGCTTAATCGCTGTCTGCAGAAATGAAAATCCCCCGACGGGGGATAGAGCGGGGGGAAATGGGAGTAACCGTTCGGGGGAGGCAGATGTTGCGGTGGAGGGTGCTGCGTTCCTAGCCAGAGCGGTCCCATGCGCTGAAGTCCCAGTCCACAAGCAGCAATCCCAGCTCGGTACGGGTGCGCAGGTTGAACTTGGTCAGCGCGTGGTGCAGGTGGGTCTTGACGGTCTCCGCCGAGACCCCAAGCTGGGATGCAATTTGCTTGTTGGTATAGCCCAGGCAGGCCAGCGCGGCCACCTCCTGCTCACGCGCCGAAAGTGAGAGCCAGCGCTGCCACAGGTCGCCTTCAGCCTGCCGGCGCTGCAGTCCCTCCCTCAGCAGGCGGGATGCGACTTCCTCGGGTGGACGCTGCTCCTGGTGGGCGAGATCCTCCAGCATGACCTGGAGTGTCTCGTCCAATTCGTAATAGCGCGGCCCGGTCTCGCGCCGCAATCCCAGGTGTTGCAGGAGAATGTTCAGCAGTTCCATTACTTGTATTATACCGAACATTTGTTCTGAAAACATTAGAGTTTTGGCGCAAAAAAATTTACCGCCAGACGGCGGCAGATATCGCGTTCAAGTTGTCGCGTGAAATGGGATAGTTTATAGGTCGGAAGACATTCCGAGGAAGGTCTGCAGAATCAGCGGATCGAAATACTGGCCGGACTGGGACTTCATGTATTCCAGCGTCTGTTCCTTGGACCAGGCAGTACGGTACGGGCGGTCGGAGGTCAGCGCGTCGTAGACGTCCACCACGGCGAAAATTCGTGCTCCCAGCGGGATGCGCTCGCCGGTCAGTCCATAGGGGTAACCGCTGCCGTCCCAATGCTCATGGTGGTAGAGGGGGATGTCCAGAGCGGGTTTGAGGTATTCAATCTGCGACAGGATGTTGTAGGCATAGAGCGGGTGGTGCTTCATGATCTCCCACTCCTGCGAGGTCAGCTTGCCCGGTTTTCGCAGGATGTCGTCCGGGATGCCCATCTTGCCGACGTCGTGCAGCAGGGCGCCGCGTTCCATGTGGATGCGTTGATCTTGAGGGATGTTGATCTTATCCGCCAGCAGCAGGGTCAGTTCGGCCACGCGGCGCGTATGCCCCTCCGTCTCGCGGTCGCGCAATTCAAGCGCGCGCGACAACCCCTCGATGGTGGCATTGTAGGCGGAAGTGATCTCCGCGTTGCGCCGGTCCAGGCTCTCGAGCAGAAGGGAGTTGTCGATGGCAATCGCGAACTGGTTGGCGATCATCTCCAGCATGTTGAACCAATCCGGGTTCACCTTCAACGGATCGCGCTGGTAGATCTCAAGTACGCCTTTGACTTCGCCGCGTGCGATCAGCGGGATGCCCAGATAAACCTGGAAGGCTTCCTTCTTGAAATTGCAGGCGGTGATCAGATTGTGCGGGCTATGGCGCAGGTTCTCGATGTGCACCAGCCGCCTTTCCCTGACAGCCAGGCCGGCGTAACTCTGCTCCAGACTAAGGTGAGATTGGATGGTGTTGTGAGCGTGGAATCCGATCCCCTTGACGTAGAGGAGGCGGTCTTCAGCCGTATCGAGGATGAGAATGTTCGCTGCGTCCACGTTGAATTGCTGGACGATCTTCTCGAGGATAATGCCGGCGGTCTCCCGCAGGTTCAGCGTGGACAGGATGGCCAGGTCGATCTCTCGCACCATCTCCACCTGTTCCAGCCGGCGTTGGGCTTCCGAATAGAGCAGGGCGTAGGATAGGCTGGATGTAGCCAGCTGGCAATACGCGCGCAGGCGCGATTTTTGATCTTCGCTGAAGAACCCTGGCTGGTTGCTGACGATGCCGAGCAGGGCGATCAGCTGCCCATCAGCAAGCAATGGGAACAACCCGCGTGAGGACGGCGTACGCGTGTCGTCGTGCTCGACGATGACCTCATTCTTGTCCTGCAGCACCTTGTCGATGTGGAATGCCGCGAATTCCGTCGGGCGATCGGCGTCGGGCCAGGTGCTCAGCCACTCCACACCAGCAGGATTCCGAGATAACCCCAGGCTTACCTGCCGGGCGCTAAACTGGGACGCACACGATTCGGTGATCTGCCTAGCCAGAATGGATAGATTGGTATCTTCAGCGTAATCCTGCAAGGAAATGGCTTCAAGTGAGTGCTGGGTATATACTCCTGCCGGATTGTTGGCACCAATAATATCGCGTACCATGACCAGCAGGCGGTCTTCATCCAGCCGCAGGCATTGCGCGTTGAGCCGGCGAATCCCCGTGGCTGTCTCCTGAACATACTCCACGTGGGCCCTCGACCTTCCGTCAGACACACGTTGCAACGCCTCTGCAACCGCCACCGCAGCTTCGGCAGGCAGGACCTGCTGAGTCTGCCGCCCGACTATTTTTTCAGGGGGGGACTTGAGCAGTGTCAAATCGCCTGCAATGGAATCCAGGATGCGGCCGTTCCGGTCCACAATGAACAACAGCTCCGGCACGCTTTGGACAGTGGCATCCAAGGATGCTTTATCTGTCTGCGTCGGCTGGAGTCCGGCGATGATTAAAGGCTGCAAGGTAAGCGATCGCATGCTTCGCTGAGTATCCCCATTAAGGTTGTGGTGTTGAAGAGGGGGGGTTAAATGGCGAGCGGAATGATGGGCAGTTTCTCGCAAAGCTGCTGAGCGAATTCCTTGAGGGACAGGGCATGGATGGAGGCCAGCAGTTCCTGTGCCTGGGCGGAGAGACTGAACTGTTCCTCGGCAAACCCCGCCTGTAGCGCCATGCGCGGGTTGTTGAGCAGCAGGCTGCGGAAACCGGTGTTGATAACGGCGGCTGCCAGCAGGCGGTTGATGTTCGCGCGGTCGGCAACAGGGTCAACGACGTGAACACGCTGAGGGGTAAGGGTGGTCTTAAGCATGGTTTTCCTCCTTGAACGGTTTGGCGGATAAGGCGGATGCAACGAGCAACCAGAAGGCTCCGATTGCGATCATCACATCTCCAAAACTGTAGACGAACTTACTAAAGGGCATAAAGAAGCGATCCGAAAGCCAGGGCAGGATGATTTCACTTGTTGGTAACAGGATATCCTTGCTGCCGGTAGCAATACGACTACCGCTCTCTATCTTGGCGAGAGCTTCTTGGGGTACTAAATAGGCGGCTGTTTCGATCGGCAGTGGCATAAATCCCCCGTTGGCCAGTATTACTATTAGGTTGAGTCCCAGTCCGATGTTGATCAGGAATATTCCTGGGAGATTGCGGTTTAGCAGGCAGAAGACCAGCAGGATAACCTGTGAACCCACCAGACTGACTGAAGCCAGCCAATCTGGAAAAGTACTTCGTGTAGCAGGAAGAAAAAAGGCTAAGAACTGCGGCAGAAACCCTGCTACGACTAACCAACCATATTTAAAGGCAGGCGGCTGCCAGGTTGTTTTTGTCCGCCAGGAGACCAGCATCCCCACTAACAGGCCGGCGACAATGGCGGAAAGTAAAATCACTAACGACCAATACCACCACAGTCAGATGGAGCGCCAGCGCCCAAGACCAACATGGCCAGCATGACGAGCATAAAGATGAATTTCAGGTGGGTGGGGTTGATCTTGGTGGCGAACGTGCTCAATGAGTTTTTCATGGTTTCCTCCGAAAAAGTATTGTTGAATGTCAATACTTTACCAGACACCAGGCCTCAAAAGTGGCCTCAAAATGACCGTATTAGCTGCTCATATAACCTTTCAGTTTCGTTAGTTGGCTGGAGGCCAAGCTCTTTTTGCAGGGTTTTACGGCATTGCTGGTACTGGCGGGCAAGTCCGGGCTGGTCACGCAGGGCGGCGTAGGCGCGCATGCGCTGGCGGTGGGCTTGCTCTAGGAGGGGGTCGGATAGCAAAGCCCGCCGGCTGGCCTCCAGGCTCAATTCTGCCTGTCCGAGCTCCAGATAAAGCTCGCCCAGGCGCAACAAGACGGCCTGGTAGGCCTCCTGCAGGCGCACTCTTTCCGGCATGACCCAGTCGGCGTCAATGTTGGCCAGGTAGGGACCGTGCACGAGATCCACTGCTTTTTGGAGGAGATCCACGGTTTGCCGTATCTCGCTTGAGTTCCTTGCCGCTTCGAGATACAGGTTGAAATCGTCGAGATCACAGGTGTAATCCGCGCCGCGATTGAAGTTGTAACGCTCGCCTTCGTACAGAATCACTTCCTGGCCGACGGCGTGCCGCAGCCGGTAAATGGTGGTTTTGTAGCGCATCTTCAAGCGGGCCGGGGTGATATCCGGCCAGAAGATCGTCGCGATCTGTTCCTTGGTCTGTGGAGGGTGGAAAAACAGGTAGAAGAACAGATCCCGGGTTTCGCGCGTCTGCCAATCGGACAGACTCAGTGGATTACCATTTCTGATGACCTGTGCTTCTCCCAGCGTGATGATTTTGAGGGAGGGAGGCGTGATCTGGACCCGTTTTGAGATTTGCCTCAATCGGCGGCGCATCTCTCTGAGTTCGCCGGCGAAATTGATTGCCCTCGTGAAAAATTTCGCAACGGTGGGGTTTGCTTTTTTGGATTCGAGCATCTTGCCCAAGAATGGATAAGCCTGGGACGCATTGAGGATGATATAACTCGATTTCAGTTGTGCCAAATCCATCGCCGCTAATTTATCCAATTGGTCCAGACAAGCCTTGGTGTCATAGGATGCGTAAGCTGCTGAAAGCCAGATGATGTGCTTGCCCAGTTCTTCGCTGAAACCAGCCTGTTGGTGCACCATCATCGATTTTTGGAAAATCTCTGCCGCCTCCTGGGGGTGACCTGCGGACAGCCTGCAACAAGCTTGTTCGAATCCCACCTGGGACAGACGGTATGGCGAGGATGTGCCTTGGCGGACAGCCAGTTGTGTCAAGGCTGCTTCTGCTTCCTGCACCTGCCCGCCCAACCGCGCCAACCGGGCGGTGGATAGTGTGGAATAAAAGATGATGAAATTATCGTTCAACCTGCCGGCGATGGTCAGGGCTTCTTCAAAACAGCGGCGCGACTGTTCGAAATCATTGACATCCGATAATAAATCGCCCAGACTGCAAAGAGTTAACGCTTGGGTGCGCCGGTCACCGCATTGCTCGCAGGCGTCCAAGCCATTCTCAAAAACAGTAAAGGCTTCCTCGTATCCTCCATCCATATGGTGAATGACGCCAAGGTTGTTTAGAAGAAGAGCTTGATGATTGGTATCTCCCGATTTTTGCCAGGCTTCCAGTGCATGGGCATAGTATCTTGAGGCGGTTTGTGTATCCCCCTGCTCGGCAAAGAGAACACCGAGATCCATCTCTATCATGGGAATGCTGCTTGAAACTCCCAGATCAGTATAGCGCTTTAGGGAGATGTCATAGCACTGTTTGGCGTTTTCGAACTCTCCAAGCTTTAATAATGCCTGTCCTTTCATCCGTTGTGCTTCTGCAAAGGCTTCCTGTAGAAAAAGCTCATTCCTGTCTTGCGTTATCTGGATTGTTTCATCTGCATCAGCTAGCATGAGATCGTAATCGCCCAACCGTCGGTAGGCCATTGCCCGACGTGTCAGGACTTTTGTGAGATTATCGCAATCTTCAATTTCTCTGAAGGCACTTTCAGCCTGACTTAACAGGCTTACAGCTAGTCTTGCATCACCCTGAAGGACTTGCAACGCACCTTGGAGTGACAGCAGCACAGCATTATCATGGGGGATACTGCTGGATAGATGATCAACCCAGTTGGATAGGGTCAGAATCCTTCCGTGGCGGATGAAATCACTGCCAGCCTTGGAAAACACACGGATCAGGCTTTGCTGGTCCCCCAATGATTCGTAGAGATGAAGCGCCTCCTCCCAGGACAGGTTTTTTTCATGATATTGCGCCAGACCATTTTGGATGTGCCAAGCCAGGGTCGGTTGTTCGTATTGCAGGCGGGACTGAAGAAAGTGCCGGAACAGGTTGTGATATCGAATCCACTTTCCATCCGGACCCAGTGGAACGGTAAATACATTGTTGGTCTGGATGCTGGCGACCAGCGAAGACCAATCCCGCTTCTCTCCGGAGAGCAGCGGATCGAGCACCGCCTCGCATATTGAGGCGTTGAAGGCATCAAAGAGAGCTGTCACAAGCAGGAATTCACGCAGATCGGGCGTCTGCTTGTCCAGCACCTCGGAGGCGAAGAAATCAAACAGATCGCCTGACGATCCGAACGGCTGGGCTGGCGGGTGAATGGAGGGGAGAGCGCTGGTCAGGTGGATGGCGGCAATCCAACCCTCCGTCTCCTGGGCGAGTTTAACTGCTTCCTGGTCGGTGAGAGTATGCCTGCTGTTTTGGGTGAAGTATTGTTGAATCTCGCCTGGCTGGAAGGACAATTCCTCGTAGCTCAACCCTGCGACCATGTCCCGGGCGACCATCAACGGCATGTCCGGGATATTTGGCAGGCTTCGTGAGGACAGAATGACATGGATATTCTCCCCGGACAACTGGAGAAAGCGGTTCACCAAAAGCCGGACGGGGAGTGCCGAATCCACCACGTGGTAATCGTCCAGGACGAGCAGGAAATGCTCGTGGATGCGGGAATTGATCTCGTTGGTGAGAGCGATCAGCAGCCGTTCGCTGTCTTTTTCGAACGAAGCCAGACTTTCCAGAGCAGATGTCGATTCTTTGCCAAACTCAGGGAATCGTTCCTGGATGCTGGAGATGATATAGGATAAAAACCTTTGAGGTTCCTGGTCGAGCGTGTCGAGGGAAAGCCAGCAAACAGGCAGGTCGCTGTTGGCAGCCAGGTCGATAAGCAGGGAAGTCTTCCCGTAGCCAGCAGGGGCAACGACCAGGATCAGCTTTTTATCCAGCTGATCGTACAGACTCTCCAACAACCGCTGGCGCGCGACAATTTCCGGCCGCCGCCTCGGCTGGCTGATCTTGATCGTGCTGACTGGAAACTTTTCAGCGCTGGTCATATTTGGATATTAACATGCACCAATAGGTAAGAATGACCTGCTATTTTCGAGCCGGCGGATTGGTGTGGTCCTTCCGAGGTATTAACACCCGAAACACGCTATCGTTTGGCTGTTGGAGATTACATTATAAGCCATCCGCCAGGGCAGCGAAGTGGGATTTCTGTTTGTTTTAATCAATCCGTCAATCCCCTTTTTGATGGATAATGACAGGCGTTCAATAGGGTTGGTTTTTTCGGTAAATTGAATACATGAAAGCTTTGCACGAATAAGCTAAAATATTTACAGGAGCGCCAGGATGGCGAATCGAATAAAAAGTATAGGCCGTGAAATGCGCATGGGTAAAACCCCGCGCCTGATTCAACAGGATCCATTCAAGGATATCCGCAGACTCTACGATCGATTTAACGCCTCGATCACCGGCCTGGATTGCGGCGGGAAATGCGCATTGTTCAACGCGAGTGGAAAACCGTTTTGCTGCGATATCTGTCACGCGGTGCCGGCTGTTTACGACGAAGAATGGATTTATCTGAAAGTCAGCACGGACCTGTGGCATCTATGGCGGGGAGATGAATGTGCAGAATC
>Ga0315283_10002797_pt1 | contig 14717 bp, 11 predicted proteins | sample YL17G09_0_MG_FD_204541 | JGI IMG/M metagenome (GOLD analysis project Ga0315283, IMG submission 204541) | Sediment microbial communities from Yellowstone Lake, YNP, Wyoming, USA - YL17G09_0 | ecosystem: Environmental > Aquatic > Freshwater > Lake > Sediment | place: USA: Wyoming | collected... | reverse complement strand
ACATCCGCAAACCAGGTTCACCGTCTGCGCCGGTGATGGCAGCGGCAAAGAGCGGCGCGCAAGTGGTGAACGTGTGTCCCACCTGGCCGATGTTCCACTCAATGCCACCTGAAAACCAGGCATTGCGAATGGCCAGGTTGGCGGGTTGAAAAACCGGATTGCGCGCAAGTAATTCACGGTTCCCAGGTTTATGCACCAGGGAAATCAGCCGTCCACCCAGGTCGGGCAGGAAGGTAGCCTTCAGTATCTCATTTTCCAGGATGATGGTGCGGTAAAGGACTGGTTCCCGCTGGCGGGTGTAATTATCCTGCATCCGGTATGGCAGGACGCGAAAGCCGGTTTCCCAACCCAACAGGCGGCGTTTTTCATCCGGCAGGGAAGAATGGCAAATAACCGGGCGATCAGAAACCCGGTTGCGGAAATGCGGAAGTGGGTTCTCATCCCCCAAGCGCACTCCTGGCATGCTGAGAGGTTCAATCCGGAGGGTGGTCATAAATAATCACATGGAGTAACAGCAGGATAATAATTTTATAAAATCGCTAATGGGTTTCACCGGGATGGTCGTATTCCAGGTTCTCTCCGCGAGGATGGCACACGGAATGTCTATGAACGTGTCGAAATATCCATCCGACTTGTCTTCACAATGGTCGGCCCAAACGCAGATTTTGTAGCCAAGCATATTGGGATGGGTGTTGGGAATCCAATTTTGATAAAGGGTTTGGTGATCCGGTAAAAGACCGAGGCTGGGCGTAATGTAGTGCGTGTTTTCAGGAGAAGCAATGATTTTATAACCGGCATCAAGAAATTGATCCGGCGCCCCATCGCCTACCCAAGTATTTATGATAATGTCTATGTCTGGGCTGAGAATGTGCGGGGAACGCTCATACCAGTTCCAGATTTGCATTTGTTTTCCGCGTTGCTTTACAACCCGATTCATAAGATTTATCCAATCGATCAAGACATCCCCGGCGTATGGAAACCCTTTTTCTTTTGCATAAGCCACCAGGGATGGACATTCATCAAGGCAGGGGCCTTCCGGAATCTCATCCGCACCAATGTGAAAATAAGGGCCATCGAACAGCGCTATGAACTCGTTTATCAAATCCGCCATCCACTGACGGGCGGCCGGATTTGAGTAATCAATCGTCCAGCCGCCATGTTCTCCCCCAGCCCAGCGCGACCTGCTCATCGATTGGCAGGTAAAAGCCAGCATTGGTTCGTAACGGGTTATGATGGTTGCATGCGCTGGCAGATCGATCTCGGGCACAATGGTGATATGCCACTTGCGGGCATAAGACTGGAGCGCTGTAATTTCAGCCTTGCTGTAGGCGGGAGATGTTTCCAGCCCCGGAAAGCGGTCGCTTTTAAGCCTGAAACCATTCCAATCAGAAAAGTGAAGATGTAAAACATTCAACTTGAGCCGCGCCATTTGGCGCATAGTCCGGTACAGATATTCCAGCCCCCAATATTTGCGGCCCGCGTCGAGCATGATGCCTCGCTGCTGGAAATCGGGATAGTCACGAGCATGCCCGCATGGCAAGCGAGTATGGGTTGGATCCTGATGCAACATCTGGAGGAGAGTTTGCCCGCCATAGAAGATCCCCGTTGCCGTTGATGATCGCACCTTTACATATTCATCGGTTTCAAGAATGTATCCTTGATCGCCAATTTCCTGGTCAGGCCTATCCAGTGTGAGGAAGATATCGCCCTTGGCAGGGGATAATCCAGTGGTAATTGCCAGAGTCATTCCGGTTTCTACAGAAAGGAGTTCCTGCAAAGTCTTGGCAGTTTCCGTCAGTTCGACGATGCAGGTTGCAGCGATCACCAATCGGCAGGTATCGGGCAAAGTCAGATAAGAACCTGGGCTTGTCCATTGTCGCAAGCCAGGAATAATGGCTGGGATGTCAGTCATGGGAATATCGGGATTACCCGGCTCTATGTTTTTATCGCACCAGCAGTAATATTGCTGACGATTTTTTCTGCCAGGAAAATATAAAGCACCAGGGTGGGAATAAACACAATTATGATCCCGGAAAAGATACCGGCGTAGTTGCCCTGGTTGAGCATTGAGCGGATTACCGTTTGCAGTCCGATCTGTAGCGTACGATAGTTATCATTATTGACCATGATCAACGCCCAAAAGTATTCGCCCCAAAAATTAAGGAAGTTAAAGACGGTCAATGTTACCAGGGCTCCTTGTGCCAGGGGTAACATGATTAGCCGGAAAGCCTGAAATGTGGTCGCTCCATCCATGATGGCTGCTTCCTCCAGTTCCGTCGGCAGGGAGGTAAAAAAACCGGACAGGAAAAACACGGAGAATGGAATGGCACCGCATATGTATACAATGAGCAGCCCGGCAAATGATTTGATCAGGCCCAGGCGAGTGAACATCATGAACAACGGGATAAATGTCATCATCGTCGGTATACCCATGCCAGCCACAAAGATCCCCGTAACGAATTTACGACCGCGAAAATTGGCTCGACTAAGAGCATAAGAAGCAGGGGTCGCGAGAACTAGAACACCAAGACATGAAATGAAACAATAAATCAGGCTATTTTTGAAATACAGGGCCAGGTGATTCGTTGTTAAAACGCTGACATAGTTGTTCAAATGTATACCGCTTGCTAACAGCTTGCCGGTGAATATTTCCCTGGTGGTACTAAAGGAAGACGCCAACACCCAACCGAACGCGTAAACAAGGAATAATGTCCATAATCCAAGGATTATATAAGCAACAGATTTGTTTAATATTTTTCTAAGTCTTTCAGCCGTTTTTTGCGCCATACCACACCACCTTGTCTCAAATCAATACTCCAATTTCTCTTCCTTAAAAACCACATTCAATAAACCGTATATTAAGACTACGATACCTGTCAGGATTACACCCGCAGCTGCCGCCCTGCCCACATAGACAACGCCATTGGCGCCAGCTCCGGCGGCGCCGCCGCCAGCTTGCCCGAAAGCCAATTGATAGAGGTACATGGCCGGAGTCATTACTTCCGGATATGTCTGACCAAATGCCATGGGAAAAGAAAACAGGTTGAGTACTGTGATGCTCCACATCACCACCGCAACCCGAATAACATCCCGTAAAAGAGGCAAAGTGATCCGGGTAAATACCTGGATCATCGTAGCGCCATCCAATTTTGCCGCCTCCATCAATTCGACCGGGATACGCTCAACACCGGCCAGGATGATCAATAAGAAAAAGCCGATCCCGCCCCATACAAAGGCGATCAGCATGGCCCAGAAGATGACCGAATGGCTTGTCCACTCGATATTTGCAAGCGATTGCAAGCCCAATGCTCCAAAAACGTTTTTGAATAGCCCAAAACGCATGCTGAAAATATACTGGGTCCACATGGCCGCCGCCGCCACCACCGGGATCAAATTGGGCAAATAGATAACTGCACGAAAGAAAGATTTGCCCTTGATCCCTGAAGTCAACAGGGCCGAAAACACAAAGGCCGAACCAAATACCCCCACGCCTCCCAGCAGCCAGACGATCCCGATCTTCCCAAATGATCGGATGAATACCGAGTTTTGCAGCAGATCAGCAAAATTGCCCAACCCAACAAATTTCATCTCGCTGCCAGACCAGGCCGATACCTCAAAAAAACTTAAGATGGTCGAATGGATAACCGGATAAATGCTGACAAACATATAGGCTATCACTGCCGGCGCAAGAAAGGCAATGATCATCTTCTTATTAGTTTTCATGAGTGCAAAACTCCTATGGTTCACCTTAATCAACTGCAATGTGTGGGGCAGAAGCCCCACACATTGCGAACATCACGAGCGTTTAGGGTATATTCGTTTTTGCCTTTGCCACCAGTTGTGCAGTGAATGCCTCTGCTGTAATTTTGCCAGTGATGAGGTCGGTAAAAGCCGGCAGGACATCATTTCCAAAGAAGTCGCCGGTGTTCCAGCCTTCACAGGCCCATCCGAAAGCGGAGGTTGCATTTTTCATCAGAGTGTAAGCCTCCGTGATCGGTCCAATCCAGGGGACATCCACGAGGGCGGAAGCATAACCGGTCGCCGCCACGGCGGTCTGGATATCCAGGCTGACCACGTACTTGATGAATTCAATGGCTACATCAGGATGGGCTGATGCTTGCGTGATTGCCATGCCTTGAGCGCCCATGTCGTAATCATTCACCGTGCCAACGCCATTGGTTACAGCAGGCCAACTGAATGTGCCCCATGGGAAGTCTGAACCTGCGGTCTCTGCAACTTCAGAGGGCAGCCAGGTTCCATTGAACGTCATCGTTACATCACCCAGTGCAAAGGCTTGCTGCCCGGCAGGATAGACGTTCGCGCTGGTGCCCTGAGCGGCATACACTGACAATGCCTGCATATCCTCGGCCCACGTCACCAGCCCAGCACTATTCCAGGCTTCGCCGGTCTTGTCGGCCAGGGCGGTTTTGAAAGCATCGCAACCAACATAGCGTTGGACTGAATCTCCAACCATGACATCCGTGTAGGAATCTGGATCGTAAGTGAAGACACTGCCATGACCAGCAGCCTTCAGCGCCGCATTGGCCGTCATCCACTCATCAAAGGTTGTGGGCACAGTAGTAATGCCTGCTGCTTCAAAATGCGCCTTGTTGTAGAACCAAAGGTTAATGTATGGGTTGTAAGGAACCGAGGCAATATTTCCGCCTGCAGTCTTGTACTGGTTTATCAGCGCCGGGAAGATGGTTTCGCTGACCGTCTTTCCTGTTACGCCGATCGCCGGCTGACCCAGGTAGCTGTCCAGGCCCAAAACATACTTATCGCCCCAGGTAAGGGCAATCCGGGCCGTGTCATTGTCAATTAAATCGATGACTGTGCCAGAATCAATGGCAGCCGTGAATATTTTCCTTACGTTGCGGCCCTGCCAGGTAACTTCAACCGTTACATTGGGGTTGGCGGTCTCGAAGGCAGTTATGGCCTGCTGCATGACCACGCCCATGGGTTCGTCTGCGTTCCACATGGACCAGTAGACCAGGGTGATCGGTTCGGCTGTTGGGGGAATAGTGGTCGGTTCGGCGGTTGGGGGAATGGTGGCCGGCGGCAGAGTCACTACCGGGACGGGCGTTGTTTTGGGGCCGCATGCGCTCAAGAGAAGGATGCCGGCCAACAAAATTGCTAGGTATTTTGCGTTCTTCATGGTTTCTCTCCTTGTGTAGATCTGCTAAATATGGATTGAAAGATAGGCTTTCGCATCATTTCAATAACTTGCTGAACCTTCGGAGGGGCGTGGGGTGTGTGGGTGACTTCGCCGCCTACACACCCCGCATCTTCCCCTTCTTTTTGAGAAGATACAGGATTTCTATCATTATCCTTTTTTGCCGGCGGCCTCCTTTTTATCAACATCCTTTACTAAAATATCCAACCCGACTTCTGAAATAATCCTGGTGAAATCCGTATACATGATAGGTTGGACCAAACAAGCATCCGCTTCATGCGTCCAATCCTGCAGCGCAACATCGGACGATGAGCACACCACGATGGGTATCTTCATCGTGGAAATTCCAGATTTGAGACTCCGCAATTGCCCGGAGTAATCGAGCTCGGGGCGGGAAATGCGCAGGAAGATAATACTGGGCTTCTCGCTTGCCACAAGATCGCTGATATCGGAAGTCCATTCTGCCTGGACCATCAGCCAGCCGCAATAATCCGCGTACCTTTTGATCAGGTACACGAACTGCGGTTCGCTGTCGATTAGCAGGATCTTTGAAAGCGGGGAGGCGGCCATATCAATTTCATTATAGGGTTTTGCTCCACCCTTGTCTTGTACAGGCCTATGGATTCCTTGTACAAAGCACTGATTTTGCAGAGGCGCGCAGCGATTCATAGTCATCCATGAATCGCTGTGTGACATTTTATGCTGGCATCCTTGAGTTCCCCGGACAGGCCAGCTCTTATGGGTGGGTAAGGATCGCTGTGTGTATTTCATCCTGGGAATAATCCCAGTAATAACCGCTTGCCAGGATCCTCTCCGGCACGAACATGAGTGTCCAGGGTGCCGTGGGACTATCTGATTTGACAAGCAGCGTGCCGTCCGCCCGGGTGTGGCCTGTAAATTTCTGACCGGCCGCCTCTTCCCAATGCCCAAATACGCTCGCCCCGCTGATGGCCGCTCCTGTTTCAGCGTCCACTATTTTTATCGTAGCCAGGCCTGCGCCACCGCTGTTCACCAGCGAGATACTTTCGATCCGCATGGGCTTCAACCCCGTACCCGCCGGCGTGGTGGCGCTGGCTGCCAGCGAAGCACTACTTTTGTTGCCCGAGCCATCAACTGCCAATACCCGGTAGTAATAAGTCGTATTGGGCAGCAATCCCCAGTCTTTGACAAAATTAAAGCGTGTATTTTGCACCAGGGTTGCCGCCGAAGGGGTGAAATCCCCAAGCAGACTGCGATGGATCTCGTAGTGGTCAACCAGCAAATTATCCGAACAGCGCCTCCAATGCAGGCTTATGTTTTGCCAATCCCAGGCAAGGGCCGACAGTTCAACGGGGATGCTCGGGGCGGTTTTATCCAACAGGGGCATCAGCAGATGGGTGCCACTGGTATTCCAGATGCCCGTCGTCCACCACTGTGTGCCACGCGTACCCCAGGCGGTTGGCAATTCGCGGTAGGAATCATAGTGGTGTATCGCGATCCCCAGGAAGGATGGATCGTTTCCAAAGGCCTTGTACACCTGGTCCAGCATCTTTTCCATAAAAAGGCGGCCTTCTTCTTGAAAGGTGATCACTGCTGGATCGCCGGAGAAGGAGATCTGGTCTGTTTCCACACTGATCATCACCTGCTTGCCGATCTGGTCGGCGTACTCAATTTCGCCCTGGCCGTTTACGATGATGCCGGAGGGACCCGCAGCCTCGTCCCGGTAATCCATCACGGAAACATAGTCCGTAATGTCCTGGATATGTTGCGCACAATTCTTGACGGTGCCATGCCAGTCGATGTTCAGACACTCGTTATTTGTGTCAAACCAGCGCGGGATGGCCGGGCCGACATTAAGGTTTTGCCCGGAGGCCAGCTTGCGCTGCATCAACTCGCTGAGCATACCCAGGTATTGCAGTTGGACGGTGGGGCTGACACGCCAATCAGCCAGGCCGTGCGGTTCTATATCAATATTCACCCCGTCAAACTGCTCCTGGGGTGCCGAACTGATGTTGTAATTGAGCACATTTTCGATCAACTCCACGGCCTTGGAATGGTAGCGTGCGTACGTCAGCATGGGAGCCATGTAGAAGCTGGATCCCAGCAGGGCGTGGACATAAACGCCGTGTGAGTGTGCCCAGCGGATGAACGAACGATAAGCCTCCGGGTTTTCCAGCAGGGCATAGGCATCGTCGTAACGATCGGCATAAAAGTAGATGGTTTTGATCCCCTGTTTGGAGAGCCCCGGGTCATTCATGAAACGGCCCAGAACAATGCGCGCTCCGGGATTTTCCAGGAGTTGATAAGCAGCCGGTTCCCAGAGCCACATGGCCCGCTCCGCCTGCCTGACCATCGGCTGCTCGCGGGTGCCCTGGCCCGTTTTGACATAGATCGTCGCTGTTTTGGTTATATTTCCATCTTTATCAATGGCGCGCGCTTCAAGCGCATGGGTCTTGTCACCTAAACCGTTTGTATCCCAGTTGTATGCATAATTGCTGCCTGTATCCGAAGTTGCCTGCCATGGCCCCCAATCCACACGCACCTGCACACTGCTGATTCCGCGCGCGTCCGATGCAGAGACAAGGATGGGTGTCACCGCGCGGGCGGTTTCACCTTCTTTCGGACTTGTAATGACCATCTGCGCTGGAATTTGCGAGGGAATGCCGACATTTACGAAAAGGGGGGCTCCCCAGCGGTAGTATCGATCGGTGTCGGCAAAACAACGCACGGTTAGTTCCACTTTACCGGAATAACCGAACGGTTCCCAGGTGTAGGACCAGGTGCCAGAATCGTCGCCGTCTGGATCATCCATGTGCACAGCGAAGATCGTTCCGGCATCGACCGCCATCACCACTTGATAGGCTTTGGTGTATGTTCCGGTGATCGTGATCGGGCCTGTGATCCAGGAATCATTTGCTGGGCTGGTTATGGCGCAGGCGCTATCAGTCGCTTGAGCCTGTGCGGGGAAAACGGGCAGCAGGGCCAGGCAGAGAGCCAAACACGAATGGAGCACGTTGGGAACGATCTTGGGGCGCATGTGTCACCTTTCCGGGGAAAATGGGAGGCAGGCGTTCGGGCCGGTAGCGTGATACTTGCAGGCTTTAGGGGGCATGCTGGTATCCACTGCAGGGTCAATGGTCGAAAGAAAGGCCACGATCGTAGTGTACCAAGTATGCCAGGGATTGTCTTGTATAAATCAACGGATTCCTTGGATATAGCAAAGATATCATTTCCCCACATGAGTTGACGCGTCAGGCCAGGGCAGGCAGACAGAGACTGGTGATTCGGCAGAACTTCCCTGATGGATCACGAAATATCCGGGGTCTTTGGGAATCTCCGCGGAATAGGGGAAGGTGTGGGATGTGCGGGCGGTTCAGCAATTTATTGAGATGATACTACGGTATGCTATTGCTCAGCCTGTGATCTCGAGCCACGCCTGAAGGCACTCGGTGAAACCCCGATCTCCCGTTGGAAAACCTTGCTGAAATAAGCAAGGTCGGAGAAACCAACCTCCAACGCGACTTCCGTAATATTCAACTCCCCGCCTTTGAGAAGTGTACAGGCTTGCCTGACCCTGTAACGATTAATATAAGTTATAGGACTGATCCCCAGTTCTTTTCGAAAACAATTGGTCAGGTAGTTTTCACTTACCGACAGGTGGGTCGCCAAAGAGTCGCGCGAGATGGGTTCGCCGTAATTGGCATGCACAAACGTTATGGCCTGCCTGATCAACTTTTGGGTGGTTGTGCCCGGGCGATTTGTGCGGTTCAAAACGTTGGCGATATGCACAAATGTCTCCTGCGCGCTGAAGATCCCTTTTTCCAGGATCGCCAAAACCCCCCGGTTCAAACGGGCCATATCTGACTCCGTCAATACCTGGGCCGTGAGCACAATGACCGGGATATCCTGGTAGGTGCTCCTGGTATGCAACGCTTCGAGGACACCAAACCCATCCAGGTTCGGCATCATCAGGTCCAACAGGATCAGATCGGGGTGGATATTCTGCAGAATATCCAGGGCTTGAACCCCGTCATGCGCGTGGACAACATGACAATCGGGCACTTGTGATTGGATCAGGCGGGTATGAAAATCCAATATGCCCTGGTCGTCGTCAACCAATAAGATCGACTGCAAAGGCCGCTCATCCGAATAGGAGCGCGCGAGAATTTGCTCGAGGCCCTCAACCGTTAAAGGTTTCGTCTTGTATTCCAACTCGAGCACTGCGCCTGAAGAATCCCCGCCGGAAAAAGAGAAGAAAAGGACCGGCAAATTTGCGAGAGACGGGTTCTCCTTCAGCCGGCGCAGTATATCCCAGCCCTGCCTGGCAGCCGTTTCCCGGTCCAGCAGGATGGCCGCGGGTGGATTTGCAGCCAGGCGCGCCATCCAATCGGGGCTGCCATCTGTCCCTTGAACCGTTGGATGAAATCCCTGCTGCTCAAGATAGGCACAGGCCCGTTCTGCCGCGACCGGCTCTTGTGCAACCAAAACGATCGAGCCGAAGGGCAACGGCAGGATATTTTCCGGGCGACCCTGTTCCATCATGAGGGGCAGTATGAAATAAAAGCAGGCGCCTTCCCCCTCGATGCCCGAGGAGTGAACGCCGATCGTTCCATCATGCAGGTCGATCAGGTGCTTGCTGATCGCCAGACCCAGCCCCATGCCGCCAAAACCGCGTGAGGCGGTCCGCTCGGCCTGATGGAACTCATCAAAGATGCTGACCTGCTCTTCATGGGGAACCCCCAGGCCCGTGTCTGTTACAGACACGGTTACCGTATCCCTGGATAAACTGATCGATAAAGTGATCGAGCCCTGCGAGGTGAATTTGACCGCATTGCTGATCAGGTTCAAGGCTATCTGCCGCAGGCGGGTACGGTCACCGATAACGCGGATGGGTTCATCCGGGATCTCCAACCACCATTCCAATCCTTTTTCCCTAGATAATTGCTCGCCGCTTTCGACAACCACCTGCAGCACATCCACCAGGTCGAGCGGTTCCAGGCTCAGGCGTAACTGCCCGGCGTCACTGCTGGCGAGATCCAGGACATCACGGATCAGGTATCCCAGGTGCTTGGAATTGGAATAGATCCGTTCCAGGTCTTGAGATTTAGGGTTTTTTCCCTGGCGTTGTTCACGAAGAATTAACTCGCTTAATCCGACAATAAGGTTCAGGGGGGTTCGAAGTTCGTGACTGACTGTTGAAAGAAAGCGGGTTTTTAATCGATTGGCTTCTTCGGCCTGGCGTTGACCCTCAGCAGCCTGGCGATACAACTTTAACGTCAGGAGGGCAGCCGAGACCTGCTGAGTGATGGCCGCCAGGGTTTCCAGATTTCCCGCATCGTAAGAAATGAAGCCGATTTGTTCTCCGAGTGCCAGGAGAGGAAGAATTGCCACCTGGAAGGACTTTAGAGGTGAATATAAAGCTGGTGGAGGAAATTGCCGGGAGGCATATTGTCTATTCGTCAATACAGATCCTGTTGCTGAAGGTTGCCACAAGACACTTCCAGCTACAGGGTCATCTTCATCCAATTCCGGGTTAAATACTGAGATCTCCACGTGACCAATACCGATACTTGGCAGATGTATATTTATAATATCCAGGATCTGGTGTTCATCCAAAACAGACAGCAACTTGGCTGTCATGATCCCGATCGTGTCCGCCGTATTCGCCTGCCGGACCAGGTATTGCGCAGTATGCTGGTTGGAATATTTGCTTACCAGAAGACGAGCCAGGTCGATCAGGTCATATGCCGGTTGCAGCCTCGCTTTATTGAGAACCAATGAAGTCAGGCAGTTACGTAAAATAGAGATGGCCGGCTCAAGGATGTATGGATCGTCCCCCTTTTCTTCAATCTGGTGTAATAAACTTTTCAACGCATCTAAAAATTTTTCCCTGCCTGTCTCCTGCACACTTTGAAGGAAATCAGCGATCAATTCGGTCATATCTGCTTGAATATTTTCGGATGACAAATGATAAGACCCCCCAAATACAGCAGCAGTCATCTGCCGGGTAATATCCATGACCGAAAGATTACCACCTGGACCTGTGGTGACAAGACAACCACTTTCCATGCTGCATCCGCAAGATTGGCGAGTCACCAACTGCTCTGGGACCCGGATCGTGGTTGGATTCCCCCGTCTGTTTTCGATATAATCCAGCAGCAACTCGACGGAACGATATCCCAATTCAAAAAGCTGCTGATGGACAGTTGTCATCGGAGAGTTCTGCGCCTGGGCTCCAAGATAGTCATCAAAACCTATTAATGCGATGTCTTCCGGGATACGGTGACCGGTCTCTTCCAATACCCGCACAGCTCCAACCGCAGAACTATAATCGCTGGTAAGAACCGCGCTGAAAGGATGGCCTGCATCCAGTAATCTGTGCATGGCCGATCCGCCGCCTTGAATGGTGTGATACCCATATGAGATCAATTCCGACCTGAGCTCGAGGCCAAACTCCTGCATGGCCGCTTTATAAGCATCCAGGCGGATGGAACTATCCCCTATCAGGATTTCATAACCAGCAATAAAAGCAATTCTTTGATGTCCATGGTCGCGCAAGTGCATCACTGCCTGGCGGATGCCCGTGGCATTATCTGTAGTCACTGATGGAGGGGGTTCTCCCGTGCCGGCAAAGACGATCGGGAAGCCGCCGTCTCTTAATTCCTTAAGCAGTTCGTTGCGTGGCTCGGAGATTAGGGGAGTGAGAATCACCAGGCCATCGGTATTCCACGGCCCGATGGGCACAAAAGTTGAATCGGGAGAACATGTGAACCAAGCCGGGTAGGGATTGCTGGGTTGGGGCGGACGGCCAAGCCCACATCCGAGCAAGAGGTTACAGTCAAAATCCCGGCCAGCGGCCAAAGTTCCCTGGAAAACCCGCAGGAGATAATCTGATATTGTATTTCCTTCCTGCGCCAGGTTGCCTGGCAGGTTGCCATAAACCTGATAGCCGGTCAAGATTCCGATCGTTCTGCGAGTGAAGGATGTTACCATGTCATTTAGTTGACCTTGATTTCAATAGTAGCAACATCTTCGCAAGAATTAACCTGACAGAATAGGGATTCCCGGGCATAAATTGAGAACTCATCTAACGATCTATCTCGCGATAATTATGATAGACATTTTAACACTTATATATGCATATGTTGTATCTTTTCAAAAATACCCCACTTTCACCTCTTTTACCGTCGGCCCGGTTCTAACATATCGTCCCGAATCTCTTGAGGGATAGGCCTTGAGATGATATAAAAAAGCATCTTACTGAGAGGAAACCATGCAAACCATTCCAGATTTCAATGAAATTGTTGAACACTTTTGTTTCAAAGGTGATTTCCTGGATGCCGTCCCCTTCGGAACAGGTCACATCAACGCCACGTATGCAACCCGTTTCAAAGAACCAGGTGGGTTAATTCGACGCTATATCCTGCAAAGGATTAACACACAAATTTTCAAAACCCCTGAACAGGTTATGCGCAATATTGAGCGGGTGACCAGTTATCTGCGCAATAAATTGGATCCCGAGGATGCCGATGCGAGCCGCAGGGTAATTACGTTGATCCCTGCCACTGACGAACATTTCTTCTATGTGGATCCTGACGGAGAATATTGGCGGGCCGAAGTATTCATCGAAGGCGCAAAGACTTACCTCACGGCCAGCACATTGGAACATTATTTTCATGCTTCAAAAGCATATGGAAATTTCCAAAAAGATTTGGCAGATTTTCCCATTCATGAACTGCATATCACCATCCCGGATTTTCACAACACCGGCAAGCGTTTTCAGGCTTTGATTCAAGCTATTGAACAGGATGTCGTAAATCGCGCCGTATCTGCCAAACCTGAAATTAATTTCGCCTTGCAGCGCGCAAAGGAAACGACCATCCTTCTGGAAATGCTTGCCAATGGTGAAATGCACGAACGCGTTACGCATAATGACACCAAACTGGATAATGTCATGTTGGATGATGTGACGGGCGACGGCGTATGCGTCATTGACCTGGACACGGTCATGCCAGGCCTGGCTGTGTTTGATTTTGGTGATATCGTCCGATCGGGTGCAAATACCGGTCTCGAAGATGAGCCGGACCTATCTAAAATAGATTTCGATATGAACATTTTCAACCGCTTGGCGCACGGATTCCTGGATGCCACCCGCACAACCCTGACACCAGTCGAAATTGACCAGTTGGTTTTTGGAGCCAAACTGATCACCTTTGAGCAGGGCCTTCGTTTTCTCACGGATCATCTCAATGGCGATACCTACTATAAAATCCATCGTCTCAGCCATAATCTTGATCGTGCTCGCACACAGTTCAAACTAGTGCAGGAAATGGAGAACCATTTCGATGAGATGCTGGGCATGATTGAAAGGTACAGATAATTCCTTCTCGATGAAGTTGATGCGTATATCCTGAACAATTAAACCGCCGTATCCAAACATAAACGTGCCACGAGCATCACTCCAATTTGTGGATTGTGTTTATCATTCAGGGCTCGCTCACCTTCCCCGCCAATTTCCAACTGGTGGGGGCCATGAACCCATGTCCCTGTGACTACTACGGCGACCCGGTCAAACCCTGCACCTGTTCGAACATGGTGGTGAGCAAGCCCCGTAAGAGATTCGGGGTGATATACCAGAAGCGCATATCAGGCCCCCTGCTGGACCGGATCGATATCCACATCGAGGTGCCGCGGGTGGAATACGAGAAGCTGTCAGAGAGCCGGTTGGGAGAGTCTTCCGCCACGGTATGGGCGCGGGTCGAAGTCGCCCGGCAGCGACAGCGCGACCGGTTTGGTGTAGGGGTGGACGGCGTCCGCCCGGAGGGGGTTACATGCAACGCCGATATGCGCCCGGCAGAAGTACGCAAGTTCTGCGTGCTGGACGAGACCGGTCAGGCTCTAATGAAGACGGCAATGAACCAGTTGCAGTTCTCGGCGCGGGTTTACCATCGCATCCTGAAGCTGGCGCGCACGATCGCGGACCTGGCGGGGAGCGAGAGCATCGGGCCGAGTCACCTGGCGGAGGCGTTGCATGCTTCGCGATAGGCCGAGGGTGATGTTGGGATGAAAATTCAACCAGGCGACTCTTAATCGCTTGGTCGATGGTTCGACTCCATCCGGGCCCACAGATAAAAGACCTTCTGACTGTTACTTTGGTCAGGAGGTCTTGTTTATCCGGGAGGCTGATTACTCCGAATGGGATCGATCGTTACCCTTCCGCCTCGATGCGGTCCACCAGGATCTGCGAACCATTGAATGTGCCTCCTTTAGGTCCGATCCTAACCCTTCTTCTGGACCAGTATTTGGGGGCAGGCCATATCCTCCGCCGGGTGATGCAGGAGAACCTGAAGAAGAACCGCCTCATGGGCATGGACGCGGCCTGGGTGGAGAAGTGGCGCACATAACCCACTGGATGAGCAGGGGAAAGACATAAAGGTATATGTTGACCGGCAGAAGTGCGCTTCGCCAATCCCATCACTGGGACGTTTGAAGCAGAAAAGCGGTTATGACTTATTCTGCCAAGGCAAAATTTGGTTGACTTAGTCCACCGGTTAGTCTATAATAG
>Ga0315283_10002796_pt1 | contig 14718 bp, 10 predicted proteins | sample YL17G09_0_MG_FD_204541 | JGI IMG/M metagenome (GOLD analysis project Ga0315283, IMG submission 204541) | Sediment microbial communities from Yellowstone Lake, YNP, Wyoming, USA - YL17G09_0 | ecosystem: Environmental > Aquatic > Freshwater > Lake > Sediment | place: USA: Wyoming | collected... | reverse complement strand
CTCGCCATAGCCCGAGCTATGGCTGCGCTTTGCGCCTCGATCGGCCGCCTTCTGGCGCGCTGCTCGGGCACGCTCGAAAAACTCTCAGCCTCTGAGCGAACGCGAAACCCGGGGCCCCCGCCGCCATTGACATGACGTCGCACCGGCTCCCGTTCCCCGGGTTTCGCTCGCGCTCAATCCGCGCTGCGCCGGATCGGGGTACGACGGTCCTCCCATGGCCAAGCTCTCCGACCTGAAGAAGCTCGTCGACGAAGCGCGCGCCGTAGCGCCGGCGCCGACGAACACTGCGCCACCGGCAACAAAGGCGGCCAAGGTGACCGCGCCGAAGCCACCGTTGCCGGCCCGCCCGGCGGCGCCCGCGATCTCGCCCAAACGCGCCCTCGCGGCGCAAAAGCATGCCGCCGGCGACGTCGACCTCACGCAGGCATTCGCCGACGTGCAGCGGCTCCCGCCTTCCACCCGACGGAAGCACGCGCCGCCGCGGCCGGCACCGATCCCGGCGCAACGGATCGCCGACGAGCGCGCGGCGCTCGAAGCGTCGAAGTACGGCGACAAGCCCGCGCCCGACTCGTGGGAGATCGGGCAGGAGCTGGAGGGTGAGCAGACCTTTCTGCGCCGCGGCCTCGGCACCGACATCCTGTCGAAGCTTCGACGCGGCCACTGGTCGGTGCGCGGCGAGCTCGATCTCCACGGCCTCAATTCGGAAGAAGCGCGCGCCGTGCTGGCCGATTTCCTCTTCGCGGCCCGGCAGCACGGCGACCGCTGCGTGCGCGTGATCCACGGCAAGGGCCTCACGTCGCCGAACCGCGAGCCGGTCCTCAAGGGCAAGGTGAGGCGATGGCTCGCGCAGTGGGACGACGTGCTGGCCTATTGCGAAGCGCCACAGCACGCCGGCGGCGGCGGCGCGGTGTTGATCCTGCTGCGCGGGAATTAGCGGCTCACGCCGCTACCGGAATACCCGATGCGCGAGGGCGGGCAACTCGGCGCGCACCTCGGCAAGACGGGCCGGATCCACGTCGCCGACGACGACACCGGGCCCGTCGGGATGTTCGGCGACGATGTCGCCCCACGGATCGATCAGCAGTGAATGACCGTAGGTTCGCCGGCCGTTCGGGTGCGCGCCTCCCTGCGCCGCGGCCAGCACGTAGCACTGGTTCTCGACCGCGCGGGCGCGCAGCAGCAGGTGCCAGTGCGCGGCGCCGGTGGTCGCGGTGAAGGCGGCAGGAACCAGAATCAGCACCAGTTCGCCGAGCCCCCGGTAGAGCTCGGGAAAACGCAGGTCGTAGCACACCGACAGGCCGACTCGCCCGCAAGGCGCGTCGAATGCGACACGCGCGGTCCCCGGCTCGATCGTCCGTCCCTCCTCGTAGCGCTCGGCTCCACGCGCGAAAGCGAACAGGTGGATCTTGTCGTAGCGCGCGAGGCGCGTGCCGTCGGGCGCGTAGACGAGGCACGCACTGCGCACGCGCAGCGGGTCGTCGCAGGCGAGCGGCACCGTTCCGCCGACCAGGAAAACGCCGTGCCGGCGGGCCTGCGCGGCGAGCCACGCCTGCTGCACCCCGTCGCCTTCCGGTTCGCGCACCGCGAGCTTGTCGGTGGCGCGGGCACCGAGAATGCCGAAATACTCGGGCAGCAGGACAAGACGCGCCCCCTGCGCGGCGGCGGCGGCGACCAGGGGTTCGGCCTGCGCCAGATTGGCGGCGACGTCGCCACCGGACACCGTCTGCACGGCGGCCACTCGAAACGACTGCGTAGTTTGCATCGGCGTCATCCTCATCTCTGCCATCGCCATCGCGTCCGCCGACGCGCGGTCGCGCGCGCTACCGGGTCGGCCCGGCCTCGGCCTTCGTCGCGCCGGGGCGCGTGACGACGGGATCCGCCCAGCTCCCCGTAATCTGGTATTCATAGCTGAACATCTGCTCGAACGGATCCTTCAGCACCTTTTGCGCCAGCAGCGATCCGGCGCCGATCGCCGCGCCGATGATCGGGTTCGCGAGGAACAGCAACGCCGCGCCCGTCGAGATGCTCGCCGACAGCGAGGGCAGCACCCGCACCGCCAGGTGTTGCGTTTCGCTGGCCAGGTCCACGTCACCGGAAATCTCGACTTTGGCGGCCGGCCCGGCGAGGCGCAGGTTGGACGTCTTCAGCACGCCGCTCTGGATGCGAACATCGCCGGTGATGTCGTCGAACGCGAAGCCCTCGCTGAAGACGTCGGTGAAATCAAGCGTGATGCGCCGCGGCAACGACTGCAGCGAAAGGACGCCAAGCAGCTTGCCGATACCGGGCTCGATCCTGGTGAAGCGCCCCGGCCCGACCTCGATCCGGAACGCTCCGGACAGCGTCGGATAGTCGAATTCACTGGGCGCCCCGGCCCATTCGAGGGTGCCGGTCACTTTGGTCGGCGCATTCTGCACGGCGTCGAGATAGCCGATGCGGGAAAGGAACTTGCCGGCATCCGTCACCGATAGCGCGATGTCGAGGCGCGTCTGCTGGTCCTTGCCCGCGGACTGCCAGCGGCCGCTGGCGTCCAGGCGGCCGCCGTCGTTCTCCAGCGCCAGCTTGTCGATACGCCACTCGGTGCCGCGCGGATGCGCAACGAATTCGAGCTGACCGGCGTCGCGGCCGCGAACGTAGAACGCCTCGGCCCGGACATCGATCTCGGGCCACGGATTGTCGATGCCCGCTTCGACCTTTGTCGAGGTCGCCGCCGGCGCGCCCTTCCACCGCGCAAGTTCCGCGGCGCCGGGCGGCAGGAACCGCGCGAGGCGCGCGGACAGACGGCCGTTGGGCGCGTCGGGAACGGGCGCCGACCAGGTCGCGGACCCGGCGAGCTCCTTCGCGCGCATGTCGAGCTGCCAATCGTCCTTGCTTCGCCGCGCGCTGACCTTCATGTCGTTGAAGCGGCGGCCGACGGCTTCCAGCACATTGACGTCGAGGTCGATGCCGGCAACTTCAAGGCTGTCGCGAGTGGTGGGCAGCGGTCCCGTCCGCCGTCTCAAGGCGAGCCAGTCGTCCAGATTGAGCAACGGCAGCGCGCCGCGCACCCACAATCCGGGACGATCGGCACGTTCCGGTGCAGCGCCGTCGGCCATCCGGCCGAGCACGAACAGCGCGCGGTCGACCGTCGCGCCGTCGGTGGCGAGTTTGCGGTGGAGCAGCAGCCGGCCCACCTGCCCATACGTCACCGTCAACGTGTCCTCAGCGGGCTGCGCCGCGTTGCCGCGGCGCGCGACTTTCAACGGCACGATTTCACCGGCGGCCTTGCCGAGCGGCGCCGGCAGATCGATCGCGGTGCCCTTCAGCGTGCTTTCCAGCGACCAAGACGACGCGGCGCCGACGACGGCCGTGACCGTCCAGTCGATCGCACCCGAGACGGCCTCGCCGAACGGCGGATTGAATTCGCGCCGCAATGCGGCGATCGTCGTGCTGCCGGTCCCCGTGAGTTGCACCTCGTCGGCGTCGCTGGTGATGGCAAGCCGGGCCGGCCCCCCGAGCACTTCGACCGCGACATCGCGCGCGACCACGCCCTTCTCCGAAAACTGCAGCTTGCCGTTGATCGCCCCGAGCGGCGGCGCGCCGGCGAGCCGCAGCTCGTTGTCAGTGACGGCATATTCGCCGGTGACCCGGGTTCCCGCCGCAGCACCGAGCGGCAAGGCCACCTTCAGCTCGAGCCTGCCGTTGCCGGCGGCCTGCGCACCGTCGGTGTAGTGGTCGATCCAGCCGGCCACGGGGCTCTGGTCGATGAAATGCAGCACGTCGGCGGTCGCCATCGTCCCGGCGCCGTCGACGACCAGCAGTGGATGGTCCGCGCGCAGGTCGTCGATTTCCACCTTGAACTTGCCGAGCGGGATGCCGGCGAGGCGGCCGCGCGTGGCGTCGACGGTCAGCCGGGTGCCGTCGAGGTGCAGGTCGGCGTCGAGCTCGGAAAGCGGCGGCCATCCGTGCGCGTAATCGAGCGCCCCGGCGCTGACCTTGGTCGCGACCGTGAATTGCCCGCCCTTGCGGTTGGCGTACGGAAAGTCGGCCAGGTTGCCGGCGAGCTTCATCCGCACTTCCCCGGTCGTTCCTGCGGTCAGCGCGGCGCGCAGCCAATCGCGAACCGCGGGTAGGGTCGCCGTCGGCAGGTAGCGATGCACCTGGGCAATGCTGATACGGCTCAACTGCGCATTGACGTCGATCGTGCCGGGACCCTGCGCCGCGGTCCGGTATTGCCCGGACGCGCGACCCGTCGTGTCCTCGCTCGCGAACTCGAGGCGATCGATGCGTACCACCGTATGATCGGGCCGGTGCTCCCAACTCACGTCGCCCTGCAAACGGTCGATCGGCACCGCGTCCGCCAAGACCTGGCTCAGCTCGAGCGCCACACTGCGGCCCGCCAGCTTGAGGTCGCCTGCGGCCTGCGTCATCTCCACGCGGCCGGACAGCCCCTGGATGCCGGGGAGGTTGCCGCGCGCCGCGATCCCGACGTCGGCGAAATCGGCCGCCGCGTTGTAGACGCTCGGTGCCTCAGCCGACCCTTCCCACAGGATGCGCCCGCGAGTGAGCGTCCCGCGCGGCGCGTACAGCGCAAGGTCGGCCCGGACGCGCTCGGGCAGCGGCAATTGCGCCGCGAGCTCGCGCAGCGGCGCGAGCTGCAGCTGGTCGAACTCGATCAGCGTGGTGGCTGCGCTGCCGGCGCTCGCTTCGCGCCACGTCAGCGCAAAATCGGTCGGGTCGAACCGCTGTCCCGCGGCAGTGACGAACGTGAGGCCTCGGGTGTAGACCTCCCGCCGCGGCAACGCGACGCGCCAGCCGGCGCGGCCCGAGAGGCTCGCGAGATCGAGCTCCGGCAGGTCGGCGGCGAGCTTCGCCTTCACCTCCTTCAATTCGAGATCGGCGACGATGTCCCGGGGCCCGCCGCCGGCGAACTCGACCCACAACCGCACGGCACCCTGGCCGCTGGCGATCGGGACCGGGAACGGCAGCCATTCGCTCCAGGCAGCGATGTCGGCATAGTCGAGCCGGGCGTAGATCTTTCCCGTCGCCAGTTGCCAATCGTTGACGATCGCGCCGCGGAAATCACCGCGCACGTCGATCGGCGCCGCAATCTCCGCCGGCGGCGTCCCGCGCAAGCCGAAGCGGTGCCGTCCGAAGCGGCTCTCGAGCCGGAACTCGACGTGATCGAGAATGAGCTGCGGCGCGTTGCGCTGGTCGTCGTTCCAGCTGATGAGCGCGTCGTGGATGTCGATGTGCGGCTGGCGCAGCAGCCACGCCGCGAGCGGCGAGTTGTCGCTCACCTGGCCCGGGTCGAATTCCATGCCGGCGATGCGCAGCATCCCCGCACGGTCGCGCCGGATCGCCAGGCGCGGCTTCACGATGACGAGTTGCTTCAGCCGCAGGTCGAGGGCCGGCAACGATGTCCACGCGACGATGAGGTCGATTTCGGGCAGGTCGAGCAACGGCGTGGCGCCGGTGCCGCTGCGCACCCGGAAGCCGTGAATCACGAGCTTGGGATTCCAGCCGTCCCAGCCGGTCGATAGCCGGTCGATCTCGACAGGTTGCTGCAATTGTGCCGAAAGCGCTGCGGTGAGGTCGTCACGGTAGGCTTCGACGCGTGGAAACACGACGAAGCGCACCAGCAGGAGCGCCACGCAGAACAGCACGATCCCGGACAGCGTGACGAACCATCCGAAGCGCAGGACTCGGATCACCGCCGCAGCGATCGCGGACGGGGCGCGAAGGGATGCGCTCTGGGAAGGCATAATGGACGGCGATTATCGCATTGTGGTGCCGGGCTCCCGCCACGCGGCCGGAATGGCTGGTCCGGCGTGCCACGGCGATTCGCGTGCTCATCCTTCCGTCACCCGCCCGGTCAGCCGATGGACCTTGCCACCGCCCTTGCGTTCAGCCGCTACGCGACGACCGCGCTCGCGGCGCATCCGCAGGACACCGACCTGCTCGCCGCAACGCTATCCCAGCCGTTCGTCTGGACCGATGCGGAAGCCGACCTCTCGGCGCGGGTCGCCGATGGCGACGCCGCCGCGCTCGCCACGGCGCTGCGGACGCTGCGCCGCCGCGTGCTGGTGCACACGGCCGCCCGCGACCTGACCGGACAAGCCGGCCTGCGGGAAGTGTGCACGGCGATGACGCGGCTGGCCGAGATCTCGCTGCGGGCCGCCCTCGCCCACCACCACGCGGCGCTCGCCGCCACGCATGGCGAGCCGGTCGGCGCCGACGGCGCCCGCCAGGATCTGATCGTGATCGGGATGGGCAAGCTGGGCGGCGGCGAGCTGAATGTCTCGTCGGACATCGACCTCATCTTCATCTACCCCGAGGATGGCGAGACCAACGGTTCGCGCCCCCTCACCAGCGGCGAGTTCTTCGATCGTGTCGGCCGGCGTGTCATCGCGGCGATCGGCGAGCGGACCCCCGATGGCTTCGTGTTTCGCGTCGACATGCGGCTGCGCCCTTATGGCGACAGCGGGCCGCTGACGGCGTCGTACGCCGCGCTCGAGCAATACCTCGTCACGCAGGGCCGCACGTGGGAGCGCTACGCCTGGCTCAAGGCACGCGGCCTCACGGGAACGCGGCACGACGAGCTCGCTGCCCTCGTCACGCCGTTCGTGTACCGCAAGTATCTCGACTTCGACGCGTACGAAGGCCTGCGCGACGTCCATGCGCAGATCCGCGAGCAGGGCAAGCGCCGCGACTACCAGGCGAACATCAAGCTGGGCCCAGGCGGCATCCGCGAGATCGAGTTCACGGTGCAAGCGCTGCAGCTGGTTCGCGGCGGCCGCGAACCGGGATTGCGCGAGCGCGGCACGCTGCCCGCGCTCGCCGCGCTCGCGGCGCGAGGGCTGCTTCCGGAAGGTGCGGTCCTGGCGCTGGAACGCGCCTACGTGTTTCTGCGCAATCTCGAGCACCGGCTGCAATACCGCGACGACGAGCAGACTCAGACGTTGCCGGGAGCCGCCGGGGAACGCGATGCGCTGGCCCAGGCGATGGGTTACGCCGGCACTGCGGCCTTCGAGACGGCTCTCGCCCTGCAACGGGCCAACGTCGAGGAACAGTTCATTGCGGTATTCGGCGAACCGCGCAGCCGTACGCTGCAAGCGATGACCGCGAAGGGCCCGGCCAAACCGGCCGACATGTTCGCGGCGATCTGGCGCGAGGATGTCGGCGCGGATTCGGCGTTGGACGCGTTGGCGCAAGCGGGCTTTGCCGATCCCGCGGCGCTGGCCGCCACCCTGGCCCGGGTACGCGCAGGTGGCCGCTACCTGCAGCTGCCTTCGCTGTCCAGGCAGCGCTTTGACGTGCTGCTGCCGCAACTGCTCGCCGCGGCGGCTCAGGTGCCGGTGCCGGGCGCCGACCCGCAGACCGTGTTCCAGCGCCTGCTGGCGCTCCTCGAGGCGGTCAGCCGCCGCAGCGCCTATCTCGCGCTGCTGATCGAGCATCCGCCGCTGCTGCCGCGACTGGCGCAATTGATGGGCGCCTCGGCGTGGGCGGCCGAGCAGCTGACCGGCCACCCGATTCTCCTCGATGAATTGCTCGACGCGCGGGTGCTGCTGGCGGAGCCGGACTGGAGCGTCTGGCGCGCGGAAATCGCGCGGTTGCTGGCCGACAGCGCGGGCGACCCGGAGCCGGCGATGGACGCGCTGCGCCACTTCCAGCACGCGCAATCGTTCCGCCTGCTCGCGCAGGACCTCGCCGGGCGGCTGACGGTCGAGCGCCTGGCCGACCACCTGTCGGCGCTGGCCGACACGATGCTCGCCGCGACGCTGACCGAGGTCTGGGCGCAGGTCGAAGGCGCGGCAACGGCGCCGCCGCGTTTCGCCATCGTGGGCTACGGCAAGCTGGGCGGCAAGGAACTGGGTTACGCCTCGGATCTCGACCTCGTCTTTCTCTACACCGGAGATGACGACCAGGCGCCGGTGCGCTACGCGCGGCTGGCGCGGCGCCTCATCACGTGGCTGACGACCACGACGCCGGCGGGACCGCTCTACGACATCGACATGCGCCTGCGACCCGATGGCGCCTCCGGCTTCCTCGTATCGCCATTCGCCGCGTTTTGCCGCTACCAGCGAGAAAAGGCGTGGACCTGGGAGCACCAAGCGCTGACCCGCGCGCGGTTTGTCGCGGGTGACGCGGCCATCGGCGCGGCGTTCGAGGCCGAGCGCGAGGCGATCGTGCGGCTGCCGCGCGACCCGGCAACGCTGCGCACCGACGTCATCGACATGCGCCGCAAGATGCTGGCCGGGCACCCGAATCCGACCTCACTGTTCGATCTCAAGCACGACCCTGGCGGCATGGTCGACGTCGAGTTCACCGTCCAGTACCTGGTGCTGGCGCATGCCCACGACCACGCGCCGCTCACGCGCAACGCCGGCAACATCGCGCTGCTCGCCCTCGCCGGCGAACTGGGCCTCGTCGACGGGGCGATGGCGGGCGCGGCCGCCGACGCGTATCGCGACTACCGCCGGCTGCAGCATCAGATCCGGCTGACCGGCGCGCCGCACGCGCGCGTCGACCCGCAAACGCAGGCCGAGCGCCGGGCCGCGGTGGCGGCGCTCTGGTCCGGCGTATTCGGCGCAGCGTGGGCGATCGGGTAAAATGATCGTTTTGCCTGCAGGGAGACTCCGCCATGTCGATGGCCGACCGTGATGGCTTCATCTGGTACGACGGCAAGATGGTGCCGTGGCGCGAGGCCACGACCCACGTGCTGACCCACACGCTGCATTACGGCATGGGCGTGTTCGAAGGCGTTCGCGCGTACCAGACGCCGCAGGGGCCGGCGATCTTCCGGCTGCGCGATCACACCGACCGGCTGTTCCGCTCGGCGCACATCTTCGGCATGAAGATCCCCTTCGCCAAGGACGAGATCGACGCCGCGCAGCTCGCGTGCGTCCGCGACAACAAGCTCGAGTCCTGCTACATCCGGCCGATCGCCTTCTACGGCTCGGAGGCCATGGGGGTGGCCGCGAAATCGAATCCCGTCCGCGTGGCGATCGCCGCCTGGCCCTGGGGCGCGTACCTCGGCACCGAAGGCCTCGAGAAGGGCATCCGCGTGAAGACCTCGTCGTTCACGCGCCACCACGTGAACATCACGATGACGGGCGCCAAGGCGTGCGCCAACTATCTCAATTCGATCCTCGCCAACCAGGAAGCGACGCACGACGGCTACGACGAGGCGCTGCTGCTAGACGCCCAGGGGTACGTCTCGGAAGGCTCCGGCGAGAACGTCTTCCTCGTCATCGGCGGCGCGCTGCACACGCCCGACATCGGCTCCGGGGCGCTGAAGGGCGTCACGCGCGACACCGTGATGACGCTCGCGCGCGAACTGGGCATCGCAATTCACGAACGCCGCATCCTGCGCGACGAGGTCTATTGCGCCGACGAAGCGTTTTTCACGGGCACCGCCGCCGAGGTCACGCCGATTCGCGAGCTCGACAACCGGCAGATCGGCGAAGGCGCGCGCGGCCCGATCACCGCGAAGCTGCAGGCGCTCTACTTCGACACGGTCAGCGGTCGCAATCCGTCGAAGGCGGCGTGGCTCGCGCTGGTGTGACGATGGCGGCCGTCAAGGACGTCGTACCGGTCGACGTCGAACCGAAGGACCTGCCGGTGTTCTGCCCCAACCCGTCGATGCCGTTGTGGTCGTCGCATCCGCGCGTCTTTCTCGACATCGCCGACACCGGCGAGGCGATGTGCCCGTATTGCGGCACCCGCTACCGGTTGCGCGGCGGGCCGCACCAGGCGGGTCATCACTGACGCCCCTGGCGGCGGTGCGCCGGCCGGTCGCGCCGCGCGCATCGACGCTCCGGTCTCCCTGCGGCGACGATGAGCGAGCGCATCCTGATCGTCGCGCCGTCGTGGGTGGGTGACGCCATCCTGTCGGAACCGCTGGTCGCGCTGCTGCGCGAGCAATTCGGCAATCCTGCGATCGACGTGCTGGCGCCCCCCTGGTGCGGCCCGGTCTATACCCGGATGCGGGGCGTCGGCCGCGTCATCGCCAACCCGATCGGGCACGGGCGCCTGGACCTCGCGGGTCGGCGGGCGTTGGCCCGATCGCTGCGCGCCAGCGGCGCCGGCGCCGGCTACACTCGCGCGTACGTGCTGCCCAATTCGTGGAAGTCGGCGCTGGTGCCGTGGCTCGCCAGGATTCCGCGCCGCACCGGCTACCTCGGCGAATCGCGCTGGGGTTTGCTGAACGACACCCGGCGCCTCGCGCGGAAAGCGCAACCGCGTCTCGTCGACCGCTTCGCCGCGCTGGCGGTGGCCGCGAACGCGCCGCCGCCGGTTGCGCCGCCCCCTGTGCTCGTCCCGGATGCGGCCAACCGCGCCGCCGCCGCGCAGGCGCTGGGACTCGAGCTCGACCGACCCGTCGCCATCCTGTGCCCCGGCGCCGAATACGGGCCGGCCAAGCGCTGGCCCGCGGTGCATTTTGCCGAACTCGCCCGCCGGCTCGCCGCCGACGGCATGCAGGTGTGGCTGATCGGCTCGCCGAACGACCAGCCCGACGCCGGCGCGGTCGTGGCGGCCGCGGACGCCAGCTCGGGCCCGCTGCGCGATCTGTCCGGCCGTACCGATCTCGGCACCGCGATCGACCTGCTGTCGCTGGCGACGGTGGTCGTGAGCAACGACTCCGGGCTGATGCACGCGGCGGCCGGGGTGGGCGTGCCGCTGGTCGCGCTGTTCGGCTCGTCGTCCCCGATCTACACACCGCCGCTTTCGGCGCGGGCGCAGATCGTCAGGATCGAGATCGAGTGCAGCCCCTGCTTCAAGCGCGAGTGTCCGCTCGGACACTTCAAGTGCATGCGCGATCTCGATCCCGACGCCGTGTATCATCTCGCGCGAAGCGGGACTGTCGCGACGGCAAGCCCGCGCTGACTCGCCCCCCCCATGGCCAAGACCCGCACCCCGCCGATCTACACGACTCCGACCGACGCCGCGATGGCGTTCTATCAGGCGTTCGAGGCCAGGGATCTCGACGCGATGATGGCGACCTGGGCCGAGGACGAGGACATCGTCTGCGTGCACCCCGGCGGCACGCGGCTCGTCGGCTACGATGCCGTCCGCCAGGGCTGGGAACAGTTGTTCGCCGGCGATGCGCACCTTGCGTTCCGGCTGGAGCAGGTGGTCGTGATCGAGACCGTCGGTCTCGCCATGCAGAGCGTCGTCGAGCACATCACCGTCGGCAAGGACGGCAACGCGCGCGGCACCGCGGTATGCACGAACATTTTCCTGCGCACACCGTACGGCTGGCGCATGGTGATGCATCATGCGTCGCCGGCGCCGGCGGTGCAGGCACCGGCGGCGGTGGGGCCGCTGCACTGAAGCGGCTACCGCGATCGCGCGGTGCCAACCGCGATCGCGGACCTCAGCCGCCCCCGCACGTCGGTCATGCCGCCGGCGCGGCGTCCCGATCCTCCACCGGGTCGCTGAACAACATCGCGTGGATCCGGTTTTCGAGATCCTTGCGGGCCTCGACCGGGGCCCCCTCCCGCGGCAGGCTGTTGATCTCCGCCTTGACCTGCCCCGGGTGCGGCGACAGCAGCAGGATCCGGTTGCCGATCAGGATCGCCTCGGAAATCGAATGGGTGACGAACAGCACGGTGAAGCGCGTGTCGTCCCACAGTTGCAGCAACTCGTCCTGCATCTTGTGCCGCGTCAGCGCGTCGAGCGCGGCGAACGGTTCGTCCATCAGCAGCACGTCGGGTTCCATCGCCATCCCGCGCGCAATCGCCACGCGCTGCTTCATGCCCCCGGAGAGGGTGTGCGGAAAGCTGTCGGCGAACGGCGTGAGGTTGACCTTGGCTATGTATTCCATCGCCTTCTCCTCGGCCGCGCGGCCCGCGAGCTTGCCGCTCGCCCGCAGTGGAAAGACGACGTTCTCGCGCACCGTCTTCCACGGCAGCAGCTGATCGAACTCCTGGAACACCATCATCCGGTCGGGGCCCGGCGCGGTGACGAGGCGGTTCTTGAGCCGGATCTCGCCCTCGGTCGGCGCGAGGTAGCCGCCAACCGCTTTGAGCAGCGTCGACTTCCCGCAGCCGGAGGGGCCGAGCAGCACGAAGCGGTCCGACCGCAGCACGGAAAAATCGACGCGGTAGGTGGCGGTGACGAGGTGATCGCGTGTCTTGTACTGGAGCGTGACCCCGCGCACTTCCAGGAGCGGCGAGTCCGCGGTCGCGATGGCCGCCATCAGCGCAGCACCAGCAACATCAGATAGGACAGGAACAGCATCAGGTGAACGGCACCCTGCAGCACATTGGTGCGTCCGCTCGCGAACGTGAGCATGCTGACGAGCAGCGTCAGCACCAGCATTGCTTCCTCGACCCGGTCCAGCCCGAGCACGACGTTGGACCCTTGCGCCAGCCCGATGATCACCACCGCGGGGATGGTCAGTGCCAGTGTCGCCAGCACTGATCCGAGCAGGATGTTGACCGCGCGCTGCATGCGGTTCGCGCGTGCGGCCTGGATTCCGGCGAGCCCCTCGGGCGCCAGCACCAGTATGGCCACCGCGAGCGCCCCCAGCGCCGGCGGTGCGCCGAGGGTCTCGATGCCGTGATCGAGCAGGATCGCCAGTTTCTCGGCGAGAAAGATCACCAGCCCGAGGTCGACCGCGAGCAGCAGCGCGTGGTACGGCGTGGACCGGACACCGAGCAACGGATCGTGCGCAACGCTCGCCCCGCCGGCGGCAGGAACTTCGTCCAGGCGATCGAGGAAGAACGTGCGATGGCGGGTCGTCTGGATCGCGAGAAAGACGGCATACAGGCCGACGCACATCACGATCAGGAAGATTTCCTGCCCGCGAGAGAAGGTTCCCGCAGCGATCGACAGCGTGAGGTTGGGGACGATCAGGCCGAATACGGACAGCGCGACGATGACGCTGAGGTAGGCATTCACGCCCTGCAGGTTGTATTCCTGCTCCCTGTAGCGCAGGCCGCCCAGGAGCAGCGCCGCACCGACCAGACCGTTGAGCACGATCATCACCACCGAGAACATCGTGTCGCGGGCGAGCGCCGGATTAGGGTCGCCGGTCGTCATGACGATGCCGATGGTCATGATTTCGATGCTGGCCACCGCCAGCGTCAGGATCATCGTGCCGTACGGTTCGCCCAGCCGCGAGGCAAGGCAGTCGGCGTGGCGGACGACGGACATCGCGCCCAGGATGATCACGACGAACAGCCACGCGAACATCAGCGCGCCAATCCAGGTTTCGACCCCGCCCGCCAGTCGGTGCTTGCCGAGGGCCGCGAACACGACGGCCGTGCCGGCCAGCACGAAGAAAGCGGCCTCCCGGCGATACGCGGGGACGACCGCCGCGCCGTCCCCGGCGCTCACCTGCGGCACGTCCCGCTCCTCCCTCGCGCCGCCACCTCGGGGCTCAGGCCGTCCCGCCGACCGTCAATCCGTCGATCTTCAGCGTCGGCTGGCCCACGCCGACGGGCACGCTCTGGCCATCCTTGCCGCAGGTGCCGACCCCGGAATCCATCTCGAGATCGTTGCCGACCATCGAGACGCGGGTGAGCGCATCGGGGCCGTTGCCGATCAGCGTGGCGCCCTTGACCGGATAGGCGAGCTTGCCGTTCTCGATCTTCCAGGCTTCGGCCATCGAGAACACGAACTTGCCGCTGGTGATATCGACCTGGCCACCGCCGAAGTTCGCCGCGTAGATGCCGTCCTGCACCGACGCGAGAATCTCGGCCGGGTCGTGCGCGCCGGCCAGCATGAGGGTGTTGGTCATCCGCGGCATCGGCATGTGGGCGAAGGACTCGCGGCGGCCGTTGCCGGTCGGCGCCACGCCCATCAGTCGCGCGTTCTGCCCGTCCTGCATGTAGCCCTTCAGGATGCCGTCCTCGATCAGCACGGTGCGCTGCGTGGGGTTGCCCTCGTCGTCGATGTTGAGCGAGCCGCGCCGGCGCGCGAGGGTGCCGTCGTCGATCACGGTGATGCCCTTGGCGGCCACCCGCTGCCCGACGCGCCCCGAGAAGGCGCTGGTGCCCTTGCGGTTGAAGTCGCCCTCGAGCCCGTGGCCGATGGCCTCGTGCAGCAGGATGCCGGGCCAGCCGGGACCGAGCACCACCGTCATCGTGCCGGCAGGCGTTTCCCGTGCGCCGAGGTTCAGCGTCGCCTGGCGGACCGCCAGGTCGGCGTACCCCGCGAGCACGCCGTCGGTGAAATACGCGTAATCGAAGCGCCCGCCGCCGCCGGCATGACCCTGCTCACGCCGGCCGTCCTGCTCGACGATGACGGTCAGCGACACGCGCACCAGCGGCCGGACGTCGGCGGCGATCAGACCGTCGCTGCGGGCGACGAGCACGGCCTCGTATTCGCCGGCGATCGAGGCCATCACCTGCATCACCCGGGGATCGCGCGCCCGCGCCATCTTCTCGAGGCGCTCGAGCAGGCCGACCTTCGCCTCTTCGGGGAGCGAGGTCACCGGATCCCGCGGCGCATACAGCGACCACGCCCTGCCGATCCGGTCGAGGGCAGCGACCGCGGACTGACCCTGCCGGCCGATCGCGCGGGTGGCGACGGCAGCTTCTTCGAGCGCGCCGAGCGTGATGTCGTCCGAGTACGCGAACGCCTGCTTCTCGCCGTGCACCGCGCGAATGCCGACGCCGCCGTCGATGTTGAACGCCCCGGACTTGACGATGCCTTCCTCGAGGCTCCAGCTCTCCATGCGCGAGTACTGGAAATAGAGGTCGGCGAAGTCGACCTCGTGCGTGTGAATCG
>Ga0315283_10002795_pt1 | contig 14718 bp, 17 predicted proteins | sample YL17G09_0_MG_FD_204541 | JGI IMG/M metagenome (GOLD analysis project Ga0315283, IMG submission 204541) | Sediment microbial communities from Yellowstone Lake, YNP, Wyoming, USA - YL17G09_0 | ecosystem: Environmental > Aquatic > Freshwater > Lake > Sediment | place: USA: Wyoming | collected... | reverse complement strand
AGGCGGCGGCGCGCAGCCTCGGGCTCGACGCCGAGATCATCGACGTGCGCACGATGGTGCCGCTCGACGTCGACACGATCTGCACGTCCGTGAAGAAGACGGGCCGCTGCCTGATCGCCCACGAAGCGACGCGCTTTTCCGGCTTCGGAGCGGAGCTCTCCGCGACGATCCAGGAAGAATGCTTCTGGGACCTGGAGGCGCCGATCGGCCGCGTCGCCGGCTGGGACACGCCGTATCCCCACGCGTTCGAGTGGGAGTATTTCCCGGGACCGGCGCGCGTCGCGACCGGTCTCAAGGCCGTGATGGAGACGCCATGACCCGCTACGTTTTCAAGATGCCGGACCTCGGCGAGGGCACGGTCGAGGCCGAGGTCGTCGCCTGGCACGTCAAGGTCGGCGACTTTGTGACCGAGGACCAGGTCATCGCGGAGGTCATGACCGAGAAGGCGGCGGTCGAGTTGCCGTCGCCGGTGACGGGTCGCGTGCTGTCGCAGACCGGCGCGCCTGGCGACATGGTGCCGGTCGGCGCGGACCTCATCGTGTTCGACACGGACTCGGGCGAGGAGGCCGACGAAACCCCGGCGGCAGCATCGGTCGCAGTCGCCGTCGGGGCTCCAGTTGCCCCCGCAGTTGCCGTCGCTACGAGCCCTGCACCGTCCGTGTCCGTTTCAGCAAAGATCGCTCCGGCCCGCGAGAAGCACCACGGGCGCGTGATGGCGTCGCCGGCGACGCGCCGGCGCGCCCGCGAAGCCGGCATCGATCTCGCGCAGGTCGCGGGCTCGGGGCCGAGTGGTCGCATCACGCGACAGGACTTCGAGGCGGCCCGCGGCGGGTCCGTCGCGCCGCAGGCCACTGCTGCTTCAGCGTCCGCCGGCGCGCTGTCGCTCGCGCCGCGCACGGGCACCGAGGAGATCAAGGTCATCGGCGTGCGCCGCCTGATCGCGAACCGCATGACCGAGGCGAAGCGCAACATCCCGCACTTCGCCTACGTCGAGGAGGTCGACGTCACCGAGCTCGAGTCTCTGCGGCAGCACCTCAACGGGCGCCTGCCTCAGGGCGCGAGCTCGCTCACCTACCTGCCGTTCATCGCGGCCGCGCTGGTGCGAGTGCTCGAGAGTTTTCCCCAGTGCAACGCGCACTACGACGCCGAGCGCAACGTGCTGGTCCGCCACCACGGCGTCCACCTGGGTGTCGCGACGCAGACGCCCGACGGACTCAAGGTGCCGGTCGTGCGTCACGCCGAGGCCCGCAGGCTGTGGGATCTCTCCGCTGAAATCCGCCGGGTCTCGGAGGCGGCGCGTACCGGCAAGGCCGCACGCGAGGAACTGACCGGCTCGACCATCACGCTCACGAGCCTCGGCAAGCTGGGCGGCATCGTCTCGACGCCAATCATCAATGCACCGGAGATGGCGGTCATCGGCGTGAACAAGGCGATCGACCGCCCCGTCGTCGTCGCCGGGGCCGTGACAGTCCGCCGCATGATGAATCTCTCCTCGTCCTTCGATCACCGTTTCGTGGACGGCTACGACGCGGCCGCGATGATCCAGTCGCTGAAGGACCTGCTCGAGCATCCAGCGACCATCTTCATCCCCGGCTAGACTGATGCACACACTCGAATCGGATCGACAGCTGCAGGACTCCAATCGCATGACAACGAACCCCACCGCCCGCCCGGCCTTTGGCACGGTGCTGGCCGACCAGATGGCAGTCGCGACTTTCAAGGACGGCAAGTGGAGCGCCCACGAGGTCCGCGCGACAGGTCCGATCGAGATCCATCCCGGCGCGCACGTGCTGCACTACGCAAGCACGTGCTTCGAGGGATTCAAGGCTTACCGCTGGGCAGACGGCACGGTGCGCGTGTTCCGCATGGACAAGCACATCGAGCGCATGCGCCAGAGTGCGCGACTGCTCGCGTTGCCCGTTCCGGATGCCGCGCAACTCGCGACGATGATCCTCACGGTGATCGACCGCGTGCGCGCGCAGGTGCCCGAGCCGCCGGGAGCGCTGTACATGCGCCCGCTGCTCTACGGGACGATGCCGAACATCGGCGCCGCCTCGCAGCCTTCGAACGAGGCGACGCTGATCGTGCTGGCGAGCCCGGTGTGGGATTACTTCGCGGGCGGCATGAAGCCGCTTCGGATCTACGTCGAGGACCAGAAGCACCGCACCGCGGATCATCTCGGCATGGTCAAGACCGGCGGCAACTACGCCGCGGCCATGGGCCCGACGCTCGCCGCGCGCGACGAGTACAAGGTGGACCAGGTGCTGTTCTGTCCGGGCGGCTCGGTGCAGGAAACAGGCGCTGCGAACTTCCTGCTGATCCGTGAGGGTCATATCCTGACGCGCAGCCTCGATTCCACGTTCCTGCACGGCGTGACGCGCGACTCGCTGCTTACGATGGCGCGCGAGATGGGATTCAAGATCGAGGAACGGCAGTTCGACGTTGCCGAGATGCTCGAGTGGGTCAAGACCGGCGAGGCCGCGCTCTCGGGCACGGCGGCCGTGCTGGCGGGCGTCGGCACGCTCGTGCATGGCGGGCGTGAGCACCGCGTCGGCAGCGGCGACGTGGGTTCGGTGACGCAGAAGCTGCGTTCGGCCCTGGTCGCGATCCAGACCGGCGAGGCGCCGGACAAGCACGGCTGGATCACGCTCGTCTGAGCAAGCGCCTCAGGCGCGCAGTCGAAGCGTCGGCAGGATGCCGCGCGTGGCAGACCACGCGAGCGTGCCGAGCGCGACGATGGAGCCCAGCGTTACGAATGCCGTTGCGCGCTCCGGTCCAGCGAATGCCGCCAGCAACGGAGCGAGCTCCGGCGCCACGCCGCGGGCCAGCAGCAGCCCGGCGGTGCAGATTCCCACGACGGTCATCGCACCGACGATCGCACTGAACTTCGTTCCGCGGCGCAATGCGTCGAGCGTCTGGCGATATTCGTCGTCGGCCGACGCGCGCAGGTCGGCACGTCCGTTGGTGCGCGTCACGACCGCGAGTCGCGACTTCAGCCGGGCAGCGAAATCGGCCGACAACGCCGGGCGGGGCAATGCCTCCCCGAGCTCGGCGTCGAGGGCGGCGAACGCCGACTGCCAGGCCCGACATCGGGCGCACGATTCGACGTGTACTCGAATGGCACGCGCCCTTTCGGGCGAGAGCGAGCCTTCGGCCAGTTCGACGATTTCGTGCTCGTAGTCGGCACAGGGGCCGGCGTGCGTGGGGGTGTTCATGCTGCTTTCACCTCGGCGGGCCGCGCCAGCTCCATGAGCCGCTTGCGTGCCCGATGCAACAGGTTCTTGACCGTCCCGAGTGGCATGCCGAGCTGCTCGGCCACGGCCTCGTAGGAACGATCCTCCAGGTAGAAGAGACGCACAGCCTGCTGCTGGGTGCGGGGCAGGGTGTCCACCAGTCTGAGCAGGTTGTCTCGCTCGGGGTCTTCCGCCGGGGCGGTCGCAATGCTGGTCGCTGCCCGATACGCCTCGTCGGAGTCCGGGTCGTCGAACGACACGGTTGGCCGCCTCCGTCGCAGTTCCATCAGGCACGTGTTGCGCGTGATGGCGTAGATCCAGGTGCCGAGTGCCGCGCGCCCGTCGAATCCGGGCAGGGCCTTCCAGACGCGGACGAAGGTCTCCTGCGCCGCATCCTCGGCAGCTGCCCGGTCTTTCAGGATGGAATAGGCCAGGCGGAAGACCCGGACCTGGTATGCGGGCACGACCAGGTCGAAGGCCCGGGCGTGCCGTCCCGCGGCCAGGTGCTGTTCGATTCCGCCGTCCATGCGCCTTTATACGCGCGGGAGCCCTCCAGGGTTGCAACGGCGCAGGTGCAACCTTCCGGCCCGGCGGCGCATATAACCTGCATCTACCCTGGAGGGCATCCCATGGACGAAAGCGTCGTTGCACTGTTCATCCCGATCACGGCCATCTTCATGTCGCTGTTGATCCCGATCGTCTACTCGATCGTCGACTATCGCCGCCGGCGCGACATCGTCGAGGCGCACCACCGCGAGCGGCTCGCGGCCATCGAGCGTGGCATGGAGATCGCCCCGCTGCCGGAGTCGATCTACACGCCCATGCAGCGCAAGCGCAGGCCCGGCTGGTCGCTGCTCGCGGGCCTCATCTGGCTGTTCGTCGGCATCGGGCTCTTCGTGGCGCTGGGCGCGGTGGCGGGCGAGGGCGTGCGCTACTTCGCGCTCATCCCCGGCGGCATCGGCCTCGCGTTCCTGATCTATTACATCGTCGAGGGCCGCAAGGAGGGGGCCACGACCGAGGCCGCGGACAAGGCGACCTCCTGAGGAGGGTTGCCGTCCGCGGACGTTGACACCGGGGCGAGGTGGCTTGCGAATATGATGGCTCCAGTCACTCCCGGAGCCCTGCGTGTCCAATCGGTTCAAGCTGGTCCTGCTTGGTTCGCTCGCCCTCGGTGTCTGCGGCTGCGCAGACGCCGGCGACGACGAGCGTAGCGACCTCGATCTCATAACCATCACCGCGGGTCTCGAGCATCCCTGGGGCATGGCGTTCCTGCCCGACGGGCGCGTGCTCGTCACCGAGCGTCCGGGGCGGCTGCGTATCATCGAGCGCGACGGCAAGGCGGGTCCGCCGATTGCCGGCGTGCCGCCGGTCGACGCCAAGGGGCAGGGCGGCCTGCTCGACGTGGCGCTCGACCCGGCCTTCGCGAAGAACCGCCTCGTCTACCTGTCCTACTCCGAGCCCCGCGAGGGAGGCAACGGGACCTCGGTCGCGCGCGGCGTGCTCGAGGGCGGCAGCCTCACCGGCGTGCAGGTCATCTTCCGCCAGCAGCCGGCGATGCAGAGCGGCCATCACTTCGGGTCGCGACTCGTGTTCGCGCGTGACGGCAGGCTGTTCGTCACTCTCGGCGAACGCAACATCGGGCGGGCGCACGCCCAGACGCTGGACAACACGCTCGGCAAGATCGTCCGCATCAATCCTGACGGCAGCATTCCCCCGGACAATCCGTTCGTCGGCCGCAAAGGGGCGTTGCCGGAGATCTGGTCCTATGGGCATCGCAACGTCCAGGGCGCGGCGCTGCACCCCGTCACGGGCGAACTCTGGGCGAACGAACACGGGCCGAAGGGCGGCGACGAATTGAACCGCGTGCTGCCGGGGCGCAACTACGGATGGCCGACGGTGAGCTACGGCACCGAGTACACCGGGGAAAAAATCAGCGACAGCGGCACCGCGCCTGGAATTGAACCGCCGGTGCACTACTGGGTGCCGTCGATTGCGACCAGCGGACTGATGTTCTACACGGGCGACCGGTTTCCGGCGTGGCGCGGCTCGGCGTTCGTCGGCGGCCTCAAGAGCCAGCAGCTCGTGCGACTGCGTCTCGACGGCGATCGAGTGGTGGAGGAGGAGCGGTTGCTGCGCGGAGTCGCGAAGGAACGGGTCCGCGACGTCGAGCAGGGACCCGATGGTTACATTTACCTGCTCACCGACGAGGATAATGGACGGCTGCTGCGGCTGCAGCCCGCGGCAAAACCCTGAGCCAAGCAAGCATCCGACCGGAGTTGAACATGAAGTCCGCGCGCATCCACGCCTACACGCAGCAGCCCGCGGACATCCGCATCGAGGACGTGCCCAAGCCTGAGCCGGGGCCCGGCCAGGTCCGCGTCCGCATGCGGATGAGCCCGGTCAATCCGTCGGACCTGAACTTCGTGCGTGGCACGTATCACCAGGCGCTCGAGCGCATCATCTGGAACCAGGGGCGGGCCGATGGCGACTCGCGTGTGTACTTTGATCCCGAGCGCTCGAACGCCTGCCCCGAACCGCCGTACGCGCTGGGCGGGGAAGGCGTCGGCGTGGTCGACGCGTGCGGCGACGGATTCCTCGCGCGGCGTCTCCGCGGCCGGCGCGTCGCGGTCGCGAGCGGCCCGCCGAACGGAACCTGGCAGGAGTACACGGTCGTGGATGCGAAGCGAGCCGTCGCGATGCCCGACCGCATTGCGGACGAGCAGGCGGCCATGTTCTTCGTCAATCCGATCACGGCGTACGTGATGATTCGCGAAGTGCTGAAGGTGCGCCGGGGCGGCTGGGTGCTGATCACCGCCGCCGGATCCGCACTCGGAAAGAGCGTCGTGCGCATGGGCAGGCGCGACGGCTTCCGCACCATCTGCGTCGTGCGCTCGAGCGCCAACGGCGCGTCGCTGGCGGCCCTCGGCGCTGACGCGGTGATCGAGACGGATCGCCAGGACCTCGTTGCCGAAGTGGCGCGCGTCACGGGCGGCCGCGGTGTCGGCTACGCGCTCGATTGCGTCGGGGGCGATCTCACCGGCGACGTGGTGCGTTGTCTCGGACTCGACGGCCGGCTGGTCATCTACGGAACGCTCGCGGACAGCCCGCTCCAGATACCCGGCCGTGACCTGATGATGCCGGTGGCGCACGTGTCGGGCTTCCTGCTACCGAACTGGATGGCGCTGCAGTCGCCGCTCAAGCTGCTCGGCGTGCTGCGGGCGGTGAAGCGGCTGACCATTGAGGGCGTCTTCCACACCGAGGTTGCAGAGACCTATCCGCTCGAGGAGGCCGCCACTGCGGTCGCGGCGGCGATCAGGCCGGGCCGGACGGGCAAGGTCATGCTGCGAATCTGACTTTACGGACGATAGTCCGCGGTGAATGCGAGCGCGTAGATGCGGCTGCCGCTGATCGTCCCGGTGACCGGAGGGATCCCCGGCAGCGGAATCGGGTGCGCATCCTGGGCGACCCGCACGTCGCCCTGGCTGATCACCGACAGCGCGACCCGCAGCAGCAGCGTCTCGCTGTACTGGTAGTCGGCGCCGGCCGCAAGTCGCAGCTGCTCAGCCATCGGGAAATAGATGGGCATCGTCCCATTCGAACTCGGGTCGCTGTCATAGGCGATGCCAGTCGCAATGGTCCAGCGGGGGTCGAGGCTGTGACGCAACCCGACCGCGACATTCCACGTGTCGTTGAGCCCGTCTTCGAACATCGGCCTGCCCTGTCCGGCGATCCTCAGGCGGGCGTCACCGAATCCCGACCACTGCTGCCAACCGATGCTCGCCGCCAGCAGGGTTGCCGGCGCGACCTGTCGTGCAGCGCTGAGCGTGAATTGCTGCGGCAGGCTGACGTCGAGTTGCGCGGGTCCCTGCTGCTGCAACATGCCCGCGAGCAGCGGGTGGACTGCGTTGGCGCGGACGTCCAGGTCCAGCGAGTGATCCACGGTGGACGTCCAGGCGAGACCGAGCCTCGTGCCGTCGTCTGCTTCGTAAACAAGCCCCAGGTTCGCCACCGGAGCCCACGAGTGACCGGTCATGTGCAGTTGCCCGTCCGGCAGGTCGAGGGGCGGCCCGTAGTAGATCGCTTCGCCGCTGACGGCCATTCCGGCCTTCGCGTCTGCGTACTGCGCGCCGATCGAGGCGCCGACGCCCAGGCGGTCGTTGACACTGTAGGCAACCGCGGGCACCAGGTTGACGGATCGCAGTTGCGCGTCCTCGATGGCGCGACGCCCGGACCACTCCTTGCCGAAATCGCATCCGAGCCCGACGTTGCCATAGGCTCCCAGCCCCAAGGCCCAGCGGCCGGAATGGCTGGCGGCGAATGCGGACATCATCGGGACTGTCCCCTGTTCATTCACGGCGTTTCCCGGCGTTTCGCCGTCGCCGTGGAACCGCAGGCCCAGTCCGATCGGCATGGCGACGACCGAGACTGTCGAGCCGTGCAACGCAAGCATGCCGGCCGGGTTCGCCGCGATCGTCGTGGAGTCGGTTGCGAATGCTGCGCGGCCGGCCGAGGCCATCGCCATGTCTGCGCCGCCGGATTCCGTCAGCCAGGCAGCCCCGGCGGAGCATTGCAGACTGAAGAGAAACGAAATCAAGCCGATTGCAGGGATGGCCGAGCGGGCGCTTGCTCCGGGACGGGTATTCATGGGAATGCTTTATTCCAGCCGTAACGGTGAACATGAGATTAGCGCGGTACCGCGGTTCACAATTGCGGCTACCCGGCGCCAGATTTGCGTTTTCTTTCAGAAGACTGTTGGATACCGCCATGGCGACCCACGGCCGCACGCGCTTGGTGCTCCGGCAGATCCTCGGTCACCCGGAGGTCTCATGCCGGATTCCTGCCAATCCGGCATTCACGCTGGAGCGCTATCTCGCATTGCTCGAGGTCGCGGAATTTCCGCCACTGCCTGAGCCGCTCCTCTTCGTGCACACCGGAGGCAAGCCCATCTCTTACCGCACGGGACTCGCGATGACCGACGGCCGGTCGCTCCCGGGGCTCGTGACGCTCGTGCCGGCCGGCGTCCGCGGTGAGGTCGCGCTGCGCGGGATCGGCGAGGGCATGCTCGCGTACTTCGGCGGGCCACGGCGCGTGCCCACCTGGGTGTCCGCACGTCGCGAGCGGGAGCCGGTGACGTTCGTGGACAACGTGATCGTCACGCTCGCCCAGCAGCTCGTGGTCTCGGCTGTCGGGCCACACCAGGACGACACCTACCTGGCGGTCCTCGGAAATGCACTGCTCGGCCAGTTGCGGCACTCGCTCGCTGCGTCGGCGCCGGACGAGCCACTGCGTGGCTCGAGGAGCTCACTCATGCTGGTCCACCGGGCGGTGCAGCACATTCACCAGAACATCGGCGGCCCGCTGGGCGTCGCCGGCATCGCAGCGACGACGGGCGTGGGCGTCACGCACTTCTCGAATACTTTCAAGCAGGTCACGGGCGTGACGCCACACCGCTACATTCTCCGCTCGCGCATCGAGCGGGCCCGCGAGCTGCTGCGCATGACCTCGCTGTCGGTCGGCGAGATCGCAGTCGCAGTCGGCTTCGCGGGCCAGAGCCATTTCTGCACTGCATTCCGCAGGGAAACGGGAGTGACGCCGTCACGCTACCGTCGCAGCGGCGTAAGATCTGCAAACGCGGAACGAGGGGGCCGAGGCGGATGAAGCGATTTCTCTGCGACACGACGCTGGGCCAGGTTCATGTACTGGTCGCGGGCCCGGCGGCAGGCACGCCGCTCCTGCTGTTGCACCAGACGCCTCGATCGGTGGACGAGTTCGCCGAGGTCATGCCGATCCTGGCGCGTGAGCGGCGCGTCATTGCGCTCGACACGCCGGGCTATGGTTGCTCGGATCGCGTGCCTGGGCGGCCGGGCGTGGCGGACTACGCGCGCGCCGTGGTCGACGTGCTCGACTCGCTCGGGATCGAGCGCGTGATCGTGGTCGGCCACCACACCGGCGCAGTCATCGCGGTCGAGATGGCGGCCACGTATCCGTCGCGAGTGGAACGCGTGGTCCTTTCGGGGCCCGTGTACACCGACGCCACCGGCCGCGCGGAACTTGCCCGCTTCTTCAAGCAATGGGAGATCTCGCCCGACGGGTCTCATCTAACGGACAAGTGGCGCAAGATGCACGAATGGCTACCGCGGCCCGATCTCGTGCAGCGCTTCGTGGTCGACCTGTTCCACGCCGGCACCGAGAGCGAGCAGGGCCACTACGCGGTGGCCGACTACCGGATGGAGGACCGGCTGCCACTGGTTCGCTGTCCGGCGCTGCTGCTCTACTGCAGCCGTGACCCGTTCGCGACGGCCGAGAGTGCGGCGGCACTGCGTGCTGCGTTCACTCCCTGTCAGGAAGCCGTCGTCGACGGCGGCATCTTTGCGGCGAACGAGAATCCCGACGGCTACGCACGCGCGGTTCTCGATTACATATCACAAGAACCGCTCGCGAACTCGTGAGCGGACAACCAGGAGGAGAGGAGTCATGGCCAACTATGTAGACGGATTCGTGCTGCCGATACCGAAGCGAAACATGGGCGCCTACCGCCGGATGGCACGCAAGGCCGGCAAGGTCTGGCGCGAGCACGGCGCGCTGGACTACGTCGAGTGCGTCGCCGACGACGTGAAGGCGGGCAAGCACACGTCGTTTCCGCAGAGCGTGAAGCTGAAGCCCGGGGAGGTCGTCTGGTTTTCCTACATCGTCTACAAGTCGCGCAGGCATCGCGATAGCGTGCTCAAGAAGGTGATGAATGACCCGCGCCTCGCGAAGATGATGGATCCAAAGGCGATGCCGTTCGACGGCAAGCGCATGTTCTGGGGTGGATTCAAGGTGATGGTCCGCGTGTGACGCGGCTGTAATCAGCCCGCGTCCTCGAAGCGACCGGTCGCGCGGTTCTTCCGTACCGAGCGCCAGTCGAAGCAGCGCCCGTTCATCACGACGTAGACGCCGTGCGGCAGCACCTGTGCGAACGCAAGCGCGCCACCGAGATTGAAGAGGCCATCGGAACTGCCGAACGTGTAGGGAATCATCGCCCCGGTCAGTACGATCGTGCGGGCGTTCACGCGCTCACCGAGATAGCGGGCCGTGTCGGGCATCGTGTCGGTGCCGTGCGTCACGACCGTGCGGTCACGACCGGGCTCGAGGCAGCTCTTCAGGATCAGCTCGCGGTCGAAGTCGCGCATCTCGAGGCTGTCGATCATCATCAGCGTGCGAATCTCGAGGTCGAGGTCGGCGCGCCCGAGCCGCAGCATTTCGCGGACGTGCGTGTCCTTGAAGTACAGCTTGCCGGTGATCTCGTCGTATTCCTTGTCGAAGGTGCCGCCGGTCACGAGCAGTCGTATTTGCATCTGGAATTTTCCCTTGGCCCGATCCGTTCGTTCAGCGGCTGACCAGCAGCTTCAATCCCAGGCCGGCAAGCACGCCGCCAGCGATTCGGTCCAGCCAGAGCCCGGCGCCGGCGTGACGGGCGAGCCACTGGCCGATGCTGCCTGCGAAGTATCCGAGCAGCCCGAACAACACCGCAGCCTGCAACGTGAAGATGAGTCCCAGCTGCACGATCTGCCATGCCGTGTCGCCGCGCGATGCGACGACGAACTGCGGCAGGAAAGCGAGGAAGAACATGACCACCTTGGGATTTATCGCGTTCGCAAGCAGTCCCTTGCGGAACAGGCTCCAGACCGACTCGGCGCCGCCCGCATCACCGCGGATGCCGGTGCCGCCGCTGCTCCTCAATGCCTGCCAGCCCAGCCGCAGCAGGTAGAGGCCGCCCAGTATCTTGAGTGCCGTGAAAGCCGCAGGCGACGCGGCGATCAGGGCGCTCACGCCGAGGGCGGCGAGAACGGTGTGGCTGATGCAGCCGGCCGCGCACCCGAGGCCGAAAGCCATTCCGCGCCGGCGGCCCCGCGACGCGCCGATCGACAGTACCATCAGGTTGTCGGGCCCGGGCGCGAGCGCGACCAGTACCGCGGCCGCGAGGAAGCCGACGAATTGTTCCGGTGAAAGAAGTTGCACGTCGCGTAGGATACGACAGATGATGCGCGCCATTTCCATTCGCGGCGGCAAGGGCGGTGCGGATGCCCTGTTCGTCGAACCGATGCCTGTGCCCGAGCTGCGTCCCGGACACGTGCTGATCCGCGTCAGGGCGGCCGGTGTCAATCGGCCCGACATTTTCCAGCGTGCGGGCTTCTATCCGCCGCCACCGGGCGCGCCGGCCACGCTTGGGCTCGAGGTCGCCGGCGAGATCGCCGCGGTGGGCGAGGGCGTCGAACGCTGGCGGCCGGGCGACCGTGTCACCGCGCTCCTCGGCGGAGGTGGCTATGCACAGTTCGCGCTGGTGGACGCGCGTCATGCGTTGCCCGTGCCCCAGGGTCTCGACTTCGTGCGCGCTGCTGCTCTCCCGGAGACGGTGTTCACCGTGTGGAGCAACGTGTTCGAGCGAGGCCGGCTGCAGGCGGGCGAGGTCTTTCTGGTGCACGGGGCGAACAGCGGCATCGGTGTCACCGCGATCCAGATGGCGAAGGCCGCGGGGGCGACAGTGATCGCGACGGCGCGCGGCGCTGCGAAGGCGGCCAAGGCGACGGAACTGGGTGCGGACCTCGCCGTCGATGCCGCCGACGGCGACTGGGCAGTTGCGGTCAAGGCGGCCGGCAATGTGGACGTCGTGCTCGACATGGTCGGCGCCGAGTACTTCGAGCGCAATCTGGACGTGCTCGCGCCGGATGGGCGCCTGGTCGTGATCGCGACACTGACGGGTCACGAGGTGCGGCTCGACCTCAGGCGCCTGATGCTGAAGCGGCTGACGGTGAGCGCCTCGACGCTGCGGGCCCGTGACGCCGACGAGAAGGCGCGGCTCGCGCGCGCGATCGAGGAGCGCGTCTGGCCGTGGATTGCGTCAGGCAGGCTCGACGTGCCGGTGGACCGCACGTTTCCGCTCGAGCGCGCGGCCGAGGCGCATGCCTGGCTCGAGAGCGGATCCCAGTTCGGCAAGGTCGTGCTCACCGTCGAGTGACGTGGCTAGGGCGTGATCACGTTCCCGGGATCCGGCTGCTCGTCCTTCCCCGCCTGGCTGTAGTCGCCGAAGGGGCCGTCGCGCATCGCCACCGCCGCGCGCACGCCTTGCTCGCGGGCGATCCCGATGAACTGCTTCGCGTCCGGCGTGTTGCGCATCAGGCCGTCGAGGATGGGCCCGAGCGTCTGCGTCGCCGCGAGCCCCATGTTCTCGTAGGCCTGGTTCACGATCAGCTTCATCGCCGATAGCTGCGAGAGCGGGATCGACGCGAGCTGCGCTGCGGTGCGCCGCACCGTCGCGTCGAGCTCGGAAAACGGCACGGCGGAGTTGATCAGGCCACAGTCCGCCGCCTGTCGTCCCGACAGCGGCTTGCCCGTGAGCGCGAACTCTTTCGCCTTCGTGAGCCCGAGCCTGTAGAGCCACATGCCGCTCAGCCACGAGCCCCACATGCGCGAATACGGCGTGCCGATGCGCGCATCCTCGCTTGCGATGACGATGTCGGCGCACAGCGCGTAGTCGCTGCCGCCGCCGACGCACCAGCCGTGCACCTGTGCGATCACGGGTTTCGGCGACCGCCAAAGGCTCATGAACTTCTGCGTGGGTGCGAGCGCCGGCGCGGTCGCGAACATGAAGTCCTTGCCGGGATCCCATTCACCGTCGGTCGTGATGTACTCGTCCCACTGGTGGAAGCCGTCGCCGAAATCGAAACCGCCACAGAACGAGCGACCGGCGCCACGCAGAATGATTACCTTGACCGTATCGTCGCGCACCGCGGCGTTCACGGCCGCCTCGATCTCGTCCGGCATCGGCGGCACGATCGTGTTCAGCTGCCCCGGCCGATTGAGCGTGATGGTCGCCACCGGCCCGTCGACGGAATAGAGAAGTGTTTCGTAGGTCATGGGCTGCGTTCATGGCCTGGCGGCCGGGATGGTCGGGTTCCATGATGGTACATCTACATTCGGCGCCCGCATTAGTTGACGAATACGCCAATATATCGGAGGCGCCGGAGCCCACCATGCGACAGATTACGACCTGTGGCAAAGCGTGGCCGTGTCCCTCCGGTTGAGCGCATCGCAGAGACGATTGTCTTGCTGCGCGGGCAACGCGTGATTGTGGACAAAGAGCTTGCCGCGCTTTACGGCGTGACTACCAAGCGGCTCAATGAGCAGGTCAAGCGCAACCCCGGGCGATTCCCCGGCGACTTCATGTTTCAGCTCGGCCCCGAAGACGCTTCCGCTTTGAGGTCGCAAATTGCGACCTCAAAGATCCCGTCTGGCCGGGGTGGTCGCCGTAACCTCCCGTATGTGTTCACCGAGCACGGTGCAATCCAGGCCGCGAATGTTTTGAACAGCGGACGAGCGGCGGAGATGAGCGTCTATGTGGTAAGGGCATTCGTGCAGTTACGACAGGTGCTTGCCTCCAGTGAGGAGCTGGCGCGCAGGCTGGTTGAATTGGAGGCAAAGATCGAAAAGAAGCTCGTGACGCACGACCAGGCGATTGCAGCGATGCTTACCGCAATTCGGGAACTCATGCGGCCTGGACCTCCGGCGCGGCGCAGCATCGGGTTCACGGCCGACATGGGAGCGCCAAAGTGGGCCAACGGTACCGCGGGCGGGCTGCAGACCCCGAGGAAATTCGCGGCGAGTGCCGGAGCGCGTTGACAATGGCATCATCTGTCAAAGAAATTCTGGACATCGCGTGAACAAGCTCCCCGAACTCTTCGCGAAAAACCGCACTTGGGCCTCAGGCATGGTCGCCGCCCGGCCGGGGTTCTTCAGCGAACTCGTGGCGCAGCAGGAGCCGCGCTACCTGTGGATCGGCTGCTCCGACAGCCGGGTGCCGGCGAACGAAATCGTGGGGCTGCCGCCGGGCGAACTGTTCGTGCACCGCAATGTCGCGAACCTCGTGATGCACAACGACTTCAGCTGCCTGTCGGTGCTGCAATACGCGGTTGACGTGCTCGGGGTAGAGCACATCATCGTCTGCGGTCATTACGGCTGCAGCGGCGTCAATGCTGCCTGGGAGGACCGGCAGCTCGGGCTCGTGGACAACTGGCTGCGGCCGATCCGCGATCTCGCGCTGCTGTACCGCGAGCCGCTGCTGCGACTGCCGGACGACGCCCGGCGCCGCGACCGGCTGTGCGAACTGAACGTGCTCTACCAGGCGCTGCGCGTGTGCCGCACGACGATCGTCCGGCAGGCCTGGGAGCGTGGCAAGGAGCTGTCTGTGCATGCCTGGGTGTACGCGCTCACCGACGGGCTGTTGCGCGACCTCGGGTTCTGCGCCTCGGACCTGGCCGGCGCCGAGGCCGATTTCGGCCGCGTCGCGGGCGTCGGGACGCTCGGTGCCGAGTCCGTCGAGTAGCCCGCTCATCGTTGCCCATCGGTACGGCCGACTGGGTACAATCCCGGCGTGGGCCTGTAGCACAGCGGTTAGTGCAGGGGACTCATCGATGAAGGTGCCTTCACGGAGTAATCCGTGAAGTGG
>Ga0315283_10002793_pt1 | contig 14726 bp, 20 predicted proteins | sample YL17G09_0_MG_FD_204541 | JGI IMG/M metagenome (GOLD analysis project Ga0315283, IMG submission 204541) | Sediment microbial communities from Yellowstone Lake, YNP, Wyoming, USA - YL17G09_0 | ecosystem: Environmental > Aquatic > Freshwater > Lake > Sediment | place: USA: Wyoming | collected... | reverse complement strand
CTCGTGCCCCGGCCCCGCCACCCTTCACCTGGCGTGCACACCGACGAACGGGGTGCCATCCGCCCGACCCCTCTCCCCCAACCACTGGGGAGAGGGGTCGGGCAGATGGCACCAAGGAGATGAACAAGAGGTGGGTGGCGGGGCCGGGGCGAGGTTGGGGAAAAGAGGGAGAACCAGGACAGGGTGGGTACGGGGTGGGGAGTGGAGTGTCAGGGGTAGGGGAAAAGCAAAAATTCGTGGTCGAGCGGTTGGGAAGTGCAGGCGGGAATTGGGCGATCGACCGAGCGCGAAGCACCGGGGTACGGACCGGATACATGGGTAACGAGAAACGCTGGAGACATAGGTGACAACGAACCAGCGAGATCGGGAACGGCCGAGAGATTGGGGAGTGGTCGTCCTGCAGATGGGTGGAGGAAGTCGAGCGACCAGGACATCGGTGAGCGGCAGTCCTGGAGGGGGGTGAGCGATCGGGGAGACATCGGTGCCACGGCGCTCGCGGTCGAGGTGACGAGCGCGGGTGATCGGCGCGCCGACCGTCGACTTTCCCGTCAGGCAACGCGCCCCAGGTGAATGATCATGCTCCCGGCGAGGATGACCGCGAGCCCAACCCAGGTGGAGAGGGGAACCTGATCCTTGAACATCAATCGACCGATGACCACGCTCACGATGGCAAAGATGCCGACGTAGGCGCCGAGCAACCTGGAGAAATCGAGGTCGAGGAGGTTGACCACGACCCCATAGGCGCCGAGTACGACCATGCCGAGCCCGGCCACGGCCACTCCGCTTCCGCGCATTCCCTTGCGGATCAACGCGTCGCCCAGGACTTCCAGGACCGCGGCCCCGACGAAGACGAGGATGGCGCCGAGTTTCCCGGTTCCGACCAGTGCAATGTGCATCCAGCCCCTCTATTCGCGATCCTCCGCGGCTGCGAGCATCCCTCCGCCCCGCCCCTCAGTGCGCGACCGCCTCGGCAGCAGCGGGGGTGAATGGCACGACTCCCAGCAGCGCCTCCAGGCGGCTCGTACCCCGTGGCGGCTCGGGCATCCAGGGCAGCACAGCCACCCTGGAGGTCTGCGCCTGCACCTCGTCGATGTAGGGGCGTTCCTCCTGGCGTCGTGCTGCCAGGACCGGGTCCCGCGTGTAGACGGGTGTGAGGCTCTGGTTCACCACCCACGCGAACGGCTCGATGCCAGCGCGGGCCAGATCGGCCTGGAGTGCCTGGGCCTCGTGCACCGGGGTCGCCTCGGGGAGGGTGACGAGGAGAACGCGTGTGAAGGCGGGGTCGCGCAGGCGCGGCAGGAGTTGACGGACGGACTCCGGCATCTTGCTCCCCTGGCGCAGGACCTCGCGGTGGTACGACTCGGCGGCGTCCAGAAGGAGGATGGTGTGGCCGGTCGGGGCGGTGTCGAGCACCACCAGTTCCTCCTGACCGAGAGCGACCGTTCTCGCGAACGCGCGGAACACCGCGACTTCCTCGGTGCACGGCGACCGGAGGTCCTCCTCCAGGAGGGCTCGCCCCTTGGCGTCGAGCTGGGCGCCGACCGAGCCGAGAACCTCGGCGGTGTAGGCGGCGGTCTCCGCGGCGGGGTCGATGCGGCTGACGGTCAGCCCGGGAGGGGGCGTGCCGATGGCGTCCGCGACGTGGGCAGCAGGGTCCGTGGTGCTGAGGTGGACGCGCAGGCCGCGTCGGGCAAGCTCGACGGCGATGGCGGCGGCGACGGTGGTCTTTCCCACTCCACCCTTGCCCATCGTGAGGATGACGCCGCGTGGCGATGCAGCCAGGGCGCCGAGCAAGGGGGCGAGCGACACCTCCTTCACGGGCAGCTCTTCGGCGGAGTTGCCGGCGTCGACGGGAGCGTCGATCCGGCGCAGGGCTCCCAGGCCGACCAGGGCGTGGGGGCGCAGCGGCACGAGGGTCCGGGGCAGGTCCTTCAGCTCCGGTGGCATCGCGTCCAGGGCGGTACGCCCTCGCCGGTCCATCGCGAGCGCCACGGGGTCATCGCTCCGGGCCTCGAAGACGCCGTTCACGACGAGGCGCTGGTTCACGACGCCGAGTCCGGCCAGCTCCAGGCTCGTCCTCGCTGCCTCGGTCAGTGCCGACGGCTCGGGCCGCGTCACGAGCACGAGTGTGGTCCGGGTCGGATCGGAAAGGGCCTTCACCGTCGCCTCGTAGAGGACGCGCTGCTTCTCGAGCCCGGCGAGCGGGCCGAGGCAACTCGTCCCGAACGCGCTCTGGTCCACGAAGCCCGTCCACGCCGAGGGGAGCGTGAGAAGACGCAGCGTGTGACCGGTGGGCGCGGTGTCGAAGATGACGTGGTCGAAGTCGACCGTGGCAGAGGCGTCGCCGAGGAGCCGGGCGAACTCGTCGAACGCGGCGATCTCAACCGTACAGGCTCCCGAAAGCTGCTCCTCCATGTTGCGGACGGCGGCAGGCGGAAAGAGGTCGCGGTACGGGCCGACGACCCGGTCCCGGTAGGCGCGAGCCGCTGCCTCGGGGTCGAGGTTCAGGGCGGACAGGCCAGGTGCTCCTGGGACCGCGGTGGGCTGCTGCCCCAGGCCCACGCCCAGCACCTCGTCCAGGTTGGAAGCCGGATCGGTCGAGACGAGCAGGACCCGTTTGCCGGCGTCGGCCAGGGCGACGGCAGTGGCGCAGGCGACCGAGGTCTTTCCGACACCGCCCTTGCCGGTGAAGAAGAGGTGCCGCGTGGGATTCTGGGCCAGGTCCATCCGCGCCTAGCAGCACTTCTTGGGGGGGGCGCCAGGCTTCCCGAGGCTGACCGGAGCGGCCTCCGAGGGCGGGCAGCAGGCCTTCGGGGCCTCCGCCGACTCGACCTTGCCGCCAAGGTATTTCTCGGCGAGGTCGATCACGGCCTTGGCAGGTGCTTCCTTCACCATCTTGGCGGTAGCGACGGCACGGGCCATGTCCTCCTTCGACACGCCCAGCTTCCGGGCCTTGTCGTAGTGGAACCGGAAGCAGGGCTCGCAGTTCGAGGCGATGGCGGCCCCGATGGCCACGAGCTCGGCGACGGCCTCGGTGTAGAGGCTCTTGGGGGCGGCGAGACCCACCAGTTCAGCCAGGGCGTCCCGGGTGAGGTAGGACCCCTGCGACACGATCCTGCCGTCGAGAAGGACAAGCGGAAGGGCGTCATCCCGCCCGCGCATCGCCTCGGTGACCGCCGTGTGGGCGACGAACTTGGCCGGCTCCTGGGAGAGGTTGAAACGCTCCACTTCGACGCCGTTCTCCTTCAACCACTCCAGGTCGGAGGCGAACCGGACCAGCGCCGGGTCAACCTCGGGCCCACACACGCCGGTCGAGCAGCACATCGGGGGATCGAACACCTGGACCTTGGACATGGGAATTCCTTTGGGCGGACGACTATGACTTGCCGATGCCGGACAGCTTGCCCTGCAACGCGAGCCCATCCAGCTTCTCCAGCGGAAGGCTCAGGAAGAGGTCGATCCGGCGACGGAGGGCGGTGGCGGCCTCCCGGAAGGCTTGCCGCTTGGCATCGTCCGACCCCTCGACCGCGGCCGGGTCCGGCACCCCCCAGTGCGCGGTCATGGGGTGCCCGATCCACACGGGGCAGGTCTCGTTCGCGGCGTTGTCGCAGACGGTGAAGACGAAGTCCATCTGAGGTGCGCCCGACTTCGCGAACTCGTCCCAGCTCTTGCTCCGGAAGCCCTCGGCGGGGAGCCCGGCCCGGCGGAGTTCCTCCAGGGCGAAGGGGTTCACCGTCCCCTTGGGCTGGCTCCCGGCCGAGAAGGCCCGGAAGCGGCCCTTCCCGAGGTGGTTCAGGATGCCCTCGGCGAGGACGCTCCTCGCCGTGTTGCCGGTACAGAGGAAGAGGACGTTGTACAGACGCTCGCTCACGCAGGCCTCCGGTTTGACGATGGCGCCGGGAAGTCCCCGACGCAGTTCTTGACCCCGTCGATGCGGGCCTGCTCCAGCGGGAAGTACTTCCTTCGCAGCCAGAGCGAGACGTTGACCAGGCCGATGAGCACGGGTACCTCCACGAGGGGTCCGATGACCGCGGCAAAGGCTGCCCCGCTCGACATGCCGAAGGTTGCGACAGCCACCGCGATGGCGAGCTCGAAGTTGTTCGACGAGGCCGTGAAGGAAAGGGTCGCCGTCTGCGGGTAGTCCGCGCCCACCTTCCGGCTCATGAAGAAGGACGCGAAGAACATGAGGACGAAGTAGATGAGGAGCGGGATGGCGATGCGCACCACGTCGAGGGGGACCTGCACGATGGTCTCGCCCTTGAGCGAGAACATGAGGACGATGGTGAAGAGCAGCGCGACGAGCGTGATGGGCGAGATGCGCGGGATGAAGACGTTGCGGTACCACTCCTCGCCCTTCCAGCGGCGCAGGAAGACCCAGCTCGCGAAGCCCGCCAGGAACGGGATGCCCAGGTAGATGAAGACACTGGTCGCAATTTCTCCGATGGTGATGTGCACCTCGGCTCCGGATAGCCCGAGCCAGCGAGGCAGCACCGTGATGAAGAGCCAGGCGTAGACCGAGAAGAAGAGGACCTGGAAGATCGAGTTGAAAGCCACGAGGCCGGCTGCATACTGCCGGTCGCCGTCGGCGAGGTCGTTCCAGACGATGACCATGGCGATGCAGCGGGCGAGCCCGATGAGGATGAGACCCACCATGTACTCGGGCTTGTCGCGCAGGAAGATAACGGCGAGCGCGAACATGAGGATCGGCCCGACGATCCAGTTCTGGACCAGCGAGAGCGTCAGGACCTTCGCGTTCTTGAAGACCAGTGGCAGCTCGTCGTACCGGACCTTGGCGAGGGGCGGGTACATCATGAGCACGAGGCCGATGGCGATGGGGATGGACGTGGTCCCCACGCTCATCCGGTCGAGCGCCGGGACTACGCCGGGCACGAGGTAACCGAGCGCCACGCCGGCCCCCATGGCGAGGAAGATCCACAGCGTCAGGTAACGGTCGAGGAAGGAGAGGCGGCCGGCGACGGAACCAGCCATGGCTAGAGGCTCCCCACGAGTGCCTTGAGACGGCGGAGGGCGCGAGGCTCGACGCAATAGCCGACGCGGGGGCCATCGATCTCGCCGCGGATGAGTCCCGCCTCCTTCAGGACCTTCAGGTGCTGGGAGACGGTTGACTGGGCGAGCGGAAGCTCATCCACGATGTCGCCACAGATGCAGGCCTCCCGGCGCACGAGGAGTCGCATGATCTGAACCCGTGCCGGATGGCCCAGGGCCTTGGTCAAGGTCGCGAGATCCTGGTCGGCGGTCTCACCCTCCACTGGCCTGAGGTCGGGCTCCCCAGGCTCGGCAGGACCACAGCTCGGAGCGAGGCGGACGGCGCGTTGACTCTTGATCATCCGAGCATCGTAATAGAACGATGAGACGAATGCACGCTGTAACATTTCAGTGACAAGGCCAAAGCGCACAATCGGCTCATTACGCTTCGATTGCTTCGAATGATGTTGTCCATGGACCCACCCCGGACTACGTGCAAGGCGAGGTCAGTCATGAGCGATACGCATGCTTTGATCTTCGCAGTGATCGTCTGGACGACCGTGGGTGCTCTGCTCCTGCTGGTGGTGCGCCTCATGCGAGGCCGTCCCTTCCGCTGACGCCTGCACGTCGCGGGGATGTCCCGCCGCTGTCACTGCTCGATGGGGAGGGTTGCTGTCGTTCCCTCCGCGATGGCCTTCAACGTGGCCGCGGTCGCTGGCACGGGGCGCCAGGCCATCACCCCCCACTTCATTCCCAAGGCGCGGAACTCGAGGATCCGGAGCACGGAAAGGACCTTGGACGACTCGTGCCCCGAGTTGCAGTACACGATGAGTTCCTTGTCTCTGGGGAGCTTGGCGATGCTCTCCGGGGTGGCGATCTCCCGGTTCGGGATGTTGATCGCTCCCGGCAGGTGCCAGAGCTTGAACTCCTTCGCCGTCCGGACGTCGACGAGGAGGTAGTCGGCCTTGCCAGACTGGATTCGAGCGAGCACTTCGGCCGGAGAGACGAGAAAATTATTCTCGGGGGTGCTTTCGAGGTAGCGAGCGGCGGCCTGCTGGATGATGCGTGCTTCCTCCGGCGATAGTGCCGAGGCCCGGCCAGCGGAAGCGAGGACGAAAAGAATCGCGACGGCGACGCTGAGCTTGTTCACGTACGGTGCTCCTTCTTGTCTTGGATGTGGTGAAACACGGCCTTGGTTCGGGAACGGCCGAGCGCCTTCACGTTCAGTCTTTCGAGTTCGGCGACGATCGCGTGCAGCGCGTTCCCTGGAAACCCGAGGATCGTCTCTTGCGGACTCATGTCGGTCGCCTCGCGACACCCGTAGCAGCCGAGGGAGAAATTGAGGCGCTGCTCGACATGGGGAATCACGGTCGCGTCCACGCACGTCGCCTGGAGCACGGCGGTGTCACTGCAGCGCCTCTTCCCGCCGGCCAGGTTCAAGTCGGCGAGCGCGAGCCACATCAACTGCTCGGGCAGTCCCTCGACGACGACCACGTCTGGGTGGAGAGGCGCTGCTTCGAGCGGGCAGACCGCGATGGCCGCGACGCGACCTCGTGCGAGGCGCGGCATCCCGTCGAACATGACCTTGCCCGTGGACGGCACGGCCGTGATCCCGAATCCAACCAGCCCTTGCCCCGAGGCAAGACCTGGAGGCAGTGGGCTCCACCCGAAGGCGGCGGCGGCGGCCGGGCACGCGAGATCGGAGGGCTCGAGCCGAATGGACTCCCCGTAGCGTGCCCGCATCAAGGCCTGGCAGTATCGTTGCGCCTCGACTCTCTGGAAGGAGTCGAATTCGGCGTTCACCTGCCCGGGCGGCAGCAGAAATACCCCGATCGGCTCGGTCTCGAGGGCCAGGATTGCCTTCATCTCTTGCGCGTCCCTGCGGGCGTCGAACATCCCTAGGCCCCCCAAATCTTCTCGATGCGTCAATCTCATGGACTCCGACGCGGGTCCGCAAGCACGCCGCATGCCTCGCAGGCAGTGGCCTCCAGTTGGAGGGTCGCGTGAGAGATGTCGTGGGCTTCGTGGAGCCTCTCCTGGGCTTGCTGGAGCAGCCGAGCGGTGGCGGAGAGCAACGAGTCAGGTACCACCAGGTGGGCGCTGATGGCGCGGAGCCGGGTCGAGACGCTCCAGACGTGAACGTGGTGCACGTCGACGACTCCGGGCAGGCCTCGCAGGGATGCAGCCACCTCGTCCGCCGAGGCTCCGGCGGGCGCGCCCTCGGCCAGCAGGTGCGTGGTGTCGCGGATGATGCCGAACGCGGCCCAGGCGGAGAGCGCCCCGATGCCGATGGAAAGGATCGGGTCCACCCAGGGAACGCCGAACCAGATCAGGGCGCCACCGACGATGACGGCCCCAGATGCCGCGGCGTCGGACAGGAGATGGGAGATCGCGCTCCGGGTTCCCAGGTCGGTTGCTCCGTGTGGCCGCAGGAGTAGTACCGATCCGGCGTTGGCGCCGAGTGCCAGTGCGCCGAGGAGCATCACCACCGGGCCGGGCGGTGCACCGGCGCTTCCGAATCGCTGGACGCCCGCCCAGACGAGGGAGCCCGCGAGGGGCAGAAGCACGAGACCATTCACCAATGCAACGAGCGGCTCGGCGCGAAGAAGCCCAAAGGTGTGATTCGGCGTGGCGGCTCGCAGCGCCAAGCGAGCGCCCACCCATGCGAGTACGAGGCTTCCGACATCGGCGAAATTGTGGAGAGCGTCGGCGAGGAGCGCCAGGCTTCCCGTGTAGAAGCCGACACCCGCCTCCGAAACGGTGATGACGAGATTGAGGACAATCGCGGCGCCGAGCGCTGACGACCCGGCTGCCAAGCTGTGATCGTGTCGTTCCCCGCTCATGGAGATCCCTTGGTGGACAGGCAGGGCGGCATCAGGTCGCTTCCGCACCAGGCCTCCTGGATGCGCACCTTCACGAACTCGTCGGCACCGATCATCGGGCCGTTCCTTTCGTGGGGGCGGTCAACAGGCTGCATTGGGTCCATGACGGTAGTGGGTTCGGGACCCAGATCCGTTGAGCGCAGGCAACGGAAGTCTGGTTGTCGCCACCGGTCTCCGGGAGCACCATTTCCACCGGGATCACCGGAGCCCGGGCTCGTTGACGCAGATCAGGCAGGAAGTGGCGAGGGGTGCTGGTAGGCCGGAGGCTCGGTCCGGAGCCAGGTGAGACGGGCGACCCGGCAGCCACCGGATCGCCCCGCGGAGTGGAGCCGCTTCGTCTCGGTGGAGATGATGCGGAAATCCTAGCCCGCTGTCGAGTTCCCACCCGCTCCGGGGAGTGGAGCTTCGACGACGCCGATGCAGGCGCTGCGCCGCCTTCTTCGAACTGTGCCGATCATGTGATCGGGGCCATCCGTATTGCAGCGAAGCATGCTCGGCCGTGGCGCGAGTTCGATGCCTCCGCTCAGCTCGGCGACGGCACCGCAGGTCCCCGGAAGGACGAGCAGATCATCGGGACGCCGAACGTGCTCGCCGCGCCCGCCGCCGCGCCCGCGTGGGGGATCACGGTTCCCTGGTGTTCGTGAACGAGGCAAACCTCGCGCTCGACGTGGAGGTGAACCATGGCGCGACAGGCAACGATTCTTCAACTGCGGCAGGCAAAGGCGGAGGGATGGACGCGGCTCTCCCTGACCTGCCAGGTTCCGGACTCGTTGCCGCCGCCCGCGCTCCACCAGTTGCTGGCGCTGCTTGCGTTCTGGAGCGGCCAGCGGCTGGACGTTGTGCTCGATGCGGCGAGCTCGGCTGGGTGGTGCGAGATCTGGGCCGACGCGCTCGCCGCCGTCCCCGAGCGACATCTCCGCATCCACTTCGACACGAGTCGTGAAGAGGAGGTCATCCGTGATGGATGACGGGGTCCGCGTTGCCGAGGTGCTCAAGCTGGGGCTCGTGGAGGGGCTCAGCGTGCGCGCCATCGCCAGGCGCCTCGGCATGGCCCGGCGCACGGTGCGCCGCACGCTCGGGCGCGGGATCCCGGAGCGGCAAGCGCGCGTCCTGCGCCCGACCGTCCTCGACCTGCACCTCCCCGCCATCAAGGCGCTGATGGAGGAAACGCCCGAACTGTCGGCACCGGGGATGCTGGAGCGGCTGCGCCCGCTCGGCTACCACGGCGGGGTGAGCGTCCTCCGCGACCGGATGAGGGTGCTGCGCGGCAACCGTCCCCGAGAGGCGTTCCTCACGCTGCACTTCCACCCGGGCGAGGCGGTCCAGGTGGACTGGGCGGACTTTGGCTTCGCCATTCCGGGCTGTCCTCGCCGGGTGAGCGCTTTCATCATGGCGCTCTGCCACTCGCGCTACCTGTATCTGGAGTTCACGTTGAGTCAGGCCATGCCGACCTTCCTGCGCTGCATGGAGCGTGGGCTGCGCTTTTACGGTGGGACCACGGTCGCCGACATCTTCGACAACATGAAGACGGTGGTGCTGCGCCCCGGGCCGCCGACCATCTTCAACAGGCGCTTCCTCGCCTACGCCGGCGTTCGAGGCTTTGCCGTCCGGGCCTGCAACCCCTGGCGGGGAAACGAGAAGGGCCGGGTCGAAAGGCCCGTCGGATTCGTCCGCAGCCGGTTCTGGCCGGGGCGTCGCTTCGCGAGCCTCCTCGATCTCAACGCTCAGGCGTTCGCCTGGCGCGATGACTTCGCCAACAACCGCATCCACGAGGTCACCGGCAAGGTTCCCTCGCTCGTCTTCGAGGCGGAGGAGCGACGCCTCCTGAAGCCTGCCGTGCCGGTTCCCTTCGACACCGACGAGGTCGAGGCTTTGCAGGCGACCAAGACGTTTCGCGTTCGCTTCGACCGCAACACCTACTCGGTGCCCTGGCGGCTCGCGCACCAGCCGGTCGTGGTTCGCGCCAGCGACGAGATGGTGGCCATCTACCTGGAGACCCAGCGAGTGGCGGTCCACCGCCGCTGCTGGGACATCGGTCAGGACGTGAAGGACGACGCTCACGAGGTGGGCCTCCTGGAGCGGAAGCCCCGCGCCGCCCTGACCGGCCTTCCGCCGGGGCTCGACGCTCTCGGGGAACTGGGCGCCCGGTACTTCAAGATCCTCGCAGCCGGCAGTCGTTCCCTCACCCGCGAGACCGTACGGCTCACGCTCCTGGTGGAGCTCTTCGGCGCCAACGCGACCGCCCAGGCTGTCGCCGACGTGATGGCCACCGGCCACGTTGGCGCCGAGTACGTCGAATACGTCCTTCGCCACAAACGCGGCCTGCGCCCCGCAGCGCCGCCTCTGCGGCTCGGCGACCCGGAGCTGGATTCCATCCATTTCAGCGAACCCGACCTGTCCGTCTACGACCAGTTCGTCCCACTCCCCATGACGCGCGACCCCGGCGAGCTTCCGGACGAGGAGCACCAACCGTGAAGGACGAAGACCTCCTCGAACTCACCCGCCAGAAACTGCGCTGGCTCCGCCTTCCCGGCATGGCCGAGCAGCTCGACCCCCTCCTCGACAAGGCCGCCAAGGAGAACCTCACCGTACTCGACGTCGTCGACCGGCTCTGCGACGAGGAGAAGGCCAGCCGCCTGCGCAACGCCATCGGCCGCCGTATCCGCGACGCACGCTTCCCCGAGTTGAACACCGTCGACGCCTTCGACTTCGATTTCTGCCCGGTTCGCAAGAAGCTGCGCGCCCGCTACCTCGCGCTCCACGACCTCACCTTCATCGACCGAGGCGTCAATCCGCTCTTCATCGGGATTCCCGGCACCGGCAAGACCTTCCTGGCCCGCGCCCTCGCCTACCGCGCCTGCCAGGCCAATCGACGCGTCGTCCTCGTCTCCGCGCCCAGGATGCTCAACCACCTCCACGGCGCCGACCTCCACGGCTCCCTGGAGCGGGTCCTGCGCGCCTACGTCAAGGCCGACCTGCTCGCCATCGACGACTTCGCCGTTCTGGAAATGGACGGCGCCCAGGCCAAGCTCGCCTTCCAGGTGATCTCCGAGCGCTACGACCACCGCCGTTCCACCATCGTCACCACCAATCGACCGTTCAAGGACTGGCCGAAGGTGTTCCCCGATGCCCTCAACGCCCAGGTCATCGCCGCGCGCCTCACGGAGCGATCCGAACGCTTCGTCCTCGACGGGAAGGGATACCGATCACAGGCCAACTGAGCCCAAGTCGCCCTCCCCGGGAGGACCTCGATCCGGCCGCCGCCGAGCGGGCTCCCCTGCGTCACCGGCCGGCGCAGGCAAGGGGTTCGCACGTCTCGGCGCCACCGGCCGGGCTCATGGGTACCGGTGATCTCGGTGAAACTGGTGCCTTCGGACGTCGGTGGCGACATCTGGTTCCCGCTTCGCCTCGCCCGTAACCCACTTGAGTAAGCTGGTCATCGGCATCGGGCGAGTAGGCTGCTTTGACAGCAAGCGAGGGCCCTGTGCCAATCTCCGTTCACCAGTTCGGGCGCCGGCGGCCCCGAGCAAGATCGCCCGAGGTCATCTCGTACGAATCCGTTCCTTGCCCGAACGCCGAATCTGCCAGGTCCCGGAACCTGCTGACTTGGGTCCCGATGGCGGCTTGCCTTGCCTGCCTGTTTCTGGCGCCACCCGCCCGGGCGCAGTGCACTTCCAACGCGTCATCCTGCGTGCAGTGCCACGAAGTGCGCGGTGTGCACCCGGTCCTGCAAAGCAAGGCGCCTTGGCACGTGCACCACGGGTTCGGGGACCTGTGCGTCGCCTGCCACTCCGGCAACCCACATGCCGTCGGCGAGGAGCAAGCTCACGCGGGCATCCGTCAGCCCATGGCCGATCCCCCGGTGGTGTGTGCAGAGTGCCACGAGGACGCCGTCGCTCGAGCCCATCGCTACGTCGTCGCCGCGACCGAGACCAGGAACGCCAGCCCGGAATCTCCACTGGATCGGCCAGCTCGGCCGCTTGCGACCCCCTCCAGCCCGACCGCCAATCGCATTCTCTTTGGCGCATCCATCGTCCTTGCGGCGGCCCTCTATCTGGTCGTGCGACGGCGGAAAAGCGCCGGGCGTCGGCAACCACATGATGGGGACTGGTTCCACAAGAAGACGTGGAACCCTTACGCCGCCGGCATATTGCTGGGGATCACCGTCGCCATTTCGGAGGTCATCGGCGGCCGGCCGCTCGCGGTGTCCGGGGCCTTCGACAAGCTCGCCGCATATCCGGGCCGACTGCTGTTTCCAGGCAGCCAGTACTACCGCTACGTCATGAGCCCAGAGATCACCTGGCAGGTCTGGATGCTCCTTGGGTTGCTGGCGGGGTCCTTCGGGGCCAGCAAGCTGTCCGGCCAAGCCCGGGCGCGTTGGCTGCCCGATGTCCAATGGGAAACTCGCTTCGGGTCGAGTCGTTTGCAACGACTCCTGGTCGCCTTCTTCGGCGCCGTTCTCGTCCAGTTTGGAGCTGGGATCGCGGGGGGCTGCACGAGTGGACTCGCCATCTCCGGAGGTGCGGCCCTTGCTCCCGCCGCGTTCCTGTTCATGGCGGGCATGTTCGGGGGCGGCATCCCGACCGCCTGGCTCTGGTACCGCAAGGGGAGCGCCCGATGATCGACATCGCCACGTCGCTGTCGCTCGGATTCCTGTTCGGCTGGGCACTGAACAGGGCAGGCCTCACGCATTACGATCGGATCGTCAACGTCTACCGGCTCCGCGACCTGACGGTGATGCGCTTCATGCTGACGGCACTCGTCGTCGGCGCTGTCGGAATCCAGGCCGGAATCGAACTCGGGCTCGGGACGGCCGTTCCGGTTCCACCCACCAACATGCTGGCGAACTTGGTGGGCGGCATCGTGTTCGGGGTCGGAATGGCCACTGCGGGCTACTGCCCAGGAACCATCGTCGCCGAAGTCGGTGAAGGGCGGCTCGACGCGCTGGTAGGGGGCCTTTCGGGCCTGCTCGTTGGGGCGATCCTCTTTGGCCTGCTCCAACCGAGGATCATGCCGTCGCTCGCACGGGTTGGCGCGCTCGGACGGGTTACCATCGCTGGCGTCGTGGGTGCGAATCCCTGGCTCGTCACCCTTGTCTTCGGTCAGGTCGTGGTGCTTTTCCTCGTTCTCGTAGACCGGACGGGGGACACGGGATCGTGACCTGGCAGCGTCGCGGGAGGCCCGGGTGGGTACGGGCGGGGTCCGATGGGGTGGGCTCGCTCCGCAGCGCCAGCATGGGCAGATACTGGAACAGGCACACATGCGGACCGGTCGGAAATGCGAGGATGGGTCATGACTGCGACGGAAGCCCAGGCGAAGAAGGCGGTGTTGTTCTGTACGTGTTCGGGCTCGTGCCCGAGCATGCAGAAGGTGGATTTCTGGTCCCTCGCCGAGCGGTTGCGCCTGGAGTGCGGCGACGACATCCGGTTCATGGCACTGCATCCCCGGCTCTGCGAGGAAGACGGGGAGCGACTCATGGCCCAGTTGCTACGGCCGGACCTGACCGTCATCACTCCGGCGTGTGCCGAGAAGCGGCAGGAGAAGTTGCTGCGGGACGGGTTTGAACGAGCCGGGGTCCCCATGGACCGCGAGCACTGGATCCCGATCAGCATGGCGCAGTCGGACACGGACACGGTGTTCGCGAAGGTTCGCACCGCTCTCGCCGCGCCAGCGAGCTGAGGCTCCCATGGCGACCCAGAGCTACATGGGCATCCCTCGGGAGCGCATCCCGTGGGCACCCATCATCGACGTGGCCCTCTGCAATGGCTGTGGCGCCTGCCTGAACGAGTGCCCGAACGGGGTGTACGTGCTCGACGAAGACGAGGGCGTCTCCAAGGTCGTGGCGCCGAACCAGTGCGTGGTCCTGTGCGACAAGTGTGCTGCGGTCTGCCCCACGGATGCGATCTCGTTTCCCGACAAGGGCGCGACGAAGACGCTGCTGCGCGAACTCGTGGCGACCAGATCGGCAAGCTGAACTCCCTCAAGGTCGCATCAGCCGATCACCCTCTGGCTCCTCCCAGGTCCCACCGACCGACTTAATGAGCGCCACGGCAGCGGTCGCCCGCTGTCCTCGGGATCGGACGACGGCCCGGTCGCGCTCGAGCGCCACGGCCTGAGCCGTCACCACGGGAAGGTAGCTGACGAGGCCGTTCTCGTACCTGGCGCGAGCGATGGACTCCAGGAGGTGAGCGGCCGCTGCAGCGGCGACCAGTCGCTCGTACTCCTCGGCGAGCAGCTGCTGGGCCGCGAGGTTGTCCTCGACCTCGGCGAAGGCCAGAAGCACCGTGTCGCGGTATCGCGCCACCGCCTCGTCCCACGTGGCTTGCGCGATCTCGACGTCGGCCTGTCTCTTGCCGCCGTCGAAGAGCGGTGCGACCAGGAAGCCGCCCAGCGCCCAGAGCAGGCCCGGCGCACTGAGGAGGGTGCCGACGTCGAGGCTCTGGACTCCCCCCACGCCTCCGAGCCTGAGCGAAGGGTAGAACGCGGCCACGGCCACTCCGATGCTGGCGTTGGCGGACGCCATCCGCCGTTCCGCCGCGCCGATGTCCGGGCGCCGCTCGAGAAGCTCCGACGGGAGCACCGCCGGCACGGCCGGTGGCTCCGGAGGAGGGGGACCGGCCGAGAGGTGAAAGAGCGGCGCGGGTTGGCCGGTCAGCGCGGCCAGCGCGTGCTCGAATCGAGCTCGAGCGAGGGCATTGGGTGGGAGGAGCGCCTCGGCGGATCGGAGCGCAGTGTCGGCCTGGGCCACGTCGAGGTCGGAGATGAGGCCGGCCTTTCGACGGGCCTGGACCATCTCCAGTGCCTGCCGGAATGCGTCCACGCTCGTCACGAGGAGGCGCCGCTCGTCGTCGAGCGCGC
>Ga0315283_10002792_pt1 | contig 14735 bp, 10 predicted proteins | sample YL17G09_0_MG_FD_204541 | JGI IMG/M metagenome (GOLD analysis project Ga0315283, IMG submission 204541) | Sediment microbial communities from Yellowstone Lake, YNP, Wyoming, USA - YL17G09_0 | ecosystem: Environmental > Aquatic > Freshwater > Lake > Sediment | place: USA: Wyoming | collected... | reverse complement strand
GGAAGGGAGCCCAGTATGTCAGTGATCAGTTATCAGCATCCGATCACAACCGTCCTCGAACAACCGTCATCGGCGTGAACCTCGGCAAGAACAAGGACACTCCGCTCGAGGAGGCCGCGAGCGATTACATCGCGCTCATGCGCCAGTTCATTTTCATGGCTGATTACCTGGCCATCAACATCTCCTCGCCAAACACGGTGGGGCTGCGCCGCCTACAGGGACGCGAGATGCTGGAGCAGCTGCTCGGCGCGATCGCCAATGAACGCCAAACGATAGCTCTCGGGCGCGGCGGAAATGCGCCTCTCCTCGTCAAGCTCGCGCCGGACCTTTCCGAGGACGAACTGGATGATGCCATCGACGTCATTCTGCGGACCGGCATGGACGGTATCATCGCCACGAACACCACTCTCGCGCGCGAGGGGCTGCACTCAAAGTTCAAGGCAGAATCCGGTGGGTTAAGCGGCAGGCCGCTCACGGGTCGCGCGGACGAGGTGCTAACTCAAGTGGTGAAAAAAGTCGGGGGGCGGATTCCGATCGTGGGCGTGGGCGGCATCATGAATCCCGAAGATGCCATCCGCAAGCTGGATCTGGGCGCGACGCTGGTCCAGGTCTACACTGGCCTGGTCTACGCCGGGCCGGGGCTGGTCAAGTCCATCGTCAAAAAACTGCGGAAGCCTTGAGCTTCCGCAGTTTTTTATCAGGGTTGCGCCGGACGGAGCGCCAGCCAGGGGGCTTCCTTCAAGTCGGTGAAGAAACCAGGTGTGAGATCGCCCTCGATCGGCTCCAGGGTACCGCCTGTCGTCATTGTGGCGAAGGGAACGTAATAGAGCAGGATCGGACTCTTGGCACCCAGGCCCGAATCCTGGAAGGCAAAGGCCACATAGGAACCATCCGGGCTCCAGGTTGCGTCCCGGTAGCAGCAGCCGGTCAGCGGATCCATCCTCTCGTATTTGTGTGTTTCCATGTTATAGAAGATCAAATTTCCAAAGCCGTCGTTGCGGTAATTGGAATTAAAGAAGAAAAGCTTGTCGCCGTCCCAATCGAAATTCGCGATTTCATTAGGGAACTCGAAACGCGCTCCAGGGAAATCATCCAATCGATCTGGAGTCCCGCTGCTACACTTGGAAATATCCAGAACACGGATAGTGTCCTTGCGCACACCGCCTTCCGGTCGCATAAATACAAAGGCGATCTCCTTCCCATCACTCGACCAGCGGACATCCTTGATGGCCTGATCGTTGTAAAACAGACAGCCTTTATCTTCGATGATCTTGAGCAGCTCGCTCTTTTTGGTAACGGCCGCAAGAGTCTCCACATCAAAGGGCAGCACATAAAGCTCACGGTTCATACTGATGGCCACCATCTTGCCATCGCGCGAAACCTGGAAAGCCTCCAAATATCCAGCGCTATTGAAGGATGTGATGATCTCCTCGGTTGTGGTTTCCATATCCACGGTCTTGATAGCCTTGCCCGTTATATACAGGATTGTCCTGTCATCGGGCAGCCATTGGAGATTGGTCTTTTCAGCGCCATCGGTGGTGAGCTGTTTCAGTTCTGTGCCATCGATGTTCATCAGCCAGATATCATCGTTTTGCAGGAAAGCGATCTTATCCGCGCCGCCGGTTGTCACCACAGGAGACAGGGTCGGCTCGAGGGTCGGGCTGGGTTCGAGCGTGGCTTCAGGAGTGGGATTCAGGACGCCTCCTCCGGTGGTGGGGCTGACCGGAGGCTCGGTCGGGGAGCCGAGCAGCGACCGCTCGGTGGCTGTCGGCTCAAGGGAGGCCTCGACAAAGGGGTCGAGCGGATTTCCGCGGGTCAGGTAAATTCCACCCCCGATGCCGCCGCTCACGACCACGCACAGGACCAGCACCCCGACGATGATCCAGGTAAAACTGCTTCTCTTTCCCCTGGTCTCTACAGGTGCAGCCGTCGGGACAACCGGCTTTACTCCGATACGGGTCTTTGCCGGCTGGAGTTTCGTTGCACCGGCAGCGGCGATGATGGTCTTGCTGCTTTCCTGAGCAGTTCCTCCCCTAGCAACGGCATCCAGCGCATTGGCCATCTCGCGCGTGGTGGAGAAACGCTCGTCGCGGTTCTTGGCCATCGCTTTTTCAATGATCTGTTCAACTTCCTCGGGAAGATTGGGATTAATATCCAGGATATGCGGTACCGGGTCGGTGATCTGCTTGACCACCACGCCCATCGGAGTGTCGGCTTCGTAAGGCTGCCGGCCGCTGAGCATCTCGAACAGGATCACACCGACCGCGTAGATGTCGCTCCGTCCGTCAATGTTGGCATCGCCCTGGGCCTGCTCCGGACTGAGGTAGGCGGGTGTGCCGACGATCGCGCTGCCGGTCACGTTGGTCTGGGAGGCGGAAAATTTGGCGATGCCGAAATCGGAGATGTAGGGTTCGCCCGCGCGGTCGAACAAGATGTTGCCCGGTTTGAGGTCGCGGTGGATGAATCCCTTGGCATGCGCCTCGTCGAGCGCAGAGGCAACATGGTCAATGATGTGGGCGGCATCCTGGAGGGACATCGGCCCTTTGGCCAGCCGGTCGGAGAGAGTCCCGCCGGTCATGTAACGCATGACGAAATAAGGCTGCCCGTCCTCCTCGCCGACATCGTACACCGGCACGATCCCGGAATGTTCGAGCTTGGCGATCGTCTTGGCTTCACGCTCGAAGCGGACGCGGAACTGCGGGTCATGCAGCATCTCGCGGGGAAGCACCTTGACCGCCACCTCGCGTTCGAAACGCGGATCGTAGGCGAGGTAGACCGTCGCCATGCCGCCACGTCCCAGTTCGGACTTAATTTGATAAATCCCAATTTTCTCAGGTATCATACGCTCAAGTATAACCACCATAAAACCATTATGCAAGCACTTGGCGTAAAGAGACTTCTTCTGTATAATCCTCAGCGCGCCCCGGTAGCTCAAATGGACAGAGCAGAGCACTCCTAAGGCTAAGGTTGTGGGTTCAATTCCCGCCCGGGGCACTCGCGCTTTAAATCTCCAAAAGGAGATTGTTACAAAACTTTAAGGAAACTATTATTTTTTACCCCTTGAAATCTTTGAACGGTTATAGTAATATATAGTCTGACAAGCGTCTGGGTGCCCCCCTCACTCAGGCGTTTGTCACTTTAATGGACAAAATCACGGACGCAAAATTTCGCGTCCGTGATTGTTTTTAAGGGAGATTGGTGTCTCGGCAGCCGAGGTATCATCGACATGCCCGTATGCTATAATTTTTCTACACCTTTTAATCTTCAGCCGTATTACGTCCTGACCGGTTCAGGGTATTAGGCTGACCGCCCATAACCTTCTATATCGTCCGTAAAACCCCTCGCAGGGAGATAATTACCAGTTGGGCAGCAGCGCAATCCACTACAACCACTATAGGAGAAAAAATGACTCCTTCTCAACCTCAGGGCTTTCTCGCCGTCCCGCCCTCTGGCAAGGGCCAAGGTGTAATGGTCCTTCACGCCTGGTGGGGGCTGAACGACATAATCAAGGCTTTCTGCACGCGACTGGCCGATTCCGGTTTCGTGGCTTTCGCCCCGGACCTGTATCATGGCGAGGTCGCAGACAACATTGCCGATGCGGAAACCCTTGGCAAGGCTCTCGATACCAACCACCTCCATGCCAGGGCCGAGATCGCGGATGCAACCATGTTCCTCAATGAACGTGCTGGACAAGCCGAGCGCGGCCTTGCTGTGATTGGTTTGTCTCTGGGTGCCTATTATGCGCTGGATCTCGCTGCCGCCGATCCCGAACACATTCGTTCCGTCATCCTCTTTTACGGGACCGGGGGCGGAGACTTCGATAATTCAAGAGCAGACTACCTCGGTCACTTTGCTGAGCATGATGAATTTGAGCCGCAATCCAACGTCGACGACCTGGAGCAATCCCTAAGGCGTGCCGGCCGCCCGGTGACTTTCTACCGTTACAGTGGCACCGGACACTGGTTCTTTGAACCTGACCGTCCGCAGGCCTACAACCAGGCGGCAGCGAGCCTGGCGTGGGATCGAACCCTGGCCTTCCTGAAGCGCTCCTCCACATTGTGAATCCACCCAAAGAGCTGCTCGCGTGCAGGCTCCTCAAAGAAACTGGGAAAAGCCCCTTTGAGACCACCAAGGATAGACCGCTAACCATTAACCCGCACACCAAAAAGGACACCTATGAAACTACTCGAAAATAAATGGGCGTTTGTAACAGGCTCCAGCCGTGGGATAGGCCAGCAAATCGCTCTCGGCCTCGCCCAGCGAAAATGCAACGTCATCGTGCACGGACGTGTGAAAAGGAACACCGCAGAAACCTTGCGACGGTTGAAAGCCTATGACGTCCAAACCCAAGTCGTTGCAGGCAATCTGGACAGTATAAAAAGCGTTGAAGCCATCATCCGTGCGGTGAAGGAAGGCCCGGGTCGGGTGGATATTCTCTACAACAACGCTGCCTTTCAGAACGTGTGGAAACCCATCTGGAAGATTACCCCGGACGAGTGGCTTCAGTCCTTCCAGGTCAATCTCTTTGCCATGATCGCCTTGTGCAATGCCTTTGCACCCGATATGAAATCGCGCAAGTATGGGCGTATTGTCAACCTGACCTCAGGCATCAAGGATATTCCGCAGCTGGCCCCTTACAGTGTCTCAAAGGCAGCGGTGGATAAATACAGTCGCGACCTGGCAGCAGAATTGCAGGGTACGAATGTGCTGGTGAATTACCTGGATCCAGGCTGGTTAAAAACCGACCTGGGCGGCCCGAATGCGGAGAATGAAGTAGAGACGGTCCTGCCCGGTGCACTAGTGCCAGCCTTGCTCGAAGATCACGGGCCAAGTGGGCGGTTGTTTGCGGCACAGGATTACAAGTATTTGGAGTGTTGAGTGGAAGGAAAAAACATGAAGAAGATCTGTATTGTGGGTGTATCAGGAAAACTCGGACAGTATATGGTGCAGCACGCGCTGGATAGGGGCTATGAGGTGGTTGGCGTATGCCGGGAGCGCAGCGTGGGCAAACTTGACGGGTTAAAGGGTCGTATCGCCGTCATTCCCGGTGCGACGAACGCCCGCGAGGTGATCAAGAAGGCAGTGGAAGGGTGTGACGGAGTGCTCACCGTGCTGGTGCCCTGGGGCGCGCACCAATACTCGTCGGGAACGGCACAGGCGGTGCTCGACTATGCACCTCCAGGCGCGCGTCTCATCTTTTCCTGCGGTTGGCACATAACGCGCGACGGCAAGGACGTGTACCCGCCGTCCTTAAAAAGAGAGGAGAAGCTCGCCCGCTGGCTCGGACGACTCACCCGCATCGTGGATATCGACGACCAGGTGGAAGCCTGCCGCCGGATCTTTGAGAGCGAAACCCGCTGGACGGTTGTGCGCGGCAGCGACCTCGAAGAAGGCGAGAGCCAGGGAATGCCCGTGTGGAGCCGGCACGTAGGCGACCCCGTCCTCGAGAGCAACATGACCCGCCGCGTGGACTATGCCCTCTTCATGGTGGCGGCCCTGGAGAACGACGAGCTCATCCACGAGGCCCCGGCAATCGTCGGCTGCCGGACACCCTCGGCCGTGAGAAGAATTAAACCTACTTCAGAGTAAGACTCAAAGGAAGTATGCCTTTCACCCCGCTCCACTTTGGCCCCGGACTTATCGTCAAGGCGGCTGCCCCCAGCCAATTCTCACTGACCGCCTACACTCTGGCCAATATCGCCGTTGACCTTGAGCCTTTGTTCCACATCGTCCGCGGTGACTACCCTCTCCATGGACCCGTTCACACGTTCCCGCTCGCCACGCTGACCGGCCTGCTGGTAGGTGCGGGAGTTTCTCTCCTGCCAAGGGCCTTTCGCGCTGCATCATCGAAGGATACCGCCAGAAAGTATCCTGACGCTCTTCGAGCCGAGTTTCGCCTTCCCGAATGCATCATCGGAGGCGTCCTCGGCGGCCTTTCCCACTCATTGATTGACTCGCTCATTTACACAGACTTCCATCCCTTCGTGCCTTTGTCGGTGCAGAATCCACTTCATGGTTTAGTGACGCCCGGTGCCCTCTCATACGGCCTTTTTCTGGCAGGCTTGATCGGATTGGCGCTTCTGGTTTTGCGTGCCTGGTTTATTTGGCGGGCTAGCCGTTAGTGAAATAAGCCAGATCACGAGAAACTGGGGGATTGGGCTTCATGTCAGCCCGGATATTTTCGACATGCCCGTATGCTATAATTTTTCCATCATATTTTAATAAACGGCAGCATTCAGTTATTAAAGAGCCGCAGTGGACTTGCGTTGAGTCCTTTCAACTTCTTCCGCTTCGTTCGTCTACTCATTTTCTCGGATCATCTATGAAACCTATCTTTGACTATATTGAAAATAATCGTCAGTTGTTTATTGACAGGCTCATTAACTATCTCCGCCAACCAAGTATTAGCGCGCACGGGATTGGGATGGATGAAGTTGCTGATTATCTGGTATCCTGGCTGGCAAGGCTTGGATTGGATCCACAATTGATGCCAACCCCCGGTTGGCCGCTGGTTCTGGGACATCGCTTCGACCAGGCCGCCGCGCCAACGGTTTTACTATACGGGCACTATGATGTACAACCACCAGAGCCGCTCGATGAATGGATAACACCGCCATTCGAGCCGTCCATACGGAATGGTCGCTTGTATGCACGTGGTGTAGGCGACAACAAAGGGCAGCACTTTGCACAGATTTTGGCTCTGGAATCGCTGCTCGCTGTTCAAGGTCAGTTGCCCTGCAATATTATTGTGTTGCTGGAAGGCGAAGAGGAAGTGGGCAGCCCGCATATCGCTGACTTTATCCGCACGCACCGCGATTTGCTCAAAGCCGATTTGGTCATTACATCCGATGGCCCAGTGGCTGAAAATGGGCAATCAACGCTTGAGTTCGGCGTGCGCGGTGTGGTTTCATTTGAGCTACGGGCGCGTGGCGCGAAACGCGATCTCCATTCCGGTAATTATGGCGGGATTGCGCCGAACCCTCTGTGGACGTTGGTTCATTTGTTGAGCACAATGAAAAATTCGCAGGGTGAAATCACAATCGAAGGGTTCTATGACAATATTCAACCTCCAACAGAGTTGGAACGTACGGCGTTGGCTCTTTTGCCGGTAGACGAACAAGCTGTCAGGCGTGATCTTGAGATTGAGCATTTTGATGCGCCGCATGTGCGCCCCTATTTTGAACGGCTGGCGTGTTGGCCTACATTGACCATCAACGGGTTGCACGGTGGTTATGGTGGATTGGAAACCAAGACTGTTATACCTCATGAGGCTTTTGCAAAATGTGATATTCGTTTAGTGGAAGATCAAACGGTGGAAGAGATTTTCGCCAAAGTGGAGGCTCATGTACGCCGACACGCACCAGGCGTGGAATTTATCCGACAAGGCGGTATGGATCCATCCAAAACACCTCTTGATTCACCTTATGTAGCACCAATTCGTCAGGGTATCGTAACCGCCCAAGGCGAAGAGCCGTTGATCATCCCGGCTATGGGGGGAAGTCTGCCAAACTATGTGTTTACCAAGATCATTGGTATCCCCGCTTTTACTGTACCTTACGCCAACGCCGACGAAGCCAACCATGCGCCGAACGAAAATCTGGAACTGGAACGATTCATCAAAGGAATCAAGACAGGCGCGGCGATGCTCACCTACCTAGGCCAGATGTCAATCGCAACTGAGTAGGGAGATTGCCTTGATATGTCCTTCTCCTGTTGATACAGCCGACGGGTGGGATTCGCCGTCATTTTCACCTGTGCCCCCTTGCGCCGTCCGCACACTTGCCCCGAACGCACACCTACCACCTGCCCCGCGAACTAAGCGGGGTGCGCGGGCGGTGCCAGGGAGCGCGGGGAGGGTAGGTGTGCGGCACAGTGCAGGCAGGGCATGTCGCAAATCTTTAGGCAGCCTATATCTTAAAAATGGGTGTCAAAACCAACAGGAGAGTCATCAGCCTTGAATAATAAATTTTCAAAAATACATCCGGAACTACAACAAGTTGCAAAAAAGACTCCATCTATAACTTTCAGCAAGGTGAATATTGGGCTTTTTCGGCTGCTGATGTCTTTGATGCCTGCACCCAAAATCCCCGAAGATGTCCTCGTTGAAAATATCTTTATCACCGGTAAGGACGATCGAACAAAAATCCGTTTGCGCATCTATAAACCAAAATCCCTTGTCCCGCCTACGCCTGTTTTACTCTGGTTGCACGGTGGCGGGTACGTGATAGGAAAACCGGAATTGGATGACCTTAGTTGTGCCCAATATGTGCGTGAATTAGGTATCACCATTGTCTCAGTGGACTATCGTTACGCTCCAAAACACCCGTTTCCAGTAGGGTTGGAGGATAGTTACTCGGCACTAAAATGGATCGTAACCAGTTCCCAACAACTTGGCATAGACGCACAACGCATTGCGATAGGGGGTGAAAGCGCCGGGGGCGGGTTGGCAGCCGCCCTCGTTCAACTTGCGCATGACCGGCAGGAGATCAAACCCGTTTTTCAATTGCTTGTTTACCCCATGCTGGACGATAGGACTGTTCTCCGCGCCGATATTGATGACAGCAATAGCATTGCGTGGAACCAGAAGAGCAATCGGTTTGGCTGGGAGTCTTATCTGGGGAAAAAATGCGGAGCAGAAGATGTGCCGGCATATTCTGTGCCTGCGCGCCGCGCAGACCTTGCAGGGCTGCCCCCGGCCTGGATCGGGGTAGGAACATTGGACGTATTTCATGATGAAGATGCGGCATATGCTCAAAGGTTGAAGGGGTGTGGCATCGAATGTGAACTTTACATAGTCTCAGGTGCATTTCATGGTTTCGATATATTCGATCCTCAAATACCGATAGTTAAGGATTTCCGAAAATCACAAATATCAGCGTTGAAAAAATACCTGTTCCCCTGAATTTGAAGCTTGGATATATTTGGTTCAGTTCACGAGCATCCTGGTAGGTCAAGTGCTGCCTGACACCACGTGCCCCGCATAGAACGCGGGACGAGCACCCGACCTCGCAGCGAACACGGGGCAGGCTGGCGGGTAAAAACATTCATCATTAAGACAAACACGGACGCGAGAAATTGCGTCCGTGTCGTTTTCAAAAAATTGATAAACCCTAAGCAGAGACCTTCTTGAGCGCCTCACCGAAGCGCGCTACTTCGTCCACGGTATTGTAATGAGCTGCGCCCACCCGCACCATGCCGCCCGAGGTCTCGATCCCCAGCCGGTCGGTCACCGCCAGCGCATAATAATTTCCATCCCAGACGTAAAACCCTTCGTTCCCCAGCGCCTCGGCAATCGCGCGCGGATGCTTGCCCTCCAGCCTGAAGGACACCGTCGGCACGCGCTGGTCCAGCCTCTTGGGGTCGGTGATACCGTAGATTCGCGTCCCGGGCACAGACTCGATTGCCTCGATCAGCGCCCGGCTGAGGTCCATCTCGTAGGAGCGGATCGCGGCCAGCCCCTTGTGCACGGACAGCTTCTGCCCCGAGAATCCCGCCTCGCGCCAGGCTTCGCCTTCGCCGCCGAAGGTCTCGCCCACCCAGGCGAGGTATTCCACCGCGCCCAGTACGCCGGCAATGCCCTCGTGGTTCTGCGTGCCAGTCTCGAACTTGCCCGGCGGCAGGGCCGGCGCCGGGCGGACCTTATAGGCCTTCAATCCGTCCAGCAGGTCGTAGCGCCCGTAAAGGATGCCTGCATGTGGGCCGAAGAATTTGTAAGCCGAGCACACCAGGAAATCGCAGCCCATATCCTGCACGTCGATCGGTCCGTGCGGGGCATACTGCACCGCATCCACGTAGACCAGCGCGCCTGCCTCATGCGCCATGCGGGTGAGCTGATGGACCGGGTTGATCGTGCCAACTGCGTTGGAGGCATACCCGAACGCCACCAGCTTCGGCTTACGCGCCAATGCCCGCTCGAAGTCGTCCAGCTTGAGCGTGCAATCCTCCACGTCGAAGTCCACCCAGGTGATCTTGCAGCCGCGGTCCTCCGCTGCCAGCAGCCACGGGGAGATGTTGGCGTCATGGTCCAGCCGGGTGACGACGATCTCGTCACCGGGGTTGAAAGTCCGCGCGAGGGCGCGGGATAGGCTCAGGGTGAGCGTGGTCATGTTGGCGCCGAAGACGATCTCTTCGCGGCGCGAGGCGTTGAGCATGTCGGCCATAGCCTGGTGCGCCTGGTCAAGCATGGCGTCCGAATCGCGGCTGGTCTTGAAGGCTCCATCATGATTTGCGTTGCATTCCAGCAGGTATTTCTGAATCCGCCCGGCGGATTGGCGGGCAATCTGCGTGCCGCCGGGGTTGTCGAAAAAGATGGCCGGCCGGTCGAGCGACGGGAATTCTGCACGGATGCGGTTGCTATCGAGAGTCATTTAAATCTCCTTGGAACAAGTCAGGATGTTTTATGTATACTAGGATTGTACTCAAGTTCCGCTTTCGCGGGCGCGCTGCTCGGCCTGTAAAAGTTCCTCGGGCGTGTTCACGTTCCAGAAGGCCAGGCCGGACGGGTCGAGGCGCGATATTTCCGCCGGTGCGAGCGTTCTCACTCTGACCTGCGGGAACCAGGAGATCAGTTTCCACTGGTCCGAGTCGATGGCTTGCGCAACGGCCGGCAGGCAGGTATCGCGGCGATAGACGGCATGCAGCGGCTCGCTCCACCCGTTACCTGACTCCGGGATGGCGACATCCTCCTCGCCGTTGCGCAGCAGGTCGCGGGCATGGGCTAATAATTCGGCGCTGGCGAAGGGCATGTCGCAGGCCACCACCGCAACCAGCGGATGACTGGCACAGGCCAGCGCGGTGTGGAGTCCGCCCAGGGCGCCGCGGCCGGGCTTCAAGTCAGCGTAAAGCGGCACACCGAGAAACTGGTACGACTCCGGCTGGTTGGTCGTCACGAGGATTTCGTCAGCGATCGAGGCGAGACGTTCCGCCACCCGGGCGATGAGCGGTTTACCGAGAAATTCGACCAGACCCTTATCACGGCCCATGCGGGTGGACTGCCCGCCCGATTGGATGGCAAGCGTGAGCATGGGAGCATTATAGACGATTGGCCTGCGGTGAGGTGTGGAGGTCCGCATGACATCAGTATCACAATTATTGGATAAATTGACCGCCAACGGGGACCTTTACGAGAAGCTCGAGGATGGGAGCGTGCGCTGCCTTGCCTGCGCGCACCGCTGCCACATTAGGGCAGGTAAACGCGGCATCTGCCAGGTGAGATTCAACGAAAAGGGCGAACTGCGTGTGCCCTGGGGATACGTGGCGGCTCTGCAGAGCGATCCCATCGAAAAGAAACCGTTTTTTCACGTGCTGCCCGGCGCCAACGCGCTGACGTTTGGCATGCTCGGCTGTGATTTCCACTGCGAGTATTGTTTTACGGGGGATACGATGGTGATTACGAATCGAGGACCGCTTACATTACAAGATGCTTTTGAGCTTGGTGAGTCTCGCAATAAGCAGACTGATAAGGATGTTTCATTCCCAGCCAATTTGATGGCAATTACTTCTTCAGGTGGTCTTCGTGATGTGAGAGGCGTTTTTCGTCATTCATATCAAGGCGATTTGATTAAGGTACGACCGTATTATTTACCTGCGATTCGTTGTACACCAGATCATCGTGTGTATGCTACAAAGGATATTGCCAAACCGCCCTCGCTCGTTTATGCAAAAGATTTGACCAAAGAATATTACATGGCAGTACCGCGAACTTATAAGTTTTCTTCTCCTCAAGTCATTGATACTGAACGCCTGCTTGGGTCTTATCAGGTCACATTCCAAACCCCGTGGAAATTATCAAGCAATGAAATGCAGAAGATTATGGATTTGACTGCTGAGGGCAGGTCATCACGCGAGATTGGGGAAGTGTTTGGTAAGAGCGGTTCTTATATTCGACACCTGCGAGTCAAAATCAGAAATGGGCGCGTGACTGAATCAAAAACATCCCATCCGTATATTGAAGATGGTTACTTGCGGTTTCCTAATGAAAGACAACCAGGAATTCCGTTGAAGATAAAATTGGGTGTTGAAGTTGCCGAATTGTTCGGGTATTACTGCGCAGAGGGTTCGATTGTTTCAGACAAAAAACGCCCAAATAGTTTTCACCTGAACTTTAGCTTCTCAAAAAAGGAAACCGAACTGGCTGACCGAGTCGTAAAATTGCTTGATACTTGTTTTGGCGTTGATGCAAGGTTTGTTCTTCGCGATACAACCCTGGCGGTTTCCATTTCCAAGGCTTCGCTTGCCTTGCTTTTTGAATCGCTGGCTGGGGAACGATCAACAAAAAAACGTGTTCCTGAAATGCTCTTTGATGCGCCGCGTGAGGTTGTGAAAGCGTTCTTAGATGCTTACATCGAAGGAGATGGTCATAGGTTTTCAAATGGAAAAGTAGGTTCCACAACAGTTTCAAAGGAATTGGCTTATGGTGTTGGATGGCTGGCGCTCAAGTGCGGATATTTTCCGTCTGTGTATGATGAAGAGATGTCGGAGACAACTACGATTCAAGGACGTGTGGTACGCCGTGCGCCACATCAATTTTCAGTAGTGTGGTATGAGACCAATAAGGCTAAACGCAAGATTGTCGAAACAGAAGACTTTCATCTTGTTCCATTGCGTAGGATTGAACGCGAATCTTTCAGCGGCGATGTGTTCAATATGGAAGTTGACGAAGAGCATAATTATCTCGCGGGTTTTTTCCTTGTTTCCAATTGCCAGAACTGGCTGACCTCGCAGGCGCTGCGCGACCCCGCCTCGGATGTGGCGCTGAACCTGGTCAAGCAGATACAGCCGGAGCAGGTGGTTGAGATCGCCCGCAAGAATCACGCGGATGTCATCGTATCCTCCTACAACGAGCCGCTGATCACCTCCGAATGGGCCGCCGGCATTTTCAAAGAGGCACAGAAAGCCGGCCTGAAGTGCGCGTACGTCTCCAACGGCAACGCCACTCCCGAAGTGCTGGACTACCTGAAACCATATCTCACCGCCTACAAGATAGACTTGAAATCCATGCAGGAAAAAAACTACCGCCAGCTGGGCGGGGTGCTGAAGAATGTGCTGGACACCATCCGGAAGGCACACGACATCGGGCTGTGGGTGGAGATCGTGACACTGGTCGTGCCCGGCTTCAACGACTCCAATGAGGAGTTGTGGGACACCGCCCGATTCCTGGCCGGAGTCTCCGCGGACATCCCCTGGCACGTGACTGCTTTTCATAAAGACTACAAGATGACGGAACCCGACAATACCCCCGCACCGACCCTGCTGCGCGCGGCCGAGATCGGGCGCGAAGCAGGGCTGAACTTCGTTTATGCGGGCAACATCCCCGGCCAGGTGGAGGAATACGAGTCCACCCATTGCCCCAAGTGCAGCCGCGTGCTGGTCAAACGGTCGGGCTACGTGATCATCGAGTATCACATCACAGCACAGGGCGCCTGCTCCCATTGCGGGGCGACCATCGCCGGACTGTGGCACAGCGATCCCAAAAAGATCCGCCTTAATGGGTTTGGAATGCCGATGCCGGTGTATTAATTTCCTTCTGTTAAAATCCACGCGATTTGCTGTATAATCAAAAATGCACAGGTTGCCAACCCGTGCGGGAGGAGTGAGCGGTAACAGACCAATCTGTTCTGTCTACGTAACCACCCCACCCCAACAAACCACATCTCTATAGGAGGAGAAACGTGAAAAGAATCTTTTTTGTAGGTTTAACTGCAGTGCTGCTGGCCAGCTTCGTGCTGACGGCCTGCGGCACCCCGGCCACCGAAGTGCCGGTGGAACCCCCGGCCGCTACTGAAGCTCCGGCTCCGACCGTAGCCCCGACCGAAGCCCCCACCATGGAACCTTTTGTGGGTGAAAAAGTCGAAGCCCCCGACTGCACCTACGGCGGGAATGTCAAATCCGTCGAAGCAGTGGACCGCTACTCGGTCAAGTTCAGCTTCTGCAATCCCGAGCCGGCCTTCATCGCGAAGATTGCTTCAGTGGAAGCATTCGACATTTATGATCAGGGCTATTTGCAGGAGACCGGTGGCGATGCTGTAGCCATGAACGAGAATCCCGTTGGTACTGGTGCGTACATGGTATCGGAATGGGTGCGCGGCGACCACATTACCCTGGTGCCCAATCCCAACTACTTCGGTGAGAAACCGGCCAACAGCACCTTCATCTTCAAGTGGAACAAGGAAGCAGCTGCCCGCTTGCTCGATCTGCAGGCCGGCAACGTCAGCGGTATCGCGGAAGTCACATCTGATGACCTCCCCACCATTCAAGCTGATCCCAACCTGGCGCTGTATCCCCGCAAGGTCAACAATTTCCTGTATTTAGGCATTAACAACACCATGCCGCCTTTCGATAACGAGAAGGTACGCCAGGCGTTTGCCATGCTCGTCGACAAGCAGCGAATTGTTGATGACTTCTATGCCCCTGGTTCCGTCCCTGCCACCCAGTTCGTGCCGTCCGGCGTGAAGCCTGGTTATACCGATGGCTTCGTGGACACCACCTACGATGTTGCCAAGGCCGTGGAAATGTTGAAGGCTGAAGGTTTTGACTTCAACAAGGAATACACTCTTTCCTACGCCGAGCGCACCCGCCCGTACTTCCCCCAGCCCACCAAGATTGCCCAGGCTGTCCAGGCGCAACTGGCTGAGGCCGGCATCAAAGTGAAACTGGAGATGGAAGAGTGGGCTACCTACCTGCCCGCCGTCCGCGCTGGTCAGAAGGAACTCTTCTTCCTCGGCTGGAGCGAAGAC